>OHAG01000414.1_pt1 | contig 35125 bp, 32 predicted proteins | sample 1577081 | NCBI WGS metagenome assembly OHAG01 (sample SAMEA3541513, study PRJEB24748) | human gut metagenome | biome: human gut; feature: human-associated habitat; material: faeces | place: China | collected 2012
ATTATCCCAATGCATTCTCTTCAAACGGCGTTCCCATTTTTGAGTAGCTTCTTCTTCATCTGCATAATGCAAAAAATGAAGTTCAATATCATCAAGAAGTGCAAGTGGATAAGCATTATCAAAGTCTTTGATATATTTTGATTCCTTAACAAATTTCAAGGGGATGTCTCCGCTCAAATAGTGTTTTAAATTCTTGAGCATCTTGATGTAATCAGGCGAAAAGACAAACATCCCTACAAATGGTGTTTGATAAGGCAAGCCCAACTCCTGATAAACTTTACCAGCCAAACAATTATCACAAATAATCGTGAATTTTTTATTCTTGAGTCTTCGTCTAGGAATAAAATTAATAATTGGATAAACGATAGGTTTTAATTTATTTTTTAGTGTTTCGCTGTTCATATTAGTACTTCTTATATAGCTCTGAGAAATTACGAATATAACTTTGTAATGAAAAGAGTTCTTTTTGGCGTTTGACAGATGCCTTGCCAAATTGCTCTCTCTTCTCGGAGTTCTCAACTAATTCTTGAATAGCCTTAGACAATTCTGCAGGCTGATTTGGTGTGGCAAGAAGACCGTTTTCACCTTCCTTAACCATTTCACAAACACCACCATGACGGTAGCCGACTACAGGTTTGCCACAAGCCATTGATTCGAGAACTACAGTAGGTAGAGGATCTGGATTGGTACTTGGCAAGACAAAGATATCATACATATTATAGAGCTCTGCCGTCTTGCTATAATAATCGATACGCTTGATTTGCCCAGCTACTGGTGAGTCTGATATAGCCTTCTCCAACTCATCAACTCGCCATTCTTCACCTTCAAAAGCACTCCCCGCCAGAAAGGCTACTGCTTTTGGATTAGCCTTTAAGATTGGAGTCACAGCTTCTAAGAAGTCGCCTTGACCTTTCCATGCATTCACTCGACCAACCATTCCGATAACCAAAGCATCCTGTGCGATACCAAACTGATCACGGACTGCACTAGCATCCATTTCATGATAGACGGCATTGTCAACACCATTATAGATGACTTGAACTTGGTCATTTTTTACAAAACGAGACTGCTTGACGTGGTTAGCCACAGCATTTGAAACTGTCACAATCGTATCAGCATAACGCCCCATCAAAAAGTTGATGAAATCAGATATTGCTTTTGGTTTGACGATAATTTCATGCACATGCCAAATCAAAGGTAATTTCAACTTACGTTTGAGATAAATCCCCTCAAGTACCGCAGTCGTATTATTGTGAATAAGAGTAATGCCATTATCCTTAGCATATTTAGCAATTTGCTTTGAATAACGATTATAAGAGCCAAAATACTCAAGAATTCCCTTAGGATTAAAATATTTACGGCGCAAGATTGGATAATCGATAACTTTTACCTTAGCCCCAACCTTTTCCAATGCACTCACTAAGACACCATCGTTAGGCAAGATGACATGAGCTTCAAAGGCATCTTTATCCAACCCCTTAATAAGCTCCAACAAAACCTTGTCAGCACCATACATTTCGGCACCAGCGTGAAGATATAAAATTTTCTGCATTTCTATCCTTTAAATACTTTCTCGTAGTCTGTAACAATTTTTTCCCAAGTAAAGGCTTCAGCAATACGTTTACTTGATTTTTGATTGAGGTCTGCGATAGCTTGTTCATCTAATTGCTCAGCTTGATCAATGACACTTGTCAATTGGTCTTTTTTCCAATAGAGAGCACCATCTTCACCCACTTCACGGTTAAAGCCAACATCCAACAAGAGATTGAGCTTAGTAGACTCAAGAGCCTCAAGAAGAGATGGATTAGTACCACCTACTTCATGGCCATGGAAGTAAGCAAAGGCATTCTCACGAATGTATTTGAGCAATTCTTGGTCATAGACAGTTCCGACAAATTTCACACGACGATCCTTGTCAAAACCAGTTTCCTGACGCAACTTGTCGTAGAATTTGTTTTCTTCAACATTGGTAATGAGTACAAAGTCCTTGTCAGAGTTAGATGCCATAAAGCCACGAATCATAGCCTCATAGTTATTCTCAGGCACAAAACGTCCTACAACAAGGTAATAATTGTTTTCAATGACACCCTTTTCAAAATACCATGTGCGAACCTTATCATCAACCTTAGTCAATCGAGATTTAGTTGTGTCTGTCCCATAGGCAATATAAGTTGTTTGAGGACGATACTTCGCATAATCCTTTTGAATATAAGATTCAATGTTTTTACTATCACAAATCAAAAAATCTGCATGTTTTACCATGAGTTGCTCAGAAATTTTCCAATATTTACGAACTGGAAGACTCCATTTCGCACGAAGCCATTCATGACCGTCCGGGTTAACCATAAGGGTACCACCGATAGCCTTGATTTTCTTTTTAATACCTGAGATAAATGGACCGATTCGGCAAGCCAAAACATAAAAGATTGGTACTTGGTCATTGTTTTCCTTAGCAATTTCAATGGCCTTATTAAGAGCTGCAATGTCATAAGCGATGGCACGTGCAGGCCCGATATTTGGGACGTCGATATTGTAGCATTTAGCACCGTTATGTTCAAAAGTGTCTGCTGTAATACCTGATTTAGCAGAGTTTTCACGCATACAAGCTACATAATATTGGATATCTTTGTCTTGTTGGAACTCTGTTAACTTCTCAACAAAGGTCTCAAATCCACCATATTTTGCTGGAATTCCCTTAGAACCAACGATATAAACTGTTTTTGTCATTTAATCACCATTAAAAGAAATGGAGAAAGCCATCACTTTGCTCCATCCTTCATTACTACTACTTTAATTGTTTTCAATAAGATTTTGATATCGCGCCAGATTGTCCATCCGTCCATATAAGCAACGTCTAATTTTACAACTTCATCAAAATCTGTAATTTCACTTCGACCGCTTACTTGCCAAAGACCAGTAATACCTGGTTTAAAGCTGAGGCGACGTTTTTGTTCCGGTGTATAAGATTCGTACTCATCCAATGTTGGTGGACGTGTTCCTACCAAGCTCATATCACCTTTTAGAACATTCCAAAATTGTGGAAGTTCATCAAGACTCGTTTTACGAATGAAATGTCCGATTTTGGTAATACGTGGATCATTGTCCATCTTAAACATACCACCAGACATTTGATTCTGTGCCATCAAGTTCTTCTTAATTTCTTCAGCATCTACTCTCATAGAACGGAATTTATAAAACTTGAAGATACGTCCATTCTCACCCACACGGTCTTGAGCAAAAATGGCTGGACCACCATCTTTACGAATAAGTGGATAAAGGAAGATTCCAACAATCCCACAGAGCACCAAACCAACTAGGGCTCCACAGATATCGAGGAAGCGTTTCGCCAAGATATCTCCATAGCTATAAAAATGCGTTGAAAACGTAACAACCTTGAAAGGACCCAATTGTTGGATACGTTTTTCACCTTGACTCATAAATTCAAGGGCATTCAAATTAATGGATACTGGAATTCCCATGAGCTCAAAAGGTGATGCATAATCCCAAATCTTATACTGCTCACTTGGCAGATTAATCAAAACTTGGTCTACTACTGAGTGTGTCGCATATTCGATTAAATTTTCAGGTTTAACACTCTTGATAAATGGATCAGTGAAATAAGGATTATCCAAGACACAAACGGCTGTAATCCTACCATCCATATTGTCTTTCATACGAGACAAAACATTATCTAGACGTGCCTGATCAGAAATCAAGAGAATATTCTTGTTACTTTTACGACGTGTATAGATAGAAGAGCGGAAATACTTAAGAACAGTATTTGTAAAGTATAAGAGAACACCTGAAATCAGGGTAACATAAAGAAGTCCGCGACGTGAGATAGAAAAATTTCCATCTGCAAAAAACGAGAGGAAAGTTGCAATTAGAGCAAATACGAAACAATATTTGACAGTTGCAATGAGTTCATCCAAGTAGCCTCTATACTTAAGATTTTCATAATAACTACTGATATAGTAAGATACTACATGTACGACACCTAAAAGGACAATGCTTCCTTGGGTAATCTCTGTATAAGGTATTTTACTAGCTACCATGGCTGCAAAAACAACCACAACCAACTGTATAATACCAATTTCAATGCGACGAATTTCTTGTTTTTCTTTCACTCTAAACCCCTTTTTTATCTGTTAAGGTATAAGGAGCCGCATCATCCCCATTAATGCTATCCTTTTCTACGACGATGTGCTCTTGAATGACCTTCTTTTTGGTCTGATTTTTTTCCGTACTCGCCATATGATCCGTAAGAACCATATGATCCATACTTATCAACTGTCATATCAACTTTATTAAGGACGACACCTAAGAACTGAGAACCACTTTGTTCCAATTGTTCAACAGCCTTAGCTACGAAACGACGTTTGATTTTTCCAGCTGCTGTAACCAAAAGACTGGCATCAGCCTGATGGGCAATAATAACCGCATCAATGACCAAACCAATTGGTGGTGTATCGATGATGACATAATCATAACGACTACGAGCAACTTCCATCAAATGTCTAAAATTGTCATTTTGCAAAAGACTTGTTGGATTAGGTGGTACAGGACCAGATGCAATGACATCCAAACCAGAAATATCAGTTTGGCAAATAGTTTCATTCAGATCTGCATTTCCTGATAGGAAATTTGAAAGACCTTTATAAGGCTCATTTGACTTAAATGTACCTGACAAAACAGAGTTACGAGTATCAGCATCAATGAGAAGTGTTCGAAGCCCAACACTAGCAAATGAAATCGCCAAGTTAACAGATGTCGTTGATTTCCCTTCGCCAGCTTCAACAGAGCTAACCGCAATCACTTTCATCTGTGTACCAGAAAATTGAATATTTGTGCGAATGGCATTGTAATACTCTTCTGTTTGTTTGGCAAAGTTTACTTTAGATTTTACTAACTTTAATAGAGGCATTTCTTCTCCTTAAATTTTATCTGTATCAGGGACAATTCCAAGAAGTGTCATTCCAAGGGCATCTTCTACATCTTCTGGACGGCGAATACGATCATCTAGGATTTCACGTACCAATACACCAACAACTGCAAGGAATCCTCCAAGCACTGCTCCAAGAAGCACGTTACGTTTGATATTTGGTGAAGATGGTGACTCTGGCAATTTAGCTTCTTCAAGCGTTGTGACATCTTCAACTTTTGTCACGTTCTTGATTTTTTCTGAAGCAACTTCACGAACCTTATTGGCAAGTGTTTGCGCATCTTGACCAGTTTTAGCATTAACTGAAATTGAGATAAGACGAGTATCAGTAGGAATATTAACTGAAATCATTTTAGCAAGTTCAGCTTCTGTCATATTCAATTTTTCATCTTTGATAACTTCTGACAAGACATCGTTTGATGTAATAATTTCTTTGTAGTCTTTTGTCAAAAATGTACCGGCCTGCAAATCTTGAGCAGAAAGGTTTTTGCCATCATTCGCTTGGTTAACCACATAGATACGTGTCGATGACGTATATGTGGGTTGAATGAGGAAATAAGTTCCCAAGAAGGCAAAGACAGCGACATAAAAGGCTGTAAATAGAATAAATACTTTTTTAGTCCAAAGTTTTTGCAATAGTGCAAGTACATCGATTTCAACACGCTTCGTGTTTTCCTGAGTCATAGTTTCTCCTATATGTATTGATTTTCAAGTAGTGTTTGTGGATTTTCGATGAAAAGGTTACGAGCACGTCTCGTTCCGTAAGTCTTTTCGATAATAGCGTAGGCATCTTTCATAAATGGTGGTCTTGGACCAAGATTATGCATGTCACTAGCAACCATATGAACCAAATTTTTTTCCAAGAAATAACGGACACGTTTCTTTCTTACTTTATCTTTATCGCCAAAGAGCTTTGGTTTGAGGACATGTGAGCTATTGACTTGAGTATAGCAGCCCATATTGATGATTTCTCGTACACGGTCAGCATTTTCTTCGAGGGCATCATAGCGCTCAATGTGAGCAACAATTGGTGTCACCCCTGCTCGCAAAACATTACTAAGCCCACTATGAATTTCTTTCCAAGAGGTGCGAGCACTAAACTCAATCAAAGCAAATTGAGTGTTGTGCATCCGTGGAATGAGATTCTTTTCGAGTTTCTCCACAATGTCTGAGGTGTAATAAAGTTCACCACCATAACAAATAGTTAAGTCTGGATAAAGTGCTTCTGCTTCTTCTTTTACCTTAGAAAAATTTGCAAAGATTTTATCCTCTGGGGTTTCAAACATTCCCTTACGACGATGGGATGTTGAAACAATCGTACGCACTCCTTGCGCATAGCTTTCGCCAATGAGGTCAAGACTTTCTTCTATAGTTTTAGGACCATCATCAACATCAAAAACAATATGTGAGTGAACGTCAATCACTTATTTTTCCTCCATCAAATTTTTGATAGCTTGAGAGGCGCTTTCCACACTAGAATCATCCAGTTTCATCATGTAGAGACTAGAATTTGGCATAGCATAAGAGGTCAATTGTCCGGTTGAACCTGTACCTGTTACTGCTTGAGAAGTCACCGTAAATTTAGAACCTGAATCAAGTTGTGTATTGGCCAGAGCATTAATGGTATCTAGAGACATATTCGTCTGAACAGAGTCTTGAAGATTGTTAACGATTGAAGTAAAGTTTGATACAGAATTTAGTGAAGCTAACTTGTTTACAATCGCAGAAATCACTTTCTCTTGGTTCTTACCACGGTCATTGTCTCCTCCATCCAAACTATAACGCTCACGAACAAAGCCAAGGGCTTGTTCAGAATTCATTTGGATATCTCCAACTGGGAAATCAAACTTCCCGTGAAGACTCGTGAAGGCTTGATCATTATGAACTGTCACACCACCAAGTTGGTCAATCAACTTAAGGAAAGATGTGAAGTTAATACGTGCATAGTAATCAATCTTAATGCCATAAAGATTTTCCAGAGTTTTTTCAGATGTTTCAACGCCATAAATACCTGCGTGGGTTAATTTATCATACTGGTCTGCCCCTCCATCAGGAATCTTAACGTACGCATCACGTGGAGTGGTCGTCAAGAGAATCTTATGTGTGTTCATGTTAACGGTCATAATGATATTGACATCTGAACGTGACACTGTTGAAATTGAACCGTAGGTATCAATACCACTAATATAAATATTGAAGACTTTTGAATCTACTTGTTTTGCAGAATTGTTGTTCTTCTTTTTAATTTTATAAGTATAGATTGTTTTTAGATTTGAAGCATAGTTACTATCGACAGACTCTAGTAGGCTAGCATAAGAGCCACTCAAGACCATAGCTTTAGATTTGCCAGACTTAAGATTGTCATATGCTTCTTGATATGAAGCAACATCATCAACTTTAACATCAACCTTTTTGTCTTTCTTTAGAGCAGACATCAAGGTGTCGATATTGTTCTTATCAACCTTAGTTGGTGCTTGTACGCTAGTAAGCTGACTCACATCCTTGATGTCACTATCCTTAGGAACCACTATGCTCATTTCTACTTCAGAAAATGAAGCCGTCTGATTCATACGGTTAGTGATATCAATCATTTGTTTAAAACCAAAAATACCAACCAGAGAAACTAGCGAGAAGATAACCAATACAGCCGTTGTCACTAGTGGTGATTTCTTAGTCTTCTGAAGGAAGATGCTAATAGCAAGAACTACCAACAAACCAATGGTGATAATGATGTTCAAAAACCTAAATGATAGGAAATTATAATTGAACATTGTGAATAATAAGACCAATGCTAAAATAGCATACAGAATGGTCAACCCAACGTTGACCATCCCCCACGATCTATTACTCGTACGTTTTTGCTTACGATTCGTACGCGAACTCATATAAATTGCTCCTAAAAATTAAAATTAGACATTTCCCATTATCATTATAACATTACTATAACTTCATTTCAATTGTCATTCTTTTTAAAAAAGAAGAAACCGTTTTTCATTATGATATCTAGCATTTAATTTCTATCATTTTTTATAATATTGTAAACTTATTTTCACATTTTTAGTGGTTGAACCTTAAATTGTCGGATATTTACCTATTTATTACAAGTCTTTTTCTTCCAAATATTTTTATTTTTTTCTAGTAGTTTGAAAATTTTTAACCTAATGATTCTTCGAGTAGATCTTAGTTACAACACAAAAGGACGACCTAATGGCGTCCTTTTACAGATTAGTCTGCAATTAGTGTTTCAAGACCAACTTTCATCATGTCAGTGAAAGTGTTTTGACGTTCCTCAGCTGTAGTGTCTTCATCTGGATTGACCAAACTATCAGAAATAGTCATGATGGCAAGAGCATCTACTTGGTGTTGAGCTGCAAGGTAGTAAAGTGCTGCTGCTTCCATTTCAACAGCCTTCACTCCCCACTTACCAAGCTCAATGTTTTTTTCGAAATAATTTGAATAGAAGACATCCGAAGACAAGACATTACCAACATGTGTTGTCATACCGAGATCTTTGGCAATGTGGTAAGCCTTATCCAAGAGATCGAAACTTGCAATTTGTGGGAAATCGTATTGTGGCCAATCATTACGGATAATGTTAGAGTTTGTCGCTGCGGCTTGTGCTAGAACTAACTCACGAACGTGAACATCCTCGTTCAATGAACCAGCAGTTCCCACACGGATCAATTTTTTAACACCATAGTCAACGATAAGCTCACGCGCGTAAATAGAGATCGATGGCATCCCCATTCCTGTTCCCATTACTGAGACACGTTCACCTTTATATGTTCCTGTGTAACCAAACATGTTACGAACCTCATTGAAACATACAGCATCCTCAAGGAAATTCTCAGCAATGAATTTCGCACGCAATGGATCCCCTGGAAGAAGAATTTTATCAGCAATTTCTCCTTGCTTAGCAGCAATATGAATAGACATAATATAATATACCAAGGGCATTAAAGAGGCAAAGTAAAAATAGGAAATCCGACAAAGATGCTTCGCATCTAGGAGGATTTATCTTTTTTACACAGCCTCTAGCCCGGGTTCAGTTTCAAACCCGAACTACCCTTCCTTTCATTTTTTGATGGTAAAGGAGCAGACAGAAAACAAATGAAGACTATCTATTTTCCGAGCTTTCCGCTCGTGTTCAAATCAGAACACACGCTCTACCTTTCTTAATTTTTATTTTTAAATATTTTTCTACTATTATATAGTGGATAAATAACTACTTTAAAAGTGGATTAAGCTTGAGTCAATGAATCAAGAAAATTGTATAACTTTTTGTTCATTTCAGAATAATCGTTGGCACGTAATTGTTCAGGTGTTTGAACAAAAGGCAAGTCTTTATTTTGCTTACGTAAATGCTCTTCACCGTCAGCAGCTATAAGTAAATCACTGGCTTCAGGATCAAACTCCAAGTGTGCCTGAAAGGCATAGTGTTTAGGACTGAAGCGAACAATTTGACGTGGACAACCTTGACTAGTAGCAAGAACAACTGCATTATCAGTCAATCCAGGCATATCACCATGCCAGTGGCCAGTATTTAGAGTTGTGCCAAAACCTTTGACATGCTCATCAGCTAATCCATCATCCGTAAGTGTTATTGGAAACACACCAATTTCGCGTTCTGGACTATGCTCATACTTACCACCATAGGCTACAGATAAAAGTTGAGCACCTAGGCAAACCCCAACAATATAGATATCAGCAGCAATTGCTTTTTGCATAAATGCAATCTCAGCCTCTGGGTCATAATAAGGAAAGGCCTGACGATCCTCATCAGGTGACTGAGGGCCACCCATCACAATTAGAAAATCAATACCTTCAACGGTTTCAGGAAGAACCTCTTCCTCATATACCTTGGTTGATGTGATATTATGCCCACGGTCTTGAGCCCATTTTAAATAGGCTCCTGGAACTTCGAACGTTTCGTGTAAGATAAAATGAATATTCATTGTTTTTTCTTCCATCTATTTTTAATTATCCTCGATAGTAGACTCGCTAAGATTAGTGGTACTGCTACCAGCTCTCCTTGACCAGTAAAACCTAGAACTAAGGCTATCCCAGTTAGAGGAGCATCTAAAGTTGTTCCTAAAAATACGGTTGCACCAAGTAACATTCCTAGAGTAGTATTGAGGGATAAACCAAAAATCTCAAGACATCTTGTCAATAGGAAACCCAATCCGGCACCTAAGGTAAAGGAAGGGGTTAGGGTTCCCCCATAAGAGCCTGCCCATAAAAGTAAACATACCATAAGACCTTTGACGACAAGGATAAGAGGTAGGTATGCTGAACCCCCACCTGAAAATAACCATTGTGCTAGAACCTGACCATTTCCCATGATTAAAGGATAGAAAGCTGCAATCCCACCTAGTACTATATAAGATAGTGGCATGGTCCACAGAATACGTTTATCAGTCATACGACTCTTACTCGCACTTTTAGCTAAGACTTTAAATACAAGAGCAAGCGGAGTTACAAACAGCGTCAAAACAAGAATCTGTATCAAACTAGTAGGATGTAAGCTTACTTTATCAACTAAATATATAGCTTTCCCACCAACAATTGGTCGGGCGCAATAGGCCGATAGGTAGGTTGAGAAAAGAATGACGACTATATTTTTTAGTTTCCATCCAACTCCGAGAGTTTCCAAAACAAACAAAGCACTAGCAAAGGGAACTTGGTAAACTGCAGCTAAGCCCGCACCTGCACCACAGGCAATCATGAGTTGTCTTTCAGAAATTTCTAAGCCTAGTCCTTTAGATAGACTACCCGCACATAAGGCACCTAGTTCCCGTGGAGCTCCTTCTTTACCTACTGAAGCACCTGCTCCAACGATTGCTACCTGTACTAAAGCGTGTAGACTCTGGCCAAGAAAATTTGGACTCTTCTTACCAACGAGTTGCTTAGCCTTACTAATAGAAAGGAGGGACACTCGTCTCTGAAGGAAATACCAAAATAAACTAGCCAAAACACCTACTACAAGCAATACTGCAAATCGTCGAAAGGGACTTACAGAGTTAAACTGTGACAATAAATTCGATTTATCATTACCAAATACAAGAATTTGTATAAACTCCAAAAGGTAATGACAAAGAATGCCTACCAAACCTGAAGCAATACCGGTTCCAAAAACAGCTAAACTTAACCTAGTCGACTTGGGGAGCCAAGTCAAACTCTTTCTTTCTTGATTACCCATATATTAGAGTATGACTAAAATTGCTTTAACCAACTTTTCCTACTGTCTTTAGAGTAGGGTCAATCCCTTCTTTGTTTTTATTTCATAGTAAGGCAATCTCGTGTTGAATTAGGAAAACTAAAACTAGCATTCATTCTTTTACCTTTTTAACTATATTCTAGTCTTAATGATTTTGTTCTTTGTTATAAGTAGTTTATCTCTGAATGACCTAAAGTAGTTCTTAAAAACGCAAATGGCAAAGTGTAAATTGTTTTATTATATTGCGATACCATTTCATTATAGTGTAATTTTTGATTAGCAACTAGTACTTCTGACTCTTTAATCTCAGCAATCAGATCTTTTATACTTTGATCAGCGGTAATACTTGTATCCCTTTCTATTTCCTCTAAAATCTTATTCTTTGTTTCTTCAACTTTAGTAGAGTATTCGTGTTTAGAAGAATTTCCAGATTCACCATAAAACTTACGCTTAGATTCTGAATGATTAGCTTTGTTTTCATCGTTAGTAAAATTGTTGACAGACTTTTTTTCTTCCAATAATTCTGAGACATTTTTCCTAACAGACATTTTCAACTCATGGTCAACAATCTTATCAGTTAATTCACGCAGTTGCGCAATTAGCTTTTCCACATATTTTTCTTTAATTTCAATTGCACTGTATGAAGATTTGATCAATTCTTTTAAGTTAACAGCTTTATGGTATTGAAATAGAAATGCTATTATCATGTAGCTAAAAATTGCAAATACTATAGATGCGCCTTGAAACGGTTCATAGTTTATATCACTACCACTTGAATCTATTGCAGAAAATATAACCAACCAAACGAAGGTCAATAAAGCTACTATAAAAACTCCACGAATGATACGAAATAATGGATTATTCACTAAATTTGACATCAATTATTCCTTTTTAAAGTTCAGCTAAAATTGCTTTAACCAAGCCTTTAAAGTTCTCTTTAATTTGTTCAGTCACAGCAACGACTTCTTCATGATTAAGTTCTGATTGGAAGCCAGCTGCAAAGTTTGTAATGGCTGAAATTCCAAGAACTTTCAATCCTGAGTGAGCTGCTACAATAACTTCTGGAACTGTAGACATACCAACAGCATCTGCACCCAGTGTCTTGAATGCACGGATTTCAGCTGGTGTTTCATAGGTTGGACCTGTCACACCGATATAAACACCATCATCCAATTTGATACCAAGTTTATCAGCCACTTTATGAGCGGTTTCACGGTATTCAGGTGTGTAAGCTTTAGACATATCAGGGAAACGTGGACCAAAATCATCCAAGTTTTCACCGATCAATGGGTTTTGACCAGTCATGTTAATGTGGTCAGTGATGGCCATCAAAGTACCAGGGCCAAAGCCGATACCACCTGCTGCATTGGTTACAACAACTCCTTCACATCCAAGAGCTTTCATAACACGTACAGGGAAAGTAACGACTTCAAGCGGATTTCCTTCATAAAAATGGAAACGCCCTTGAAGAGCCAAAACCTTACGTCCAGACAAAGTTCCGTAAACAAGTTTTCCAGCATGACCGACAACCGTTGATTGTCCCCAGTTTGGAATATCCGCATAGTCAATGACAATTGCGTCTTCCACTTCTTCAGCCAACTCACCAAGTCCAGAACCTAAAATTAAACCAAACTCAGGTTTTTCAATTCCTTTGCTTTCCAAAAATGCTTGAGTAACTCTAATTTTTTCAAGTAGCGACATGTTATTTCTCCCTTAATTTTATTTCATTCTTAAAAAGTGACCAATTTTTGAAAAAGTTCTTGCATTTCGAATGGTTATATCAGGATAAAAAGGTGTTTTCAATAACTTCTTATGATAAGCTGTTTGTCTATAAGTTGATTTATCATACTTTACCCAGTAGACACCAAGTTGACCAAAATGAAGTATTTCATCTTTTAACTCTAAAGAGTTAATAATCTTCTTCATTTCATTTTTATCAAGTCTTTCAGTGAAAAAGAGAACGTCTTTTCTATAGAAATCCTCAGACCACCACTTTGGCAAAGAAGCTAGGTCATTCTGATAATCTTCAAGAGTAAAAAGAGAAAATACCTTTATAAAAGGATAGTTCTTATCTAAAAAACGTTCCAAAATCACAAGGAGCTCTTCTTTTCTCAAAGATGAATTGAAGAAAAAATTTCCACTATTAATATAGGAAGAGACATTTGTCATACCGAGATTTTCTAACTCACGACAGAAGTCTCCCATGACTACCTTATGACGGCCACCAACATTTACCCCACGAACCAAGAATGCATATCGTTTCATCTTAGACAAGTTTATCCAAGAAACTTTCTCCAATCATGGCTTTGTCTACACCAAAGTTTTCAGCGATTGTTGCTGAGATATCAGAGAAATAACCTACTGGAATAAGTCCATTTCCTTTGAATGATGGACTGTAAGCCAAGAATGGAATATATTCGCGAGTATGGTCCGTACCTGCATAAGTTGGATCATTTCCATGGTCAGCAGTAATCATCAAGAGATCATCTTCACGCATAGCAGCAATGATTTCAGGCAAACGTTGGTCAAATTCGTGCAAGCAATCACGATATCCATGTGGGTCACGACGATGTCCATAAAGGGCATCAAAGTCTACCAAGTTTGTGAATGAGAAACCATGTTTGAAGTCTTCAGAAGTCATAGCTTTAATCAAATTATCAATACCATGGCTATTTGATTTGTTGTGTCCCATATCGTGGTTGATACCAGCTCCATTGAAAATATCATTGATTTTACCAACGGCATAAGTATCGATACCAGCTTCATTCAATTTATCCAAAACAGTTGGTGCAAATGGTGAAACAGCCAAATCACGACGGTTAGACGTACGAGTGAAGTTTCCAGGTTCACCAACGTAAGGACGAGCAATGATACGCCCTAGAAGAGCTGGACGCTCAAGGGTAATTGAACGTGCATATTCACAAATACGATACAATTCATCCAAAGGAATAACGTCTTCGTGTGCGGCAATTTGAAGAACTGGGTCAGCTGAAGTGTAAATAATCAATTCACCAGTTTCCATTTGACGAGGTCCAAAGTCTTCAATAACAGCCGTACCTGAGTATGGTTTATTAGCTTCACGAATGACTTTACGTCCTGAGAATTCTTCAATTTTAATGAGAATTTCTTCTGGGAATCCGTTCCAGAAAGTATCAAAAGGTTCAGTAATATTGAGACCCATGATTTCCCAGTGACCAGTCATCGTATCTTTACCAAGAGACACTTCCTGCAATTTTGTTGCATAACCAGTTGGGTTGCTCTCTGCTGGTACTGTTTTCAAAGGTGTTTCACGAGGAATATTTCCTAGACCAAGCTTAGCCATATTTGGCACATTCAATCCTACAGATTTAGAGATGTGACCAAGGGTATCTGAAGCACCGTCTGGCACACCTGCATTGACAAAGTCATTGGCATCTGGAGCAGCACCAATTCCTACTGAATCAAGAACGACTAAATGCATTCGGTTAAATTTGGACATAACAACACCACAAAGAGCTAAAATCTTTTCGAAATTACCTCTTGCCTTTCTATATTATTTAATAGTTTGAAAATAATTAATTAGTTTTACTCATTAAAAGTGAGGGGAATAAAAATCGGACTAGGCCTTAACTTCAACGACCTTAACACCGTCTTTTCCTGCAACGATGACTTTGTTAACCATGCCATTGAACAATCCATGATCGACAACCCCTGTCATAGCTTTTAGTTCTTCACCAAGAGCTACTGGATTTTCAATCTTACCTAAATCAAGATCGATGATATAGTTCTTCATATCTGTAACAAAGCGGTCACCTTGTTCCGTAAGTCGGAATGATGGCTTATAGCCCTTAGACTCAAAGACACGGTACAGACGGTCAGCACCATATTGAACCACTTCAACTGGTAGTTTGAAAGCACCTAATTGATCAACCATTTTAGACTCATCAACCACCCAGATATATTCTTTTGTAGGTGTAGCGACGATTTTTTCCATCAAAAGGGCGCCACCGCCACCTTTAATCCCGTTGAGTTGAGGGTCTACTTCGTCGGCTCCATCAACAGTAACATCAATACTGTCAATGTCATCCACTGCCTTCAAAGGAATGCCTAAGCCTTCAGCCTGTTTAGTGGTTTGACTTGATGTCGTTACACCAACAACACTAAGACCTTCTTCCTTAATACGACGGCCAATTTCCTCTACGAAGAAGTAAGCTGTTGACCCTGTACCGAGTCCAACAACCATTCCATCTTCAACATATTTGGCAGCGGTTACACCAGCGATTTTCTTAAGTTCTTCCATGCTCGTCTCCTTGCATCTTTCTAAAATAGTCGTTCAAAACAATTATAACATGTTTCACCAGTAAATAGAAATAATATGAGGGAGGAAAAACGAGCAAAAATAAAAACTAGACCCTAAATAGAATCTAGTTTTGATGGGGAACTAATTTAATAGCACCACTTAATCTTCTTTACGACGTTTGAAGAATCCTACAAAGGCTGCAAAAATCATTGAAAGAAGTCCAATAAATCCAGCATTGCTAGTGTGCTCACCAGTTTGTGGCAACTCAGCTTGAGGCACTACAGGAACTTCAGTATCTGGAGTTGGTGTAGTTGGTGGTGTCACTGGAGTTGGAGGAGTAACAGGTGTTGGTGGAGTAGTCGGTGGTGTTGGTGGTACCACGTGAGACTCTCTCTCAACGACATAGTTCTTGTGCCATACAACACTTGGTTTTTCAGGAGTTTTAGGTTCTACTGGTTTAGCAGGAACTTCAACTACTTTTGGTGTTGGTGGCGTTGGTGCCGTTGGACCTGTTGGTGGTGTTGGTTCTTGTGGTTTGCCAGGAACTTCAACTACCTCTGGAGTTGGTGGCGTTGGTGCCACTGGCTCTTTTGGAGGTGTTGGTGGTGTTGGTTCTTGTGGATTGATACCAACTGTTTTAACGACTGGTTTAACCGGTGCTGTTGGTGGTGTTGGTGCCTTAGGTTCTTCAGGTTTTTCACCTGGATTCTTAGGCAAACCAAGGTTAGAGTTGATTGCGAACCAATAAACTGTTGGTGCACCATCAGCATTTGCACCTTCAGCAGTAAATACCAAGTGACCATTAGTCATCTTGATACCTGCACCTCCATAGTAGAGGTAAGGTGAATCAGCGTTATCCCAACCTGTCAATTCTGATGTTGTCTCACCATTAAAGACTGCACCATGGTCAATGTATTGGTTATCATTGACTGATGTTACTTCTTTAGTGGCAGCATCATAAGTAACTGATGATTTTGGAATAGCGATGAATTGGTTATCACCAATATTTACATATTCTTGGTGGCGAGTTGATTGGTATTTTTTCTTAGGTGTGAATGTAATCAAACCAGTTTCAGCAGAAACACTGTATGAACCAATAATATCATCTTTATCACCAAACGTATAATCTTGGTTACCAAGAGCGTGGCCATTACCGCTACCTGAAGCATTAAGAGTTGTTACATCAGTTGGAATTTCACGTGAGACAACCCATTCTGAACCATTCCAGTCAGTGATAGGAACCACTACCTTAAGTGGGTTCTCATCTGAAATGTTAACTGTAGCTCCACCAAAATCTGCGTAACCAGATTTTGTAACAACTTCACCGTTTTGGATTGCCAAAGTAGAACCATCTGCGTAAGGATTGTAAGTACCGCGAACAGTATTACCATTAACGTCTTTCGCTTCTACTGTAAGTGGACGTGGGCGCTCAGATGTTTCAACATAAGCTGCACCGTTCCAGTGGTTAAGTGAGTTAAGTGCTACGATAGCATTACGCTCACTAAGGTTGAACATTTTACCATCTTTATCGTAAAACTCAACATCTACAGCTACTTTAACTGGTTTATCTTGATCAGTTGATGCTCCAACTGTCATAGTTACTGTTGGATCCTTACTGATTTTCGCGATACCTTTTCCGTCGTTTGATGGAAGGCTAACGATTTCGTAACGGTAAACAACACGTTTGATTGCTGATGCTTCATTCTCAACAAGCATGCTTGATTGGTTCAAGCCATCATAAGTAACAACAAATTTGTCACCTTCTTTAACTTGAATCCACTCGTCTTCAGTGTTTGTCCAAGGACTGTTTGAGACAATGTCAGATGCTTGTAACTTGTTAGAAGCATATTGGAAAACATTACTTGTGTTAAGACGCTCCTGTGCTTCTTTTGTCAAGTAGTTGCTTACACCTTCAACTTTGTGTGTCGCATCGTTTTCACGTTGGAAAGTCAATTCTTGAACAACTTCAGCATCTTTAAGGTTACGATATACAGGATCATTCATGTATTTATCGTAAGCTGTTTTAGCATCTTGGTATTGTTTAAGTGCTGTTTGGTAAACAGCTAATTTGTTTTGATACTCAAGGTACTCTTGGTCATATTTAGCTTTTTGCTCATTGTAGACAACCAAGGCAGCTTCGTATTTAGCTTTAGCATCTGCATTGTATTTTTCAATAGCTTGTTTTGTTTCAAGATCTGCTTCATAAGCTGTTTTCTTAGCGTTATAAAGTTCAAGATTCTTGTCATATGCTGCTTTTTCTACATCATATTTAGCTTTTGCTTCATTGTATGCTGCTAGCTCAGTTTGATATTTAGCTTCAGCTTCAGCGTTACGTTTTTCAGTAACAACTTTTTCAGCTACTTTATTATCATAGTTAGCTTTTTCAGCATTGTATTTAGCTTTATCGCTATTGTACTGAGCAAGGGCTGCTTCATAATCAGCTTTTGCTTGGTTATATGTTGCCAATTCTGCTTGGTATTTAGCTGCAGAAAGCGCATTTTCTTTATCAGCGGCTTCTTTTTCTGCTACCTTAGCATCATAAGTAACTTTCTTAGTCTTGTACTCTGAAAGAGCTGAGTCATAAGCTTGCTTAGCAATTTGGTATTGCTCTGAAGCTTTATCATGAGCTGTTTTTTCAGTATCATATTTAGCCTGAGCTTCAGCATTTGTTTTATCAGCAAGTGCTTTCTCAGCTAATTTGGCATCATAGTTTGCTTTTGCTTTATCATAGTCAGCTTTATCTGACTTGTATTGTTCTTTAGCCGCTTTATAATCAGAAACGACTGTATTGATTTTCTCTGCTTGTGCTTTATTATCTGCAGCAGCTGCTTCAACAGTTTCTTTGGTTTGAGCAGGTTCTTCCTTAACCTCAACCCCTTCGTTAGTTGCAGCTGTTTTTGCAGCTTCTAAGCTTGTATTTGTTACTTCACTCGTTGTAACAGTTGTGTTGCCTTCTTCAGTAACGTTAACAACTTTCTTTTCAGTTGAATCTGCTACGGCTGAAGTGTTTTCTTCAACAGCATCTGTTGCTTCAACTGCTGGTGTTGCTGAATCTGTAGTTGTTGCTACCTCATCAGCGCTTGCATTTGAAGCTCCTACTGCAAGAACTGCAGTCCCCAAAAGAACAGAAGCCGCACCAAGGCTAGACTTTCTGAGTGAATAACGTTGTAATTCCTTTTTCCCCATTTAAATTACGTCCTTCTATATTTAGTTATGTTCATATTCTAACAAAAGAAAGAACCATGTCAATTTGAGATATCTCATAAAAACACCCATTCCTTTAAATTCGATTAGATTCTTAAATTCAAATACTTTTTAATATCAAAATATTTGATAGACAAAACCCTATTATTAATGGCGTTTTCGATACAAAAAGGAGGTTTAATTTTATAATATCTAGTCCAATTCGCTTTAATGTTTTTTTATTGAAAAGATTATGAAAAACAATCAACTATAAGCTTTCATTTTACTTTTCATAGTGATATTTAGCTTTTGGATAGCTATTTCACCTAAATCATGTCCTCTCCTTTCCCCTATTAGTTTTAACATTCAAAGTTATTTATGCCGATAATATGCAAAGAATAAGTAACAAAAAAAGACTAGACTGTCTTGCATAGCAAAACAACCTAATCTTTCATTTTATCTTATTAATGTTTACGTTTGCGAGCTGACCATAGACCTGAAAGGGCTATTGAAAGCAAGCCTATACCTGTTACAGATGCTAATTTTTGGTTAGAGTCACCTGTTTCTGGCAATACGGCGCTATTAGTTCTTTCTGTTTCTTGCTTAGCAACTACAGAAGAAGTTGGTGTAACGCTTGGTCCTGTAGGTGTTCCAGGAGTTTTTGGTTTTTGAGGAGTTGGTGGCGTCGTTGGTACTGGACGTGTTACGCGCTCAACAAGGTAATTCTTATGCCATTTTACTTTAGGAGTCACAAGCTCTTTAGGTGAAACAGGTTTATTAGGTACGTTTACCACAACCATAGTTGGTGGTGTAGGTGCTTTAGGTTCTGTTGGTGGTGTTGGTTTGGTTGGCTCTCCAGGTACCTCTACAACTACTGGTGTAGGTGGAGTCGGTGCTTTTGGCTCTACTGGAGCCGTGATTTTACGTGGCTCAGCTGGCACTTCAACTAGAGCTGGAGTTGGTGGCGTTGGAGCTTTTGGCTCTGTTGGGGCCTTTGGTGCCTCTCCATCAACTGTAACCACAGTGTAGTTAGGTTCTGTCGGTGGTGTTGGAGCTTTAGGTTCTCCTGGTTTACTTGGTTCCGCAGGAACTTCAACAACTGTCGGAGTTGGTGGTGTTGGAGCCTTAGGCTCTGTTGGAGCTGTTGGACCCTCAGCATCAACTGTAACAACTGTATAGTTAGGTTCTGTTGGTGCCGTAGGGGCTGTTGGCGGCGTTGGTTCTGTTGGTACCGCTGGAAGAACTTCCAATGTAATCGTTGGTGGTGTTGGAGCCTTTGGTTCTTCAGGAGCTGTTGGCTCTTTTGGTGCTTCACCAGGATTTTTTGGAATACCAACATTTGAGTTAATTGCAAACCAATATACTGTTGGTTGACCAGCAGCATTAGCTCCATTGGCCGTAAATACCAAGTGACCATCAGACATCTTCAAGCCTGCTCCACCATAATAGAGGTATGGAGAAGATGGATTATCCCAACCTTCAAGAGTCGCTGAAGATTCACCATTAAAGATTGAGCCATGTTCAATATATTGGTTGTCTTTAAACGACGTTACTTCTTTAGTAGCGGCATCATAAGAAACACTAGAATTTGGAATTGGAATATATCTATTATTGCCAATATTTACAGACTCTTGGTGCTCCACATTTTCAAATTTCTTCTTAGGAGTAAAGATGATACGTCCTGAAGTTGGATCAATCGTATAAGAACCGATAACATCATCTTTACCATCTAATGTGAACTCATCTGTTCCGATAGAGTGACCATTCCCAGCACCTGAAACATTGACTGAAGTTGCGTCAATAACAGTTTCTTCACTAACTGTAAATTCACTACCATTCCACGTTGCTTTTTGTGCCACAATCTTGATTGGGTTTTCAGCAGAGATAGTGACGTCAGCAGTACCAAAGTCAGCTGTTCCATTTTTAACAACAACTGCATTGTTTTCAATGCTCATTGATGAACCATCTGCATATGGATTCCAAGATCCTCGAACAGTGTTACCATCTTTATCCTTGGCTTCTACTGTAAGGGCACGAGGTTTATCCCCACTATCTACATAAGAAGCACCTGTCCAGTGGTTAAGAGAGTTCAAAGCAACAATCGCATTGTGCTGTGTCAAATCAAACTTATTGCCATTACCATCATAGAATTCAACATCTACAGCAACTTTAACTGGTTTATTTTGGTCTGTTGAAGCACCGACTGTTAGTGTTACAGTTGGGTCTGAGCTAACGGCTGCAATTCCTTTACCGTCATTTGATGGAAGACTCAAAATTTCATAGCGATAAATCACTCGCTTGATTGGATGCATATCCGTATTTTCACGCATGCTTGACTGATTCAAGTTATCATAAGTAACAACAAATTTATCGCCTTCCTTAACTTGAATATACTCAGTTTCATTATTAGCCCAAGGACTAGTTGCTACAATATCTGAAGCTTCCAATTTATTGGAATCATACTGATGGACATTGCTTGTATTCAAACGAGCTTGAGCATCACGAGTGAGATAAGCACTGATGCCATCGATGGTATGAATGGCTCCACCTTCACGTTGGAAGGTCAAATCTTGAACAGTTTCTACATCTTTTAGATCTTGGAAACCATTATCATTCATGTACTTATCATAGGCTGCCTTAGCATCTTTGTACTGTGCCAAAGCTGTTTGATATTCAGCAAGTTTTGTTTGGTAGGTAGCAAAATCTTTGCCGTATTGCTCTAAATCTACATTGTATTTTGCAAGCTCAACCTCATACTTAGCTTTTGCAGCATCTTCTTCTGCTTTAATAGCAACAAGTTGATCATAGGCTGCTTTATCTTTATCGTATTGCGCTTTCTTAGCTTGGTATTCTTGTAAATCTTTATCGTATTGCGCTTTAGCTGTATTGTAAACAGCCATTTCTGCGTCATACTTGGCTTTAGCTTCCGTATTTGCCTTATCAGCTGCTGCTTTTTCGGCTACTTTGGCATCGTAGGCTACTTTAGCAGTCTTGTAGGCAGCTAAATCAGTTTGATATTTTTCGTAAGCCGTATTGTAAGCAGTAAGATCTTTCTCATATTGCTCTTGAGCAGCCTTATCAGTAATTTCTGCTTGTGTTTTCTCAGCTACTTTAGCATCATAGGCTGCTTTTTTCGTATTGTATTCAGCTAGAGCGGCATCATATGAAGCCTTATTTGTCTTATATTTAGACAAGGCTGCTTCGTAAGTGACCATTTCCGCATCATACTTAGCTTTAGCTTCTGCATTAGCTGCATCAGCTGCTGCTTTTTCGGCTACTTTAACATCGTAGGCGGCTTTGGCAGTCTTGTAGGCAGCTAAATCGGTTTGATATTTTTCGTAAGCGGCATTATAAGTAGCTAATTCTTTCTCATACTGCTCTTGAGCAGCCTTGTTTTCGATTTCTGTACGAACTTTTTCAGCTACTTTAGCATCATAAGCTTCCTTCTCAGCATCATATTTTGCCTTGTCTTTGGTATACTGAGCCATAGCAGCTTCATAGTTCTTCTTAGCAGTTTCATAAACAGCCAACTGTACCTTATAATCAGCTTCTGACTTAGCATTAGCTGCATCGGCAGCTGCTTTTTCTGCGACTTTAGAATCATAAGTTAATTTTTGAGTATTATACTCTTCCAATGCTGCATCATAGGCTTTTTTATCAGCTTGGTACTTAGCTAACCCTTTTTCATAAGCAGCTTGATCAGTATCATACTGTGCTTTAGAAGCAGCGTTTGCTTTATCAGCTGCTGCTTTTTCGGCCACTTTAGCATCGTACTCAGCCTTAGCCTTATCATACTCAGCTACATCTTTTTTGTGGCTTTCTTTTGCTTTCTGATAATCAGAAACAACCGTATTAATCTCTTTTGATTGAGCTTGATTGTCAGCAATAGCACCCTCTAGGGTTGTATGTGTTTGAGGTGCAGTTTCTTCGACTTCTACCCCTTCTTTTACCGCAGAAGCTTTAGCATCCTCAAGACTATCAGTTGTAACAACACTTGTTGTTACAGTGGTATTTCCTTCTTCTTTGACAGAAACAACTTGCTTCTCTGAATAATCAACAGTCGTTGCCGGATTGGCAGCAGTATCTGTTAGCACAGAAGCACTAAGTGGTGTATCAGTAGCAGCTGAAGTTGAAACCTCATCTGCATGTACACCAGTTGCCCCCATCGCAAGAATGGTTGTCCCCAAAAGAACAGAAGCAACTCCAAAGCTATACTTCCTGATTGAAAAACGTTGTGAATCTTTTCTTCCCATATCACAAATTTCCTTCTATATTTTCTTAACACCTAAAGTCTATCACTTTTAAACTTTCTGTCAATAGAATTGTCTTAATATTTTCAAAATTTATACTATTTTTCAATTTGTAAGTGTAATTTAATTGATTCTTTAGTTTAAAAGGACGGCTACCTTAATTTTATATGTTACTTCTTCTGAAAATTAGAATTAAATTGCATTATATAAGCTAAGTATTAAAATTTCGTTAATTATTTTTGCAACTATTTTTGTTATAGAATCAAAAAAGCCCCAAGGGGCTCAAATTTTTATATCATTTGGATAGCTCTGTTACTTGCTTCATTGATTTGATAACAATACCTAAAGACAATCCAAGTGCAGATATCAGAAATCATTGACTTAAGATGTTTTTGACTAAGGACTTCAAATCAGGAACTACTTCTTCCATAAACCATGGATTTTTGGCTTGCCAAATATTATTTCGAGGAGAGGGATGAACGAGAGGAAAAAACTCTGGAAGGTAATCTTTGTAATGCTTAACTGTATCCGTTAATTTTGCCGATGATTTTTGATGCAAATAGTAACGTTGTGCATAGTTACCTACTAAAATCGTCAATTGAATATCAGGAGCTAAAGCAAGAACTTTCTCATGCCACTTGTCTGCAAATCCTTTGCGAGGAGGTAAATCACCTGATTTACCATGACCTGGGAAATAAAAATCCATTGGCACAATAGCAAACATGCCAGATTCATAAAATTCTTCGCGTGAAACACCCATCCAATCCCTGAGATTATCACCGCTAGGATCATTCCAGTAAAGGCCGGACTCTTGGGCACGAATACCAGGAGCTTGTCCTACGATATTAATTCGTGCCGTTTTTGGAATGGTAAACAAGGGTTTTATACCTTGTTCCGTAAAAGCTTTATTTTGTTCATCGGACATGATTGCTTGCGTTAATTCTTCAAGTGTTTCCATATTTTCCTCCTCAAAAAAGAGACAAAACTGTCTCTCTTTTTTATTTGATTAACTCATAGATAGCTTCTGCATAAATGGCAGCTGCACGGTACAAGTCTTCGACCTCAGTAAACTCATTTGCTTGGTGCATCGTGTTAACATAACCAGGGAACATAGCTCCATAGGCAACACCACGTTTGAGGAGACGTCCAAATGTTCCGCCACCAATAATTTGTTCATGACCTTTAAGCCCTGTTTGTTTCTCATAGACTGAAAGAAGAGTCTCTACCATAGGATCATCAACTGGTACATAGTGTGGCACATGACCGTGTTCTGAGAGACTAACCGCCTTAGGACCTTCGAGTTTTTCAAGATCAGACTTAATAGCATCCGTATCAACCCCTTGAGGATAGCGGAAATTCAGAGCAATCGTATTATCTTCTGATTCCTTAGCGAAGTTAAATACACCTGCATTCATGGTCAATTCACCCATCTTAGGATCTGTAAATGCAAGACCTGTCTTTTCAGCAAAGAAATCCTTATGAAGTGTTTCAGCAATTAAATCCAAATACGTTTTAGCATTGCCTTGGAAATCAAATTGGCTAAGGAAGAGTGCCAAGTAGGTTGCCCCATTAATACCATTTTGAGGCATCATACCATGAGCTGATTTCCCATGAATAGTCACATGGAAAACACCAGCTTCTTCGGTCACTTGACCAGTTACTTCTTGTTCCACAACAAAGTCTGCTAATTTGGCCTCGAGTTCTTTCAAAGTGATAGGTCCAGTAAAATCTGCACTTGCTGATTCAGGAACCATATTTTCACGCAAACCACCATTAAAGGACACAAGACTAAAGTCCCCATCATTTTGACCTTCAAAATGGAGATAGGCTGTAATATTACCTTTTTCACCATTGATAATTGGGAATTCTGCATCAGGTGAAAAACCAAAATCAGGATCTTTTAATCCATTATGAGCGAAGTAATATTCCATATCGCCCCAACCAGATTCTTCATCAGTACCAACAATGAAGCGCACACGCTTAGATACTGGAAGCTCGAGTTCTTTAATAATTTTCAAGGCATAGTAACAAGCCATTGTTGGGCCTTTATCATCTGATGACCCACGGGCATAAAGTTTGCCATCTTTGATTACAGGTTCATAAGGATCTGTATCCCAACCGCTACCAGCTGGAACCACATCCAAGTGTGCAAAGATACCCAAAACTTCATCACCTTGACCAAATTCAAAGTCACCAGCATAATTATCGATATTACGAGTTTTATAGCCGTCACGTTCTGCTAAAGCAAGAAAATGTTCCAAAGCTTTTACTGGTCCAGGACCAAATGGGTGCTTATCATCAACCTTACTATCATCACGTTCTGAGTTAATACGCAAAAGACCAAAAAGGTCCTCCATCAAAGCATCTTTGCGCTTATCAACTTCGGCACGAAAATCAATTGTCATAATTTACTCCTTACTGTCTCTAGTTAGCATTATTTTACCATTTTTAGTAAGAGTTTTCATCCTTTATAAAGAAAATACAATCACTTACTCATCATCACAAGACGCCTTACCATTTTGAATAGCATGTGAAACATTTCTTAAATCAGTAATAATCGAATCAAAAGTAATACTATTGCTTTCAACTAGAAACGCTTTCTCTTAGCTACCGGCCTCTTTTTACTTTAGGCTCTACTATTGAAATCACTCATATTGTAGCATTGCAATATTATCATTTCAAGAATTTCCAAAAACTTTAGAATATTCTCTTAATTAATGCTATAATAGGACTATCAAAACTAAGGAGATGCATTATGCCATTTGTAAAAATTGATCTCTTTGAAGGTCGTACTGAAGAACAAAAAATCGAACTTGCTCGCGAAGTTACTGAGGTTGTATCACGTGTTGCAAAAGCACCTAAAGAAGCTATTCATGTTTTCATTAACGATATGCCAGAGGGAACTTACTACCCACATGGTGAAATGAAAAAGAAAAACTAATCATCATTAAGCAGTCACATCCGTGGCTGCTTTTAATATAAAAAAACTGGAGAGAAACTCCAGTTCTATACTTAAATTATCGTTGGTAATTCGTCATCATCTTCAAAATTCTCTACGACTTCTTTACCAGGCAATGGTTTTTGTAGTTTGCCCAAAATAAAACGTGAGATGGGACCAACTACTAAAAAATTAAGTGGTAAGGCCATGATAACATTTGTCAACCAAGCACGACCATAGGATGAAAGCGTCACCGACTGACCGTTGTACACTAATCCATAGAGCGACATAAAGGTTACCATGAATAGCGCAATGGTTCCAGAAATCACTAAAATCTTCGCCCATCGTTTATCATGGGCTTTTACTTTATGTAAAATTGCAAATGCAATTGTCTTGGCTAGTGGTCCCACCAAAAGCATATCCAGTAAGAAAGCAACCACAAATCCAGGAAGATAGCCTTGGAAAAAGTGACCCCAAGCAAAGGGAACTACTCCAGTCCAATCAAGGATGAGAAGATTCCACAGACTCATCCCACAGACCATCATTCCACACATTAAAATCGTAAAAAGCAAAGCTTCTTTAAAATTACGAGGCATTAAAATTCTCCATTTCTAAAAGTTCTCTTTCAGCATATCAAAATTTTTTATTCCTCATAAGTTAAATTTCTCTCATGAAAACGTATTATTTTAGGATGGTTTCCATTTCTGTATATCTCGGTTTCATACCTAAACGTTCGTAAAAACGTACAGCACCCGCATTATCATTCCATACGTGAAGTGTCAGATTATAACAACCTAACTCCTTAGCATAGTCCAAGGCAAATTGATAAAGCTTCTCCCCTAATTTTTGACCTCGAGCCTCCTTATCAACGCATAAATCATCAATAAAAAGAGTCTTAACAGCCTTTAGTGGACCATTATTATCAGATACTTCTTTAATCATTAAGAATAGATGACCTAAGATACGGCCTTCTTCATCCTCATATACAAAAATAGGTTTATTTGGATCATTAATCACTGCTTCTAAGTCTGCATCTGTAAATTTACTGCCTTCTGACTTAAAAACATCAGGGCGTGCATGATGATGCACTATAAGAATCTGCCCCAATAGCTCCTGTAATCTTGGAATATCTTCTGCTCTTGCTAAACGAATCATAATTACCTCCATAAAAAAAGATGGGTAAAACCCATCTTAATTCTTATTTACCAAGTTTTGCTTTAGCTGCATCTGCAAGAGCTGTGAAAGCTGCTGCATCGTTAACTGCCAAATCAGCAAGCATTTTACGGTTAACTTCGATTTCAGCCAATTTCAAACCGTGCATCAATTGTGAGTATGACAAACCGTTCAAACGAGCTGCCGCATTGATACGTGTAATCCAAAGTTTACGGAAATCACGTTTCTTTTGACGACGGTCACGGTATGCATAGTAGTAAGAGTTCATTACTTGTTCTTTTGCAGTACGGAACAAGATGTGTTTTGCACCATAGTAACCTTTAGCAAGTTTCAATACACGTTTACGACGTTTGCGTGATACAACGCCACCTTTAACACGAGCCATTTATATATTCCTCCGAATTATTTCTAGTTTAGTTAATTTGTAATGCTTTTAGCGGATTAACGCATTTGTGAAAGCATTGATTTGATACGTTTAAAGTCACCTGAATGTACCATTGATGCTTTACGAAGGTGACGACGTTGTTTTTTAGTTTTACCGTGGAAACGGTGAGATGTGAAGGCACGGAAGCGTTTCAATCCACCTGAACCTGTACGTTTGAAACGTTTAGCTGATGCGCGGTGTGTTTTTTGTTTTGGCATTTTAAAATTCTCCTCTTAAAATAGTGTTAGTTTGACAATTATTTTTTGTCAGGAATTGGTGCAAGTTGCATGAACATTTGACGTCCATCCATCTTCGCTCTTTGCTCAATAATCGCAATATCTTGCGTTTTTTCAGCAAATTCCGCCAAGACCTTAGCTCCGATTTCTTTGTGAGTAATCATACGACCTTTGAATCGGATAGAAACTTTAACCTTGTTTCCTTTTTCAAGGAACTTACGGCCGTTACGAAGTTTAGTTTCAAAGTCACCTTTATCAATAACTGGACTCAAACGAACTTCCTTAACAGTAACAACGCTTTGTTTCTTACGTTGTTCTTTTTGTTTCTTTTGATACTCAAATTTGAACTTACCATAGTCCATAATCTTCGCAACAGGTGGCGTAGCTTGTGGTTGGATGAGAACCAAGTCAACATTTGCATCATCTGCAATAGCTTGCGCTTCTGACAATGGTTTAATTCCCAATTGTTCACCATCAAGACCAACAAGACGAACTTCGCGAACGCGAATTTCATCGTTAATGAATAGATCTTTCTTAGCTATGATCTTCACCTCTTTATTTTTTTAGAGAAAAACAAAGCGGACTTGATATACAAGCCCGCACACATAATATCCCTATAGGGATTTGACATGTTGGGCCAGACAACCTAAGTCGCAAGGCGAGAAGTTCTCACTTCTGCTTTTCTCATTGTTAATAGTATAACAAGTGAGTCATCCTTTGTCAATAATTTTTTTTGCTTTTTCTTGAATAAATTCCACAACACCATCAATAGATACACCTGTAGTGTCAAAAGTGATGGCATCTTCCGCTGGTTTAAGAGGTGAAACTTTACGATGACTATCTTTATAGTCACGTTCAGCAATTTCTTTTTTTAGAGTCTCAAGGTCAGCAGGAATACCTTTTTCGATATTTTCCTTATAACGGCGTTCCGCACGTTCATCAACTGAAGCAATCAAGAAGATTTTGAGTTCTGCATCAGGCAAAACCACGGTCCCAATATCACGTCCATCCATGATAATAGCACCATCTTGAGCAATACGTTGTTGTTGCGCAACAAGTTCTTGGCGCACTTCAGGAATGGCTGCTACCCAAGAAACATTATTTGTGACTTGGTTATCACGAATGGGGTGTGTAATATCAACATCACCTACATAAACTTGCTGACTACCATCTGCTGCTTTTCCGAATGAAATCGGATGTAGAGATAGTTGCTCCAAAATTTCTGGTACATTTTCCTCAGTCAAACCATTCTGCAAGGCCAAATAAGTTGCAGATCGGTACATAGCACCTGTGTCAAGATAAGTATAGCCAAGATTTTTTGCAATAATCTTGGCTACTGTACTTTTTCCACTTGACGCAGGACCATCAATAGCAATTCTAATATCTTTCATGATGTTCCTTTGCTTTTAAAATTATTGAACGTTAACGACGTCACCTGGGTTAGCATACCAGTAACCACTTGTCATGTGATCAGGGTTAAGACGTTCCAACTCATCTACAGAGATACCTGCACGTGCAGCGATAGAACCAGCACCTTCACCAGATTGAACAACAATTGATGAACCATCTGCTGCTGCCGTAGCACTTGATGGTGCTGTCTCAGCTGACTCAGTTGCATCTTCTTTTTCTACATGTTTAGAAGAGCTTGATGCTTTAGTTGAAGATGATTTCTCTTTTGAAGATTTTTCTGTAGTAGATTTCTCACTTTCCTCATCTTTGTTTGAGTCTTTCTTGCTAGATGAAGATTTAACAACTTTGCTAGTTGAAGATGAGTAGAATCCAGATGATTCCTTAGATTCCGCAGTTTTGTTTCCACCAACATTTGAAGTATAGAAAACAAAGAACAAAATACATACAACAATAACAAAGAATAATCCAAGCAAGACTGTCAAGAATGATGAATTAATGAATCCGCCACCTTTTTCGCGTTTTTCATCTGAAGGAGTGACATCCTCTTCTTCTTCATAATCCTCAAACTCATCTTCATCATCTAGAAAATCAGCGTCAACTACTTCTTCCAACTCTTCGTCAGAAACCTTATCTTCCCATGGTTTTTTACTCATGATATTCTCCTTGTAAAAACAATAAATCTATTTTAAAATAATACTATGAAAGTATCATTAATTCCAGAAAAATGTATCGCTTGTGGTTTGTGCCAAACCTACTCTCCCGTCTTTGATTATGATGACGAAGGTATTGTTAGGTTCAGAGACAGCGACCAACTCAATCAAATTATTGAAAATAGCCCTGAGACTTTGACTGCCGTCAAGTCTTGTCCCACTAAAGCCCTTATTTGCGAAGTTTAAGCTTCAGGGCTTTTTTTGATTCCTCATAAAAGGCAAAGTAATCAAAGTTTGTCATATGATCCAATAACTCTACCTCACCTTTGAAATCAGGGTGAAGGGCTAATGCATCTAAGAAATATTTCTTAGGCCACTTTCTCATATAAAACTGACGTTTTTTACCATTTTTAAAAATAAGGCACAAGCCAGTTTTAATCACTTCGACTTTTTCAATATCACTAATTTTCACTTTGCGTGGTCTAAAAATATTGAAAGAAACAATACGCAGAATCCCATGATCTTCAATAATAAAGTATCGATGGAAACCTAAACCAAATAAGGCAACGAAAATAGTGAAGAGCATCAAAATATGTGAGGGCACCGAGTACAACTCGAATAGAAGGGCCGCCGCAATAAAGATTGGCGTAATGGCTAAAGACCAGTAGATAATCAGCCAAGATAATTCGGGTTGCCAATGGTAACGATACTTGCCGAAAATTTTAATCATCTCAGCACCTCCATTACTTCTAATTTTACCATAAAATCAGTATTTAGCAAGCTCAATTAAGGTTTACTGACAATTCCAAGAATAACATCTACGGCTTTTTCCATTGTCTGCAAGGAAACAAACTCATAACGACCATGCATATTTTCGCCACCAGCAAATAAGTTTGGAGTTGGAATGCCCATGAATGAAATTTTAGACCCGTCAGTTCCACCACGAATTGGTTCGATGACTGGCGTAATATCTAAGTCTTCCATGACTTCTTTTGCTAACTCAACAGGCGTCATATCTTTTTCAATCACCTGACGCATATTATAGTATTGATCTTTAAGAACCAAATCAACTCGTGTCTGACCATAAGTTTTATTCATTTCGTCAGCAATTTTTTGGAAGACTGCTTTACGATTTTCAAAAGACTCTGTTTCAAAATCACGGATGATATAAGAAGATTTTGCTTTCTCAACAGTACCTGTCATGGTTTGAAGATGGTTGAAACCTTGATAGCCATCTGTTAACTCAGGGCGTTCTTCTGCTGGCAACTGATTATGAAAATCAATTGCCAACTGCAGGGCATTAACCATTTGGTCTTTTGCTGTTCCAGGGTGGACATTGCGTCCGTGGAAGGTAAGTTCTGCTCCTGCTGCAGAGAAGGTTTCATACTGTAATTCACCCAAAGGTCCACCGTCAACTGTGTAGGCAAAATCGACATCAAAATCTTCGACATCAAATTTATCTGCACCGATTCCAATTTCTTCATCAGGACCAAAGCCTACACGAATCTCACAATGTTTGATTTCAGGATGAGCCTTCAAATAAGCCAAAGCCGTCATAATCTCAGCAATACCAGACTTATCATCAGCTCCAAGAAGGGTGGTCCCATCTGTCGTAATAAGTGTCTGACCGACATAATTCTTGAGATTTGGAAAATCAGCTGGGTCTAGGTTATAACCTGAATTTCCAAGAGGAATGATACCTCCATCATAAGAGTCAATGACTTGTGGTGACACTCCTTCTGCATTAAAATCAGCAGTATCCATATGAGAGATAAAACCAATCTTACGTGTTAACTGGTCATCGTTAGCCGGAAGGGTTGCCACTAGGTAACCATTACTTTCCAAATAATGGATGTTACTTAAACCTAGTTCTTCTAATTCTGGTTTTAAAACCTTCAAGGCAAAATCCACCTGGCTTTGTGTTGTTGGCGTTCTTGTCGCATTTTCATCACTACGTGTATTGATTTTGACGTAACGTAAAAAACGCTCTAAGAGTAAATCGTAGACCATAAGCACTCCTTTTGTTGTATTTAGTATTTACCTCAATTATAGCATAAAAACCCATCATAATGATGGGTTAACGTATAACTTAAACTTTAGATTCTTTTTCATAGTAAGACTTAATCCCTGCCACAATTGCGTTAGCTAAAGTCTCCTGATAAGCAGAGGTATTCAAACGGGCTGCTTCTTGAGGATTTGACAAGAAACCAAGTTCAAGAAGGACTGCCGGAGCTGTCGTCTCACGCAAGACCGCAAAGGTTTGACGCTTCACGCCCTGATTCTGTGCTCCAGTCGCATTAATCAGGCTAGACTGGATAGCATTGGCCAAGGTGTCACTCATGCTCAAACGAGTTGGATTAGCATGATAGGTCGCATTAATACGTGATGGGTATTCTGCATAAGGTTGGTAATAATAAGTCTCAATACCCTGTGCTGCAGAACTTCCTGAAGCATTGATGTGAATACTTACGAAGATATCTGATTCAGAAGCATTAGCTGCACGTGAACGATCCGTCAAGTCAACATAGGTATCACTTGTGCGTGTGGTCACAACTTGATAGCCTTCTGCTTCTAGTTTAGCTTTCACGCGGCTTTGGATAGCCAAGGTCAAGCTCTTTTCAGAAATGCCAAAGTAAGAAGCTCCTGGATCATAGCCACCATGACCTGCATCGAGATAGACAACCTTATTTAAAACATCGTAGTTTCCTCTTGATGCCGAACCGATTTTCTTAGGTGCCACCACATCAGCTGAAGTTGCCCCAAAGCCGATATTCTTACCTGAAGCATCAACAATATAGCCATGAACGATGTACTTGCCTGAATTCCACTTGTGTTGACTGGCTGAAATCGTCACCTTGTAGGAACCATTATCCTGTTTTGTAGCATTATGCCAAACAAGATCATCCTGACCATTTTGCTCAGACCAAACTGGGATAAGGATACCTGAAATACCGCTTGGATTCGTCAGGTTGGTGATAAGAACATCAAAGGTTCCACGATTTTTATCATTATTGGCAATAGTTAAAGTTCCTTGAGTCTTAGTGATATCAAGTGTTGCTTGTTTGCCACCAAGGCCAATATATTTACCGTCATTATCAACCAAGTAAACATGGGAATTATACAGACCGCTATCACCCTTATGGTTGCTTGAACGAACGGTTACCTTATAGTCTCCATTAGCTTGTTTAGCTGCCTTGTACCAGATGATATCATCTTGACCGTTCTTTTCTGACCAGGTTGGAACCAAGACTTCTTTGAAGCCAAGTGGAGCAATCAAGTTTGAAATAACAAGATCATAGCTACCAGTAGCATTGTTGAGACCAGTGATGGCAAGGTCGGCTTTAGGATTTTGACTCTCTACTCCTTCATTTTCTAGGACGGAGTTGGTCGTATTGCTCACTGCATCCCATTCATAAAGTTTATAGGCTTCAATCAAAGAGATAAGTTTTCCAGCGTAACTTGGATCTGTCGCATATCCTGCATTCTTCAGTTCCTGAGCCGCAATGCGATAATCTGTTTCATTCACAACTTTTCGGTAATTGTTTTTTCGCCACTCGGTACTCGTGAAAAATTTTGCATGGTCTACTACGCTATCATTCCATGAGGTATATTTTCGAAAAGCTGCATTGATCTTGATATAGTCACCATTAACATATTCCTGGGTAGGCACAGTCACGATTTCTCCATTCCAGTCTTCTGAATCTTTAATGCCAAAAAGATTATTGTTGGGAGCCTTAGCAAGTTCAGAGCTTCCCCAACCACTTTCTAGGATAGCTTGCGCTGCCGTAATAGAGGGAAGGACTCCTTCCTTGGCTCCATCCATTGCTCCTTGCTTAATGGCACTAAGAAAATGACTTTGATTTTGATCAATTTCGCTAAGTTCATCTGCCTCTTGATAAGAGCTTGTGGTCACAGAACTATTGGTTAAGACAGCTATTTTTGAAGAATCTGCCAGACTTGTTTGCTCCTCCTCTAATACCTTTTCACTTTGTAGATTCATTTGACTCGTTGAATCATCGTGTACTCCTATTTCAGAATAACTTGTCGCATGATTATCTGTACTTTCTTTCAAAGTTGAAGATGTGTCAGTTGGTGATAACATTTCATCTGCTTTAGCCGAGTGACCAGACATGCCTAAAAATAAGATTGCTAGCATAACACCGCACAGTCCATAAGCTTTGCTTTTCTTAAATCCAAAATGAAATCCTAATTGCATCTTAATTTCCTTTTCTACTTACAATTTCTGCTGATTCATTTTAAGACGATGAAACTATCAGCATCATAAAGTCTTAAAATAAACCTTCACCAATTTATTCGCAAAAAAAGCTAGAAACTTGTCAAAAGTTCCTAGCTTTTTTAGTAGTATTGAAATATTAATCGACATCAACGAAACCAAAACGTGATAGAGGATACAATCTGAAAGAGATAACACCCTTAATTTGGTCCTTTTCAATAAGACCAAACTTACGACTATCATCTGTATTACGACGGTTATCGTTCAGTACAAGATATTGACCCTTTTCAATCTTAGTTTGTTTATTATCTGTCAATGTTGCAATGGAAAAATCATCAGTGAAGAAGTTTCCAGGTGAAACTGTCGCCAAATAAGCTGATTTATCCTTGCTAATATAGGCTTCGTCAACTGACTTATCATTGACATAAAGGAAATCATCCATAGCTGTCACGCTCTTGCCCTCATCAGCAATAACACGACCAATATATTCCTTGCCATTAACTGTATAAAGAATAAAATCTTTTTTCTGAGGTTCAACATTTTTATTGAAAGTAACATAATCACCAGCATGAATATAGTCATTCGCCTGACCTTCAGTCACACGGTGTGTTGAAAAGACAAATGCTCTTAACAACAAAATCACTACAATGGCAAGAACTGCTATGATAATATTTCGAATTAAATCTCTCTTAACCATACTTACTCCTTATGGGTTCTAATAAAATCATAACATAAATAGAGAAATAAAAAAAGAGGGAGTGAACAAGCTCAATGTATCTCTCCCTCTCTTTAAACCAAGGATTAAAGCCTTTCGCAGCTTAATAATCCTCAAGAAATGTTTGCATATTGACATCATCTGGAACTAAGGCAAGGTATTTTTCTGCCGTTGCACGCGCCTGATCTCTGTAACCAAATTCACGCAGGATATATGCATAATCATGGAGGAATTCAGGATTTTCAGATAAATCTGTAGCCAAATCTTGATAGATTTGAAAAGCTTCTTCTTCATCATCAAGTGCTTGGTAGGCCTTGGCAATATTCCAACGAGCCAAAACAGAATCAACTTCGTAATCGGCTAAAGCTACTAGATCCTCGTAACGTTCTTCTTCTAAATAGAGAGTACTTAAACGTAGAACAATCTCATCTTGGTCCTCAGCGAGTGGTAAGGCTTGCTTCAGATAAGATTCAG
>OHAG01000425.1_pt1 | contig 34613 bp, 24 predicted proteins | sample 1577081 | NCBI WGS metagenome assembly OHAG01 (sample SAMEA3541513, study PRJEB24748) | human gut metagenome | biome: human gut; feature: human-associated habitat; material: faeces | place: China | collected 2012
CTGCATCAGCTTTCGGATATTTCCTTCCTTTAATACGTGATGATTTTTATAAAAATTCAATCGTTTGATCTTTCCTTTATAATATAATTCTCCATAACATTCAAGTAGTTCGTACACATCCAGATTGTCAATTTCTTCGCCATAGGTTTCTACAAAGCCCTGAATCTGTTCCATAGATTCGATCATCATACGTCTGTAACTATTCTTACCTTCCTTCAGACGATGATACAAAAAAACAGGATTCTTCGCATTCTTAGCCCCTACAGAGTTGTTTCCATGTTGTCTGTAATACATTGTAGATTCATTGACAAATCCGATCTTACCAAATACTTTTGCGATCAGTGCTGCCCAATAGTCATGCATAATGATCTTTGACATTGGTAAAAGTCGTAAAAAATACTGCTGCAGACAACGATTGATCATCATCGTACATCCTGTCACTGAATTTTGTACCATCAACTGGTTCAATACGATCCTCTTCGGAATGTTTGCATATTGGAAAAAGGATTCTGCGATCATTTCAAGATTGCTGTCTACAACCGACAGATCAGAATGCACCAATATTGGAGTCTTATCCCCATATCTGGCTTCCAACGCTTCCATCTTCTGCAATGTCAGATAAATCTTATCTGGTTTCCATACATCGTCCTGATCACAAAACATAAAATATGGTCCATAGGAATTCTGGATCAATGAAATAAAATTGTCCTTTGCACTTCCTTTTGGTGGATCATTTTGAATGATCGTTACCTGTTCTGGATGCTGCGTGCTAAATTCTTCCAGAATGCTGATCGTATTGTCTGTTGATCCATCATCCCCTACGACCAGCTGCCAGTTTTCATAGGTCTGAGCTGCAATTGATTCTAACTGCGCTTTTAAATAATCCTCTCCATTCAATGTCGCTAACAGAATCGTTACCATATTGTTTTCAAACCTCCTGACTGTGTTATTGTTCGGCAGATCTCTATCTGCTTACCTTCTTTATCACGTCAATGACCTTCTGTGAAGCATGTCCATCATCTATGCCATTGAATTTATCATGATAATTCTTATATTTTTCTTTCCAACTATCTTCATTATATTCTTTAATATCTTTGATCAACTGATCTGTATCTCTTGAAATCGGCCCTGGAATATCATTGACAAAGTCAAAATAAAATCCTCTCAGATTCTCCTTGTAGTCTTCCAGATCATATGCAAAGAATAACATCGGCCTGTTAAGAATACTATAATCAAACATTACAGAAGAATAGTCCGTGATCAACATATCTGACACAAGGTATAACCATGCAATATCTTTTGTCTCGTCGAATGTATAAACAAATCCTTTATATGGTGTCCAATCAATCTTATCTGATACAAGATAATGATATTTTACAATGAATATATATTCATCTGATAATTCCTCCTTTGCTTTATCAAAATCTAGTTTTGAAGCAAATTTGTACTTTCCTTTCTCGCTATATTCATTGTCTCTCCAAGTTGGAGCATATAATATGATCTTCTTATCCAATGGAAGTCCAAGTTTTTCTTTGTATTCTCTGATCTTAGCAGGAGAATTATCATTGATCAAAATATCATTCCTTGGATATCCGATCTGTAAGATCGGACGATCTTTAAATGCAAAACATGATCTGAAAATATCTGTAGAAAACTTATTCTGTGATACTAGATAATCCCAATCCTTACATGTTACTCTAAACTGTTCATGATAATTCTCAATATCCGTACTTCCCCCCATATCCATTCGGTCCATATCAAGCGCAAGCTTCTTAAGCGGTGTTCCGTGCCATGTCTGAATGTATGTGATATGCTTCTTCTTACGCACATATAATGGCTGACGACTATCAAATACCCAGATTCCTGCTCTCATTAAATACCAAAAATATGGGAAATAATTATTCCGTATCTTCTTGCATTTACCTGGAACTTCTATACTTGTATCAAAGAAAAACCAGATACATTCATATTCTTGATCAAGGCCTTCTCTTACCATCTCTTCATAGATGTATCTTGGATTTCCTGTATAGTTACGTCCATTGCTGCTCTGAAATATAATCATCTTTTTATTTACTGGAATCAGATATGTTAATACTTTATATATCTGAATCGTAATATTCTTAATCAGTTGCTTCATACGTGCACTCCTATTTACTTACTTCAAAGAATGAATCTCTGCGATTCTTCTTATCAAACATCATATTGTACTGAATCATACGATACTTCTGTATTATACCATAATATGGTGATCCTTTATCATTAATCTGATAAAATTTTCCATTCTTTCCCCAATATCCCTGCGATGTGATCGTTGGAACTTCTTTTCGGACCTCATTTAAAAATCTCTGATATCCTGTCATCTTTACTCCAGCTGTCTGGGTCAAGATACTTTGGATATAGTTCATGCTTGTCTTCTCTATATGCTGTTCTTTAATGTCATAATTGGCCCAGATCACGAATGGTACCTGATAACGCTTCATCATCTGTTCGCTGCTCCAAGTCTGATATTGACCGTTTGTGATCTTATTCATAAATTCATCTGTCAATCTTGGCTGATGATCTCCTAAAAATAAAATGATCGTTGGCTCTTTACATTTTTCAAAATAACTTGTCAGCTGTTTTAAACTGTCATCTGAATATTTGATCAGATTTAGATATCTGTTGGCCTCAGCATCATATTTGCTGCTTTCAATCTTAATCGGCTGTTTAAAGTTGGCTGCATCCTTATCATAATCATAAGGACTGTGATTCTGGATCGTCATATTATACATATAAAATGGCTGATCTGTCTTCTTACGATTCTTTTCATATTCAGAAATAATGCGATCTACATTTGCCTCATCAGAAATATACTCTCTAACCCTTTTTACATTCTTAGGAAAGTCAAATTTATCAATAAAATCCGTAAATCCAAAATCTTTATATACAGCTGGTCGATTATAATTATACGGATTGAACGGATGCATCGCTTTGTTTCCAGAATATCCTTCTGCCTTTAGATTACTGACTAGTGAAGGCATCTGCCCATGAATATAAAGCTGAAATGCTGTCGTTCCAGCTGATAAAAATCCAAGAGTATTCCCTGTCAACAATTCAAATTCTGTATTCGCTGTCTGACCACCTACAATCGATGCATACGTATATCCTGTCACACAATTCTTCTTCAAACTGTGGAAATAGGGCATATAATCTTCGTTCGTCTTAAAATCTCCCAGCACCTTAATATCTGCGAATGTTTCATTGACAACTGTTATGATATTCGGATATTGCTTTGCTGTACTTTGCTGTTCATTCGCTGATTTCTTTTCATATTCCTGAATGATCTGATCAACCTTCGCTGTTGAGTATCCTTCTGGTTTCTTCACAACTGCATACCCGACACTTCTTGCAAATGTCAGCACGCCTCCATATTTTTGATAGCTTTCCATTGGACGGAACATACGAATATTGATCTGGTGCTCTTCCATAAAATCAGACAGTATGATCTGATTTGTGAACAATCCGCATCCTAATGCAACAACAATAAATCCTGCAATGTGAAATACTCTTTTTTCTGTAACCTTTACCTCATGAAGTCTTAAAAATGTAAAGAAAAATGCCATACATACCAAGATCACACTATATTGTTCAAACGTCAATTTGAATGTATAATTACCCATCACGCTAGTAGCCGTCTGTACTGTTAAAATATCTGGTGCCATCATCGGAATCCCGCGAAATTCATATACAACACATACAACTACCGCAAAGATAAACAATACAAATGGTACGATCACTGATCCAACTCTGATGCTGTTCGTCAAAAATATGATCAGCAGATCCACCAAAATGATCATTGCAAGACTTAGAACGATCCAAAGTGGCTCTTTCTGATAGAACTGTGTCGGCGGAAATGCACACTCTGCTTCATTGATCAAAAATTCTGACAAGATCCATCCCATAACGGGCGCGATCACTCCAAGAATGATCACAAAAAACCTGTCAAGTTTCTGACTCAAACGAATGTCGCAAACTGTTACAAATACCATCCAAAAACATGCTAAAAATACAAATCCCATACGTTTCAAGTAAAAATCAGTCTGCACATGATACATTGGCTTATTGGATAAAAAGAATCCAAGCAATGCAAACACGACCAGTAATTTTAAAACTGCGGTAACTTTATATCTCTTTTTTTCACTTTTAAAAATATTGCTAATTTCTATAAAATGCATCGAAAACTAATCCTTTCATCTATAGCATCATCTTAAATTCTTTTTGTTTGATAACGCAGAAAAGAAGAATTCCGTCTCAAGCCGTTCATAACCTCTATTGTCAACGAAATTCCTCTTATATCTAAATTCATAACTCTTGCTATTTATTCGCTGTTGTTCCGTTTAATCCAAGATCCTGTTTGATCTTTGTTGTAGAAATTCCTTCTGTTCTTGGAAGATATACGACTTCACAGTAATCTTTTAAGAAATCAAACTTACCTTTCCAGTCATCTCCCATAACAAATGTATCTACATGATATTCTTTCACATCAGAAATCTTCTGATCCCAGTTTTCTTCTGGAATCACAAGATCCACATAACGAACTGCTTCTACCAGTTTTTTTCTTTCTTCATAACTGAAATAACATTTTTTCTGTTTTTCATTCCAGTTAAACTCATCTGTTGATACAACTACAATTAAATAATCACCTAATTCTTTTGCTCTGCGCAATAAATTGATATGTCCCGCATGCAGTAAATCAAATGTTCCATATGTGATCACTTTTCTCATATCACACCTCCGTGTCTTCTATCTTACTTTGTTTTCTCTTCGTATACTTTACTTACTTCTTCAATCGATCCATGAGAAATGATCTTTCCTTTTTCAAGTAAGATTGCCTTATTACATAATCTCTTTACCTGATCTAAAGAATGAGATACAAATAATACTGTAACTCCCTTGTCAAACATACTCATGATCTTTGCTTCACTTTTCTTTCGGAATTTCGCATCTCCGACAGATAATACTTCATCCAGGATCAAAATATCTGGTTCCACTAATGTTGCAACAGAAAATCCAAGTCTTGATTTCATACCTGAAGAATAGTTCTTAACTGGGACATCTATAAATTTTCCCAGTTCTGAGAAGTCTATGATCTCATCTAACTTCTCATCTAAGAACTTCTTTGAGAATCCAAGAACTGCTCCATAAAGATAAATATTCTCACGTCCTGTATATTGCTGGTCAAATCCAGCACCTAATTCAAGCAATGGAGCAATCTTCCCCTTGGCTGTCACAGTTCCTTCTGTTGCTTTTAATACACCTGCAATAACCTTTAGCAGCGTACTCTTTCCTGCTCCATTCAATCCAAGGATTCCAAGTCGATCTCCCTTGTTAAGGGTAAAATTAATATCTTTTAATGCCCAGAATTCATTATATGAAATCTGATGCTTCAATAACTTGATCACATAATCTTTCAGATCATCAACCTTTTCCTGACTTAAGTTAAACTTCATTCCAACATGTTCAACTTTCAATACTTCTTTCTTTGCCATGATACCCTCCTAAATATGCAGAATGAATTCATCTTGCTTCTTATAGAAGAAAATCAATCCTACAATAACACTTACGATTGCAAACACGATGGATGCAGCTAAAAACTTCATATTCATCGGCATACCAAAAACAGCCTGTCTAAAATTATGGATCAGAAGATATAATGGATTACATTTTAAGATCCATCCAAAACCTGATTTTAATAACTTCTCTGGTTTGTAGAAAATTGCTGATGCATACATAATGATCATTAATCCTACAGACCATAAATATTCTAAGTCTCTAAAGAATACTGCCATCGTAGATAGGATCATTCCAACTCCAAAAGCTGTGATCAGTAATAAGATCAATGGAATGATCGCCTGTGCCAGATAAATGGTTGGATATACCTTCAAAACAATAGATACTACTACCAACACGATCAAAGAGATAGCAAAAATAATATAATTAAACAATACACTGGATAATGGATAAATATATTTTGGCACATATACTTTCTTGATCATTCCTGCATTCGTCCTGATCGCTTTCATCGCACCATTTGTCGCAGATGAAAAGAAACTATACATCAAACGTCCACATAAGATATATACTGGGAAATGTGGATCCTTGTTTCCAAACAATGTACCAAATACTACACTTAGTACGATCATTGTCATTAACGGTTCTAACAGTGTCCATAAAATACCTAAATATGATCTTCTGTATTTTAACTTAACACCTTTCTTTACAAGTTCCCATAAAAGGAATCTGTACTTTTTAAAATTTTCAATATAAGATTTCACTGTACTTCTCCATTTTGATATTTTTAATTTACACCTTGCTATTATACTATTCCTTAACAGATTATTCAACTATCTAAAATCTTCCGATCAAAAATTTAGTCTTTGTATTAACAAATGTTATTATTGAGTATTCAATGATCATCACAAGGATCATTGCTCCAAAGCAGTCAATATAATATCTCCATGCCATGATCCCTGGCATTCCTGATATGATCTTCCATCCTGCAGTTGCAGTAGAAATAATATAAAACGGTCTTTGTGTACACATTAGTATCAAAGAATTCTTTCCAAAATAATTCAGTATCGTAAATGGAATATAATCTTCAAGAAATTCAAAGACAAATAGTGCTCCAAAAGATCCAATGATTCCTGTAACAAAAAATAGTGGTGGGTGAATACCTAAAGACATATTATTTAGATCCACACCAATATTTTGCTGTGATAAAAAGATATTTGCAATTGTAAATACCAGTCCGATCATAAATCGGATTTCTCTAGATGTTACCTTACTGAATAACATACATCCAAGATGTCCGATCTCCAGAAACCATAATGCGATCAATGCTTTACTGATCGGTAAGATCAAAAATGATATTCTTTCAAATGTTAATGGATCCACTGAAACGATCAAGTGTCTGATAAAATAAGACTCCCAAATTCCAAAAACAGGTATCACGATCAATATCACGATCCTCATCCATTTCGGAAGATATTTGATAAGACAGAAAAACAGGATCTCCGCAATAAATAACACCGGCAAAAACCATAGTGCAAATGTTCCTCTTAATGTGATCGTTGCCAAAATATAAGATTTGATCGCCGGAATATCAATCCTGTGCTTCATGATCATCGTTGCAAATCGAAATCCAATCGACAAAATACTAAATAAGACATATGGCAGCATCAATGACTTCAATAACTTTACTGCATACCCCTTTAATGTCTGTGTCCGATAAGAATCTGCATACCGGATCAGATATCCGGCGGCAACAAAGAAAATTGCCATCTTGAATGATGCCGCCCACGTATCGACTGGATTATCAAGCTTGGTAATATGTCCCCATGTTACCATCAAGATTCCTAACCCTTTACACAGATCTATATATTTTATTCTCCTCTTTCTGTCCATTTTAATATCCTTTGCTTATGATATATTCATACGTACGTTTACTGTTATCGTTATCACGATATTCAAAATAATAATCTTTTAATTTTGTATATTCTTCTTTTTCTTTGAATCCATTGTGAATATACTCTTCAATTCCATCGATCAATTTCTCATATTCTGTATAACGTTCTCCAAATAGTTCATGCTCCATATCCAGATAACTTCCATGCGCCTGCATATACATATCATAATCAAACTGGTAGAATAATACTGGTTTATCAAGATAACATACATCCCAACATACACTAGAATAATCTGTGATCAGCATAGAACATTTCTTCATGATCTCATTTAATGGCTCTGTTCCAAATGGAATCAACTCAATGTTATCTCCACTGACATTAAACTCACTTAAATAATCTTTAAACTTTGGATGAATGTAAAAGATCAGTTTTACATCATTTTCTTTTAAGATTCCTGCAAGTTTCTGACTCTGTAACAGTTTCATATAGTTTTTATAATAATCACTTGCCTTAAACTCTTCTGCACTCTTTTCTTCCAGCCATGATCTCCATGTCGGCATTGCAAGAATGATCTTTTCCTCTGGTTTTGAAGTATCTTCCAGAACATCCCATCTCGTAAATCCAAGAATCGGTGCATCTCCATCTTCATATCCAAAATTCTCTACAATGATCTTATGCTCAAATCTTGATGTCGTTGTAAAATGAGTCATAGGACTTGAACCTTTCATTCCAAAAATCGGATGTACACGTTTTAATGCAGTCACCCCATGCTGTAAAAACAAGATATTATGTTTTGAAATACGATTTGAGATCACATTTGGTTTTGCTCTCCATGTATATAAATGTTTCTTTGAATCAGAAGCTATATATAAATTGGCAACAAGTGAATATAAAATATGTCGAAAACTCATAAATGGAATCACATGTTTTCCATATTGCTTCATCTTATCATAATCAGCAGAATCTGTATCGAGAATATAATAAATATGCTGCTTCTTTTCTTTTGGAAGCTGCTCCATACAATATTTGAAGAAATAATATCCATTATCCTGCGCCATAGAGCAGAATTTTTCAAATACTAACCATACTCGTTTCTTTTTCCAATATGGTAATAACAACGTATAAACACCAAAAGCTGCTAATTCCTTGATCTTTACATCAAATCCATCATATTTTGATCTTGTACGATAAGTAAATGCCATTTTGCATGTGATCGTCGAATAAGGGAAAATAATATGCTCTTTATCAACATCACATTGATAATTCATCAGTAATAATTTTAATCTCTGCCATCTGCTCCAATATGCACTTACTCTTACTTCTTCCCCATTCTTCTCTGTTACAGCAAATACATCCCAAAACAGTTCTTCCAGTGATAATACCGACATATCGATCTGAGCATCAATGATATAATGATCACCTGACCTCGTTACTTTATATTCAAATGGATAATCAATCGTCTCCACTTTACTTCGATATGATAATATGACATTTTTGATTCCAGCTTCTTTGTTTTTATATTTCATTTTCACATGAACTTTTGAACCCTTGATCTTGAATTTCAGTACTTGTCCACGCATATTACGAACGGATAACTGTGCCTGATCTCCCATAAATACAGAAAATCTTCCATCTACTTCATTCATATAAGGAATCACACTTGTATCCGCAGGTTCGAATGTATTCTGATAGGTGATATCATGTTTCTTGATTCCTGTCATATATACAGAAGATTTATCTAATTCATCCATCGCTTCTTTTCGTTTTGCATATTCTTTACGATCTACAAAGAAATATGGCAGTTTGTTGCCATTTTCATCTTCTAATTCGATCATCAACTGATATCTTCCGTTCATATCTGCAATTTCAAGCGAAAGAAATTCATCAAAATATTCCTTGATACAATGATCTTTCCATTCTTTTTCTGTCAGATTCCTTGTATAAATGATCTGACTTTTCTTATTTACAAGTAACAGCTTCTTTGGCTGACCTTTCTTGCCTTCCTCAAACTTAATCTCCAAATGGTCTTCCATTACTCGCATGGATGCATTGATCATTTTTTTCTTATTGAAAGAAAATGTCTCTCCTGCTTCTCCATGATAGTATTCTGTCTCAAACTTTGAATATACTGGAAGATCTGCAAAGCATCTCTTGATTTCCCTCTTATGAAGTTCTTTTCTGACCTTGGCACTCTTTCTCTTTAACACTTCTTCTGCATAGGTTCTTGGAAGTGTTCGTGTAATAAAAATATAATCAAAATCATCAAGATAATTATCATGTAAATGACTGCTTAATTCTGGATTAAAGAAACGTTTTTCAAAGATCACTACATCTTGATCTTTCTTAGCGATCTGCGCGATCGTATCGATCGTCTGTGCTGTTTTTACATTTGGATAGTGCAAAACTCTTCGTTTCTTTTCTTTGTTAAAACTGTAATCGATCGTTGGCATATCGCACATATTTCCATGAAAAACAAGTTCTGCCATATTCTTTGCAGCATCGATAGAATCATACTGAATATATTTTTCTGTATATTCCATATCATTTTCATAAGAATCCTCGCGGAATGTCTCGTTAACCAGACAATCTCTTAATGCTTCCTTGTCATAGATCTTTCTAAATGGCAATTCTTTGATATCAAAATACATTCCTCTATCGTGCATGTATTCTTCATAGTCATACATATATAATATGATTGGTTTTCTTGTAATCGAGTAATCAAAAAATACACTTGAGTAATCCGTGATCAGTGCATCAACACTATTTAAAAATTCATACTTGTCAACACCACTTGGAAATGGATAAATATGTTCATAATTATCCAACTTTACAAACTTCTGCACAATTGGATGAAAGTTTACATATAACTTCTGATCATCCTTTAAATTCTCATCTAGATAATGTAACAGTTGATTGATCTCTCTGCTATATTCAGACGTGTTCACATCATGATTGCTCTGTCCACGCCATGTCGGCATATATGCCATCGTTGTATAATCTTCATTTCCAAGCTTCTTTGTTACCTGGTCAGCTTTCTCATGATCCATAAAAATACTATTTCTTGGATATCCATTCATCACAACAGTTCCTGTATACAAAGCTTCCAGATTATAATCTTCCATGATCACTTTTCTTGTAAATTCATTTGGGAACATGATGTAGTTGGCATGTAAGAAGTTATGTTGCACATTATACATGGATTCAATTCCAAAACGCATTCGTTTTCCTAATGTCTTTAACGGTGTTCCATGCCATGTCTGTAGGTACACCTGTTCATCTCTTCGAATGAAATACGCCGGAAAAGAACTGTTATTGATCAGATACTTGGATGTTGCAAGCACTTTCACATATTTAAAATCTGCAATATCTACAAGTTCTACCTTCAATCCGATAGAATCAATAAATTTCTGATCACGTTTCTTATCATTCGTCGCAAAATAGATCTTGAAATCTTTCGATTCCGGCATTTTCAAAAACTCCTGCAAGATCGCCAAGGATGAATCTGACACATCCTTGCCGTGAAATGACTCAAAGAGTGCTTGTTTTTCATTGATCTTGCCATGTTTATAATACCAGGCATAGATAAATTTCATCTTTGGAGTTTTTGGAAATAATCTTTTTACAAATCGAATAATTTTTCTTATTTTATCCATGTTTCCTTCTTAAACCTTTCAATGACCTTCTTAAAGATTGTTCTGCCTTATGGCATTGTTTATTTGTTGCACCTGGAGTATATAGGATCGTCCATGCATTATTGCGCTGCTTGACCATATTATTCCATGATTTGTCTGTGTATTGTTTTTTATTTTTATATGTAGCTGCTTCTTGAAACGTTGCATAAAGAGCATTAGTGTTTTGTCTAAACTGCTTATTCAACATTGGAATCTGTCGATTCGCCTGAAGATCTACTGCAATGATCCGTGCTAAAACTCTCGCAACATCCCTTTGAAAATGCGTATCATCATTGATTCCCTGCTCCCATGCTGGATATTGTCCTGGATTCAATTTCATATACAATGTATTAACATAGTTTTTACCGCGAAAATTAAAATAATCCGTTGACAACTTGCTTAAATCAATATAGTTACATTTAAAATCTTTTGCAACCTGCAGCATTGCATTACGATACTCTGGCACATATATTTTAAATGTCTTCCTGTCTGCATAATTCTTCGGTGGTGTTGTCATGAAGATAACTTTTCCGCCTTTTCTTTGAATATGCTGTGTAAAATAAGTCAGGTAATGTTTATAATCTGCCACTTCCTCACCTACGTCAGGTTTTTTATCATTATGCTGAAGTGCTATGATGACATAATCATTTTTCCTAATCCGTTTTAACATTCCCGCAAAACGTCCTGTCTCATAAAATGTCTTACACGATATCCCACCTTTCGACCAATTCTCAATGCTGTATTTATGAAAATCATATCTTACAACCTTTTCATAATCTTTACATTCTTCCGGATGATATGGCTTAACTTTTCCTTTGCTCTTAAGCATCGGAATAAACTGCTGCACCCATCCCTGTCTTGGGTATCTCTTTCGTGGATAAAAACTACTTTTAGAATCACCCATGACAAAAAGTGTCTGCTTCGCAGATACATCCGTTTCTTTATTCGACAATTTGATTCCAAACACAACTGATATTACAATTATGCATAATGCTGCCCTCTTTATTTTATTCATTGTTTCTTTCCTTATTGTTTTAAATTAATTTTTATTTTCCCTGCATCATATTAAATACTTTTTCAGATGAATTTTCACATTCATATGGAATGTATGTTTCATGGAATGCATCGACTCTCTGTTTTGAATTCTCAATCGTTTCATCCAGATGCTCAATCGCATCTAACACCTCATCAGACGTATATAGTAATGGTCCTGGTGCTTCTTTTTCGATATCAATATTAAATCCACGAAGCTTATCTCTATATTCATCCAGATCATATGTAAAGAATAACATTGGTCTGTCGAGAACTGCATAATCAAACATTACAGAAGAATAATCTGTGATCAGAATGTCTGTAATGATATATAAATCTTCAATAGATTCATAATCCGTAAGATCATACACAAATCCATCTGCTGGAACTCCTTTCCAACCTTTTGCTGAAAAGTGATGCAGTCTTAAGATCAATACATATTCATCTGAAAATTTTTCCTTCATCTTCTCAAGATCTAGCATTAATTCAAACTTATCACGCACTCTCCATGTTGGTGCATACATGATGACTTTCTTATCTTTTGGAAGTCCTAATTTTTCTTTTAATCTGCCCATTTCTTCTTCGTTATTAGAAGAATACAAAATATCTGTTCTTGGATATCCAGTATCCATGATCGTATTTTCAAATTTAAATGCAGATGGTGCAAGATCCGCAACAAACTTACTTTGCACGATCAGATAATCCCAACGTTTGCACTTTCTAATATACTTCTTTTCTGATTTCTTTGTAGGGAAATCGCCTGGTACATCCAATCCAATTGTCTTTAATGGTGTTCCATGCATCGTCTGTACTTCAATCTGCCCTTTTCTCTTCTCATAAGAATCAGCAAAATTTACATTATTCACAAAGTATTTTGCTCTTGCCATATAATATAAATACTTCCAAGATAGTCTTCTGACTCTAACACCATTTCCCGTGATCGGAATGCATTCATCTTTTAATGACCAGATACACGTATAATCTGGATGATTCTTATCAATATACTCATATAAATATCTAGGGTTACAGCTAAATTTACTTCCCCACATAGATTCAAATACGATCCATTTTTTCTTTAATGGAAGAAGTCTTAATAACGGATATAAGAATCTGTTGACAAAAGCTCTTTTCTTCGCACTTCTTGTCAGGAATTCCTTGACTCTCAGCGTAGTAAAATACAGAAAATCATCTTCTGGATCAATAATAAATCGATATCTTCTTTCTTTCGTGTAGTATTTTTTATCAAAAACTTTATGTTCCCCACCAAGTGCACATACCTTCTGCTGTTCATTATTTTCATATAAAATAAACACCTGACGACGTCTTGCATAAAGATTCTTGATGATTTTTTCGTCCTTTAAACTTAAAGAAATGACTACTTTCTCCTCTTCTCCATGTTGATTCACGGATCCTGTTCCAAGAATAATCTTTTCTTCTTCTAATGGATCTTCTACATACAATGTTGCTCTCTGCCAGTTACCGATATTTTTGTTGATGATCTCAAATGAAAACTGTTCCTCATTCTGTTTTACATCTCGTATCACAGGTACTGCCTTTCGATTTAACAAGTAACATCTATGATCTCCTGATGTTTCTTCTACTAACTGATTCTTCTGGTTTTCTACAAAGATTCTCTTTTTCTTTTCTTTGTATACAGGAATAAATAAATTACCTTTTTTAACTGCAATATATCGTTTATTTTCTGGAATATCTGAAATATCCACAGAAACATCTTCCTGTGTTATAGCTGCTTTTAAGATTTCCGCATTATGTGCATCTTTCGCTTCATATAATGCATCAACTTTCTCAGAAAGTTTTAATCTTAACTGATCACCGTCCAATTTCATATCATTTAATTCGATGTTCTTTTGTGAAATTTTTAATTTAAAATCATATCTGTAAGACTTGCTAAGTTCGATCAGCATATGATCTTTAAAATATGTTTTCTTGTCCAATTTATTGCCAAGAGATTTTAAGATTCCTCTTAAAATAGTTTCTTTCTTCCATCTGTCTCTCTCATAAGTTAATAATATATGGTATTCTCCATCAAGCTTTAATTCTCTGATCTTGGCTGCATCCAGTATGATCCGGTATCCACAACCTTTATAATTTGCTAAATGGATCTGTTTTGTCTCGTTATCAATTTTTAAGCCAAATTTCTTCTGTGCATATTGTGACTTAATACTATGTATTTCCAGTGGAATCTTCTCTCCTGTACTTAAGCATACCAAATGTGCTGATAATTTTTGTACATTTACATTTGGCACAGATAATCCTCGTAAGAATACATATCCTTCGATCACACATTGCTCTTTCTGCCATGCCACATCATAAATCAATTGAGTAAGTCTCCACTGATCTAATGCCTCTGTCATATCTGCCTTATCACCAGTTACGATCGCTTTCGGGAATTTTCCAATATATTTGTTGCCCTTTTTCACGATCTTTAAATTCTTATAATTATCAACTTCATATTGACGCAGTTTTACTAATCGTTTTTCATCCAGATTCATCAAAGCCACATATTTTTCACGATATAAAACTGGTAACTTATCGATCGTTTCTAAAGGAATTGTTTCTTCTATATAATCTTTAATGATCTTCATCATCTCGAGTGTTCTGTTATCTGAAAGATAAATACAGTTGTTCACATAGATCATCAGATCAATATATAACCATTTATAATATTTTGCATCCCATAATTCTTGTTCTTTGACATTCTCCTCAAAGAATTTATCTACCATACGTAAAACGGTAATACGATCTCTCATATTCGTAAAGTCATCTGCTCTCTGCGTAATAGACTTATTAGCTCCATCACGAATTCTCCAACGATAACAGACATCCTGCACCATTGTCACATTATTAGCAAGATAATGCATAGGAATCGTTACTGGAATATCTTCATAGAGAATTCTCTCTGGAAATTCAAAATGATTACGATCCCAAAACTCTTTCAAAATTAATTTATTCCATGAGGTTGTATCATAAATCAAATCCGTATTGTCTGTAATATGTGTTTTATCGATATATTTTCTAAATGCAATTTCATGCAGATTCGATATATGGTCTTTCTTTGAGTCAAATCTCGCAACACTTCCAACTACCATCTCGCTATGATTTTTCTCTGCTGCAAGATACATTTTCTCGTATGCATCATCTGGAACAATATCATCTGAATCAAGAAAAATAATGTATTTTCCTTTTGCATACTTCACTCCTGTATTTCTCGCATTTCCAAGTCCACCATTTACCTGTCTTACATACTCAAAATGATCATATCGACTAGCAAATTTCTTGGCAATGTCTGTACTTCCATCCAAAGAACCATCATCAACCATGATGACCTGCAGATCCTCTAATGTCTGATCTACAACTGATTGCAAACATTCTTCCAAATATTCTTCTACGTTATAAATTGGTATGATAACACTTACTTTTATCTCTCTCATCACTTACTCCTATCTCTCTGGGAATTTCAATTCAATATCTCCTGGGATATTATAATACATCTTATAACGCCATACCCATGCTGGATTATATACATCTAAACCATAACAGTATGTATCTCCAAGCGGTATTTCCTTTAATTCAATCTTCTTCTCTCCTTGTTTTATCTGTGTTTGTATATATTGAAGTCTGTCATTCACTTGTCCATGAACAAAATAATATACACCAATATTTCCGATCATCACAAAGAAAATACACATCATGATCCCTGTGTTTAAATATCCTTTGCTTATCTTTAAAAGTCCACTTCGTATACTATACGATAACAATACTCCAAGATATAAAACGAAAAAGATATATGTTACATAAAAACAACGAATTGCAATCGGACTTGCAACGATCAATGGTCCCATTAAAATCAGTTGTGACCATAAAATGATCTGAACGATCACCTTATCCTTAAAATCTGTAATAAACCATGCACTAAAAGCCACCAATGCTAAACAATACGTCGTTGCTATTACAGCCTGAGCTGCATTTCCCCATGCCAAATAATCTTTCCATATACCAAGATTCATAAAATTAAATATATAAAATGCTAAAAAACCACTGAACAGAACCAAGAACAATCCTTGTCCTTTCTTCTTTCTCTTTTGAAGCAATATCAAAATCATTCCACATGTCACTATATTTAATAAATGATTTGGCATGATCCAATAGTTAATGATCGTGTCTGCGTATACCTTTAATGCAGAGGCAAACCATTCAAAGCTTAATTCAAACGCTGCGATCTCTTTTCCTGTTCCCTGTGATGTATGTGCCGCAGCCATACGATATGCGCTATTCGAGAACATCCAGAATGCACCAATACCAACCATGATCAAATGAAGTAACATTCCTTTATGCAACTTCTTATATTGTACACCATAAATAATTAAAAAAGCGATACTTAGTACAATTAGATATACCGTTGAATTTTCAAGAACCAAGCTTCCAAGAAATGCATTGATCATTGAAATCCCTGTTTTCAACTTCGACACTTTCTTTTCTTTGAAAATAGATATATGATATAGCAAAAATCCAAGAATCATCGTTGCACTAACACAGAAATTTGAAAATCCTGATACCCATCCATATGTCTGACTCATTAAGCTTGTTGGAATATTAACTACAAAAAAAACACAAATTAAAAATGATAATATCTTATATTCTGTCAATTGATATATCAAGTATAACATTGCGGTCATTATCCCAGAAATAGCCATACTTCTCAATACGATCGGCAATCTTGTTAAAACAATGACCAAAATATCTCCAAAGTAACGTCCATTATATCCTTCAAACCACGTTTTTAATCTCATGATCCCTACTTCACTTCCCCATCGCCAATCATCCAGTGCTTCCGGCACCCATAACTGCCAAATGGAAAATAATACAAAAAATATGATCAATATCCAAAATATTGATGATTTCTTTTCTTTTTTCAATGTACTGTTACTCCTTCTTTTGTTACTAATCTTTTGACCCACTCTATAAACTTCTCATATCGAATTAATTTCTTAAACCATTCTAATACAATCGATGTCACCAATGAAATTGCCATAAGTACTATATAATCTAACCATGCATAATAAAATGAATATGTAAATTCATGGAAAAATACGTCTCTGTAAAATGAATGAATCAAGAAAATATTCATAGAATGTTTTCCAAGGAAGCCTAATCCTTTTACGCTCCATTTTCCATTTAATATATAAATATATGAAATTACGATCACATACATTGCTGCAAAGCCATCCCAAAAATCTAGATATTTCCATCCAATCCATGCATTTTGTCGGCATTTTATGATAACCGCCAAACCTATCAATGATACTATCAGAGACAACAGTTTTCCTGCCACATTCTGTTCCATAAATTTTTCTTTTATTCTCACAAGCAAATCATGTTGTGCAAAATACATTCCCAGTGTGTATGCTAATAGATATCGGAACAAATCTGTTGATTGTCCAAATCCACAAGCTCTTGGAACGATAATAGATGCAACAACCACGATCCATTGATATTTTCCCATAATTGAATGTACAAATGGAAAAATCATGATCAAAACGATTGCAAGACTCATATACCACCATGTCAGACAAAATAACGGTGTTCCCAGTAATTTGGCTAATCCTAATGCATCAATAATCATATAGACCACACTACGAAAATCATGTCCATAAACTTCTATAAAACGTCCAGTTGGAATCGCAAGAATCTCTGTCACAACAAAAATGATCAAAAATCCTGTCATTAATGTGACCATTCGTTTCTTTATATAATTACTCATCGTTGTTTTCTTTTTCTGACTCTCATAAGAAACCCACATTCCGTATCCAGTCATAAAAACAAACATGGCTACGCATATCTTTGAAAAACTAGCAAGATATTGTATCGTATGAGAAGAAAATGGTGTAAACGAAATTGGGTAATACCCCCATCCCTTCGTCGTCGCAAGTTTCTCATACGGAACCGTAGCCCAACGCTGTGCATTCAAAAAGCAATGATGAAACAACAGGATAATGATCGCAATCCCTTTCATCTGCATTGTATGTTCCTTTGTAAACTTCATTCAATCTTACTCCTCTTAATTTTACTGACCTGTATTATATCACAACGTAATACTTTTGTAAAAACTTTTACTTTATATACACCGCAAAACCTTGTATTTTTTTGCCAACCGGTCTATAATTATCCTGTTTGAGCTAATTTACAAATAAACAAAAAGGGGATGTGATCAATGAAAGTTCAACGCAAATATTTACAACTGGCATGCCTGAATCTGTTTCTTGTCATGTCTGTTATCTTATGTCCTCACCAGACATATGCCAAAGGTAAAAAATTTAAAATCTATTTTACCAATGCAGAAAAATCTATCAAGTTACCTTTAAAATCCAGCCAGACACTATCTGTTCGATACTCTAAGAAGAAAAAAGCTTCCTACAAAATCAAATGGGAATCTTCTAATCCTAGAGTTGTAAAAGTATCAAAAAAGGTATCCTGACACCAAAGAAAACCGGTAAGTCAGTGATCCGTCATGTGGTCAGAACAAAATCTGGTAAGGTCATTGCAAAAAAATCTATTAAAGTAAAAGTAACACCTGAAATTGCCATCAAAGCAATTTCCTGTGAAGAAGATGCTGCTTCTGAAACACTGATCAAATATCCGAACAAATATCGTTGGAATGTTTCTCTCAAGCCTGCGAATGCATCTCTTGCTTCCGTTACTTTTCGAAGCAGTGATAAATCCATTGCCACGATCAGTAAATCTGGTGTTATCACACCTTTAAAAGAAGGCAACATAACAATGACTGCAAAATATAAAAAAGTTATCTTGAAACGACGTTTTCATGTAACGATTCCATTAAAGAAATTAACAACAAGGCATCAAAAGATCAGTATGCCTTACGGAACTTTCAGGACTTTATCTGTGAATTTCAAACCATGGAATGCATCTGACAAAAAACTTACCTGGAGCACAAACAATGATACAGTTGCCGTTGTCGATGAGAATGGTCATGTAACTACCCGTGGAGTTGGTGTTGCTGTGATCACCGCAACTTCTATAAAAAATCCAAGCAGAAAGTGCAATATCACGATCACTGTCACTGCTGAAAATGGTTTATTATCTACTGAAGATTTGGATTATTTTGACTTAAAAGATGGGGACCGTCTGATGATCATTGCCCATCCAGATGATGACCTCTTATGGGGTGGTGGAAATATGATTCAGGAAATTAAAGAATTAAAAGAAACTGGAAATAACTATTTTGTTGTTTGCCTAACCAATGGCTCTTATGATAGTCGAGCTAGGGATTTTGACTCTGCGATGAATGATATCGGTGCAAAACATGTGATTCTCCGCTATCCTGACCTCTATCGCAGACATCAGGTTGCATGGGATCCTTATACTAACTATATCACACAGGATATCCGGCGTGTCATGAATTATCGTAACTGGAGCAAGATCGTAACACACAATCCTGATGGCGAATACGGACATCAGCATCATAAAAAAACAGATGAATTAGTCACTGCTGTAAGTCATGAAAATGCTGAGCATTACGATAAATTATATTACTTTGAAAAATTCTACACACAGGATGCTATTCCAGAAGGTCTTGCAAAACTCCCTTCTGATGTTGCTCAGAAGAAGCATGCTCTGATCTTTAAAAACTATTTTGACCGTGGTGCGATTCGAATGTATGAATATTTTAATGATTATGAAAATTGGGTAAAAGCTACGGATTGGCAATAATACAATATGGTATAAAAAATGCAGCTGTATTTCAAATTATACACCTGCATTTTTCTTTCTAAATTTTTATTGATATACACGAAATACCAGATCTGCTTTCCCAATCTTCTTGTTACTCCTATACATACATCCATTTGGGTATGCATCATAATTTCCAGTCCAGTATACCGGAAGTTTGTATTTTTGATCTTTTTTCTGATTTACAATCTCTATTGCATATGTCCCAGAATTCTTAACTTTGTTTAACTTCCACTCATATTGATTTTGCGCATAAGATATTTGATCTTGTCGTGCGCTTTCCATTACTTTTCCTGTTTCATCAAGCAGACGCACAATAAAATCATTCTCATTATTTAATAAATTGAATGTAATATTCTGAAACCTGATTTTTGTAAGAAAACTTTGTTTTATTGCTTCATTCTTCTTCAATGACAGATTCAACGTCTGACTTTGTGCAAACTGACTAGCTGCATAAGATTGATCTAACGCCTCTGGATTTTGTTTTAAATAATTATGCATTGGCTGCAAACATACAATCAATCCGATTCCAACCAAACATAACATAACATTCCCCATTGAAATCTTTTGTTTTTGTTCTTTCTTTTCTTCTTCACAAAGATTTTCAATTCCTGTTACCATCATAAACATCATTACACCCATAAAGCATATGCTATACTTTGGATTTGCTTCCCAGAATACATGGAAGATCATTCCTCCAAGTAATGTAAGCATCACAACATAATTCCATGGGTTTCTTTTTCTGAGCATTCCAATCGCTGCCACTAATGCAAAGCACCAGACCGCCATCCGCATCAGATAGCTGTACATTAAGATCCATCCATTGTGCTTTCCATTTAAGAACTCGTTTGCTGTTCCATAATCTGTTGAAACATAAGACATTTTTGTAAAATCATCATCTCCTGTCAGCCAGACTTCTCTTAACTTTACTCCAGATAACTGTAAAGTTCCCTTTATCCCAAGCTCTTTATAATTATAAATTGTTTTTTCAATTGTCTTTTCTTTTTTTTGTTTTTGCGTTAAAAGTTGTGAAGTAAACCACACATCACCACTATCATATCGCCCAACTCCATGAGAAGACATCATTAACCAATGTGTTGCTGGAAATTCTTGTGTGTTTTGTTTTGGTATCATATTCTGAAATTTGTACTGATATCCAAAAACAGAAACTGCAATTCCTGCTGCCATTCCAAGAATCAGACACATATGTCTTACTTTAAACTTATACTGCTTCCAAAAGATAAACAACGTGATCCCCACTGCAATACAGAGAATCAAATTGGTGATCCTGATCTTAATTCCTATATAAATTACAATTCCTAAAAAAGCACTGTACAAAATGCCCTTCCAATTGTCTTTTTCTTTATGTATTAGCACAAACAACAACAGCAACACCATGATCATACCAAATGATATCGTGTGTGTATAATAATAAGCAATCCAGAAATACGTCCACGGATTCAGTAAAAACAGTAACATCCATATATTAGCCAATTTTATATTTTTAACTATACGTATAGTAATATACCCACATAAAATTCCAATATCAATTACTAATAAATTCAAAAAATTTCCCGCAAGAATCAGACTTCCGACAGAAATACCGTAAGACACCAACAATTTATAATAGCAATATAAGATTAGTAAATATCCATAATTATTCGGATAATGTGCAAAATACCCACCAAAACGCTGTAACGAAATCATAGGATTTTGAATCATTCGGATTGCTTCATCATGCAAATATAACAAATCATTCACTGGCTGTATCTTAAATACATAGATTGTCATCAATTGCAATGCAAAAATCATCACAAAGATGATAAAAAATAACGATTTTTTTGCAAAAACAGCTTCTAATTTCTTTCTGTATCTTACGATAAAACAAGCTACGATAAAAAATAACAACGTCCCCAGCCACCTAACCGGCTGAGAAACGTCATTCATCTTTTCTTGTGTATATTGAAATGGAAAACTTACGATCAAATATGCTACGATCAAAATAAACAATCTGATCGAATATTTGTATATAAAATCTTTTATCTTCATCTCCATTCTCCTAGTCATTTAATACCTGTTCAATAATAAATTTAGGTCTGGCCTTTGTCTCCAGATATATTTTTCCAATATATTGTCCAACCATCCCAATCGCGATCAGCTGTAAACCACCTAAAAACCATATCGACATAACAAGACTGGTCCAGCCACTTACCGTGTTGTTTGTAAAATGCCGTACTAGACAATAAATGATTGCCAAAACACTAATTATACAGATTAAAATTCCAACATTAAAAATCATTTTGATTGGTTTTACACTCAACGATGTAATTCCTTCAAATGCAAAAGAAAGCATTTTCTTCAATGGGTATTTGCTTTCTCCTGCAAATCTCTCAGCTCTCTCATACGTGACAATATCACTCTGATAACCAACCATCGGCACCATCCCTCTAAGAAAGATATTAACTTCGTCAAATTCTAATAATCCTTTTAATGCCCGCTTACTCATCAGTCTGTAATCTGCGTGATTGTAAATAAGCTCTCCGCCCATTTTATTGATCAGTTTATAAAATGCTTCTGCCGTAAAACGTTTAAAAAATGTATCTGTATCTCTGGCACTTCGAACACCATATACAATATCGCATCCTTCATAATATTTTTCGATCATCTGATCGACTGCATTAATATCATCCTGAAGATCTGCGTCCATTGATATTACAATATCTGCTTTCTCTGATGCCATTGTCAAACCAGCCAGCAATGCATTTTGATGCCCACGATTTCTGGATAATTTCACTCCTGAAAATATAGAATCCATTTTATGAAATTCATCGATCATATTCCACGTATGATCTTTGGATCCATCATCCACAAAAACAATTCTGCTTTCTTCCGCTATTTTACCATCATGGATCAGCATTTCACATTTTTCCTTTAATCGTTTGGATGTTTCAGCTAATACTTGTTCCTCATTATAGCAAGGCACTACAATATATAATATATTTTTCTCTTTTCTTGATCTTTCTTGCATATTTAATTATCTTTCTCATTATCTATTTTGTTTGTGATCAACTGTAATTTAAATTCGAAATCTTGCCTATTTTTTTGTACAATCGTACTTAAAATCAATCCAGAAAAGAATGCCTGCAACGCTGCAAGTGCTATAAATCCACTTACGATCAAAGTTGGGAAATTCGGTACCAGACCTGTATGAAGATATGTCATAAATACGGGTATAAATAATCCTGCCGCAATAATCATAAGCAAGAATGCCATACTTCCAAAAAACTGAAATGGTCTATAACCTTTAAACAGTTTTATGATCGTAAATAATACCTTCATACCATCTGTATAAGTATTTAATTTAGATTCACTTCCATCTGGTCTATCTCGATATTCAATGATCACATTATCAACCAACATATTTTTATCTACTGCATGAATGCTCATTTCAGTTTCGATTTCAAATCCCCTGGATAACACTGGAAATGTTTTAACAAACTGATAGCTAAAAGCTCTATATCCAGTCATAATATCCCGGATATTACTTTTAAAAAGATGATTAATTGCAGCTCTCACCATGCTATTTCCAAGATTATGAAAAGGTCTTTTATTTTCCTCAAAATAGGTAGATGATAATCTGTCCCCTACAACCATATCCACCTTGTATTCTAAAACTTTTTCTGCCATTTCTCGTCCAAATTGGGCAGGATATGTATCATCTCCATCAATCATGATATAACATTGCGCATCAATTTCTCGAAACATCCTTCGGATCACATTTCCTTTTCCCTGTTGATATTCATTTCTTACAATAGCTCCTGCTTCTTTTGCAATCTCTACTGTACGATCTGTGGAATTATTGTTATATACATAGATTGTTGCCTCTGGAAGTTCTTTCTTCCAATCCTCCACTACTTTTTTAATTGTCTTTTCTTCATTGTAACACGGAATCAATACTGCAATTTTTTCCATTACGCATTCTCCTTTGTTAAAATTCATTATATTCTTTATATATTATTTCATTTACAAATGCAACATATAAAATCGTACTCGCTGTAATCGGAAGCATATATCGCATATCGCCATTTACAGGTGATGCCAGACATATAAGGAATGATGTCACTACTGGCAAAAATGCAATCCAATATCTGATCGTCTTTTTAAAAGAACATACCATGCCAAGCAATCCAATCAAAATCCATAAATATATCATCGGTTTTGTAAATAATGTTAATGGAGTTTTCTGATATATTGTATCTAAAACCCCATGATATATATCTCTGATATATTTTGTTTTTTCTAAATAATATATTTTATATTCTTTTTGATATATATCCATACTTTCTGGCTGTACATAATATCCATATGGATATCTTATTTCTGTCATATAACCCCAATATCCATATGTCCCATTTAACGTTGCCTGAATATAAGCCGTCGGATGCTTCTTAAGCATTTCAAACCATATGTTAAAATAATCTTTTAAATATTCGTCTTTCTGTTTGTAAGTATTCTTTACCGGGTCAGAAAGATCTGGATCATAATTCTTTCCGATCGTATCGTAATCTAATACTTTTCGAATCACTTTTTCCTCTTCCGTCGAAACATCATTTCTATAATATTTTACATATCTCGCTGTCTGTTGAAAAGGGATGGAGAGCATCTCCTGCTTTCCGCCAGGCTTCACACCTGCCATGGGAAGAATTGCTTTTTGGTAAACCTCCCAAAAAGCCACCATTATTATAAATAAAACTATCAATTGTCTTCGATATTTTTTTACACCTACAATACAAAACGGCATCGTAAAAATTAATATATAAAACCCGTTGTGTCTGACCAAACATAATAATAAAGAGACTATTAAAAACAAAATACTCTTAACTTTTGAATCAAATATCTTCTCTGGTTCTAATACTATATCAAATATAAATAACACAAATAAAACAAATATTGGATAAAATAATGTGTCTTTTACTGCTGTCCTTGCATATGCCGACCAGATAGGAAACAATCCATAAAATGCCAATCCTGTAAAGCGAATCCAATACTTTGTATTCTTCTTATGCATCCAATAAAAACATATTGCGAAAACACCACTTGTAAATAACAATGTAAATAACAGATACACTGCGATTCCTACATTTTGACATCCAATGTTTCTTCCAAATTTGACAAACATCCCTTCAAACAATGTCGTCAATACAGGATGATGATTCGTCAGATTTCCACTGAAAAACTGCTCATACTGTCGTATAATATCATAAGTTAAACAACCCGGAAAATACAAAATATAATTTGGAAGCCATAAAACAATCAGAATGCTCCAAGGAACTGCTATAGGATGATGATCAAATATTTTTTCTCCTATCCCACTGTTTGCTTGAGTCTTTAACCTTATAAAAGACTTCCCCGCTTTTGAATATAATACATTCATGATCATATGTACGATCATTGTAAGAATCATCGTCATGATCAATGCACTGATCATATGTTTTTTATCGCATATGATCAGTGACCAGTTATCTCTCTGATCATAACTTATAGATATAACCATGCATATTGAAAATAAAAATGATATAATCCATGAAATGATTCGATTATTCTGATGCATTGACTGCCTTTCCTCGTTTCTCTTCTTTTTCTTTTCCCTTAAATAATCCCATCAACTGATAAAATGCCAGACCGAATACAAATGCCTTTAAATTATAGGCTGCTGGAAAATATGCTTCTACTCCGCATGCGATAAATCCAATTTCTAAAAGCACCATAGCCCCAAAATATCCCTTTTTATAAAGTACCCATACAGCTATAAGCATAAAAGCACAAAAAAGTCCAAACACAATTGGCCCATATTCCAACAATGTTCTTACAATTCCTAATTCTGTTACGTATCCATCATTGGCCTGTGTATAAATTCCATATCCACAAACCTTTCCACCAATGTTACTTCCAAACAGAGGAATTCCAGCTCCAAGAAAACAGTTCCGTGCAACTGTCAATCGTCCTGTGATCAATTGATCTAATCTCATAAATGTTGGATCTGTCAATTGAGAATAAAGTCCATAATATATAGATAAGAAAATCCCTACAAGATTTCCGATCTCTAATAAAATCAGTGAAATCTTAAATTCATAAATTTTTCTTGCATATCTTAAAATAAAATAGGCAATGATCGCTGCTGATCCACAATAAAATGCTGTTCTTGATTTTGATAGTTGATAAAACTCATAGTTGAAATAGAACATGATCGCAAATGCCCACCATTTCATTTTCTTATAATAAGCATATAAAAAACTAACAATCAAAACCATGATCATAAGATGAATCGTGTTCGCATGCCATGTGCAAAACTTATATCGTACTTCTATCATTCCTCGCCCATAATCTTTTACTGTTGTTAATTTGTCTGGTGCATTCACAAAGAACCATGTAAAACCATAACTTAACCCAACAAATCCACATGCAAATACTGCTTTCATCACTTTCTTAAGATCTACGTCTTTCATTGCCAGAATGATCAGATAATTTGCAGGGTAATCAATTCCTCCAGAGCTTTTCCAACATAAATACATCAAAACAGCTCCTGCTGCTCCAATAATCACTTCTTTCCATTGATATTTTGTTAATATTATTTTGACCACAAAACAGATTAATCCAATATAAAATAGTCTTTGCACTGGAATTTGTCTTGTCGGATCTTTCTCTACATACCAATAGTAAGCTATATAAAAAAAGTAGTATGTAATATAGAGTATTGTTCCTAATAAAAAGAACAACTCTCCGACCCATTGTCTTTTATTTTCAATCTTCATCTCTATTGCTCCTGTTTATTTTTCAAAAAAGCCATCGTATATTCTACGACAGCTTTTGTCTAATGCTATGATAATGAAATAATTAATCTTCTGTTCTATATCCATCCGGATTCATAGACTGCCATTTCCAGGAATCTGCACACATTTCTTTGATTCCTTTTTCTGCAGCCCATCCTAATTCTTCTTTTGCTTTTGTCGCATCACAATAGCATGTTGCAATGTCTCCAGCTCTTCGTGGTTTGATCTCGTATGGAAGTGTCTTTCCACAAGCCTCTTCATATGCATGTAAGACATCTAATACGCTATATCCGATTCCTGTTCCAAGGTTGTAGATACGTACTTCCGGTTTTTCTTCAAATTTCTTTAATGCCTTCACATGTCCTTTGGCAAGGTCTACAACATGGATATAATCACGGACACCTGTTCCATCTGGTGTATCATAATCATCACCAAAGACTCCTAATTTCTCAAGTTTACCAACTGCTACCTGTGCAATATATGGTACTAAGTTATTTGGAATTCCCTTTGGATCTTCTCCAATCAGTCCGCTTTCATGTGCTCCGATAGGGTTAAAGTAACGAAGTAATACGACATTCCATTCTGGATCTGCGACATGGAAGTCTGTTAAAATCTGCTCTAACATTCCCTTTGTCTGTCCATATGGGTTTGTGATCTGTCCTTTTGGGCATTCCTCTGTAATTGGAATGAAAGCTGGATCTCCATAGACTGTTGCTGAGGAACTAAAGATAATATTCTTCACTCCATGATTTCTCATCACATCACATAAGATCAATGTTCCTGTGATATTGTTATGATAATATTCTAATGGTTTCTGTACAGATTCTCCAACTGCTTTTAATCCTGCAAAGTTGATCACAGAATCAATATCTTCTGCATCAAAAATCTTCTCTAATGCTTCACGGTCTAAAACATCTGCCTCATAAAATTTTACTGTTTTCCCTGTGATCTGCTCTACTCTCTTTAAAGCTTCTTCACTAGAATTATATAAATTGTCTACTACGACAACTTCGTATCCTGCATTTAAAAGTTCCACACATGTATGGCTGCCGATATATCCAGCACCACCTGCTACTAAAATAGCCATGATCTTTCCTCCATTATTGTATATATTATTTATTTACACTATTTTTTATCATACCACATTTCATGATATCATTAAAGTTTTTCTTGTAAAGCAATTATTGGGCACTCGTCTATCTCTGGATCTTTCGTCCCTCAATATAATACCGTTTCTCACAAGCATGTCCCATAGAAAATGTCTTTCTTGGCAGTGTTCCGTCTGTCATCACACTTGGAAACAGCTGATCTTTCTCCATTGCTGGAAGTTCAATTCCTATCGTCTGCTCTTCTTTTGACAGTTCTTTTAAGACATCTTCTCCGTGGATATAATCAATACATCCTGAATTGTCTTTGAGATATTTATCTAAAAATGTCTGTATTTTATCAACTGCTAATTGATGTTTATGTAAATTCAAATGGAGAACTTCTTCCTTCTTTCCATAATAGCAGCGAATTGTTTGTCCTTCTTCGCTGCAACATTCTGTTTTTAATGCATGTATTAATTCTTCTGGATCTGTTCCAGTAATGACTCTGTGAATTGGTTCAAACTGCTGAGAATCATCATGTAGATTCTCGAGTTCTACCAATGCATATCTCGCTGGATGATCTTTGATATGTTCCCATTGATGATTTTTCTTTAACTTCTCGTAACAGGCTTTTGCTGTTGCCAGAGAATGGTTTCCGTCTCCGACTGCATAGACCATTGGATCATCACTTAAATCTTTATATTTTTCTGTCATTTGTTCTTCATATGATTGTAGTTTTTCTAAAAATTGTTCTTTGACCTCCCCGTCTACCAGCCATCCTGCGATATGTCCACCTTCCTGCATCAGATCAAATTCATATAGTTTCTCAAGATCTGCCTTCTGCTCTGTCACAATTTCTAATACTTCATTTTTCCAGTCATCGCATAGCAAGATCACGTGTGGCAATTCAATCGGTGCCTGATAACGAATCTTCATTCTTGGTGGGATTCGCTCCATGACTGTTTTCTCTGTAGAACGGATTTTTGCTTCGTGTTCTGGCGTATAACTATATTGTTCCAGATCGATCGCACCTACGATTCCTCTTCGAATCTTTCCATTCTGCAAGGTTCTTTCCACATAAACCAAAGAATTTTCATAAGTTTTCAACAGATGATCATCTGCATAATTCTTCATTGTGGATTGAATCTTTCGGATCTTTTCATCTTCTTCCTCACTTCCAAGATATGCTTCTGGAAGCATTAGATGTAACGTTGATGGCGTATTTCCTACATACTCTTTTACTTCATCCCAGTATTCTGGCTGGGATGAAAACTGGTCACAAGCGATCACGGCCCATTTCTTCATAGAATCTACCTGTGGCATTAAAATATTTGCTGGTAAAAATGTTTCGCTCATGTTTATTGTTCCTCTTTTCTTATATTCTTCTTTTCTATAATCTTCTGATTTTGCAGCGTTTCTTGTAAAATGAGATTCCATAACAATCAATCTCTTCATACTCGTCTTCATAATCTTTTGCATACATTTTATCTTGAATCTGTTTTAAAGCTTTGGCACACTGCGATGACATATCATTTAAAGTTTTTGCGTATTTTACTTCAAAAACAGCAACTCTTCCCTGTTCCACATCGTGAACCACTACATCACTTCTTCCTTCTCCATGTTCTTTATTTGACTCAACTGAATATCCTGCTCCTGCAAAAATTCCCAGTAAAAATGCATGATAGAAATCTTCTTTGTAATCATGATAACTGATGGTCTTTCGGAGTAATTTTGTCATCTCAGCTGACAGTGATTCTTCATTTCCATCCCATACTGCCTGGAATAATTTCTTTCGTTCCCATCCTTTGACACTGTCATCGAACCATTTTAGGATCGTATTCTGATAAATTTCTTTTACTTCAAGATTCGGAATGACCAAAGCAGTTCTTTCTGTTTCTAAGCTGTTTTGGCTCTCTTCTTGTGCCTTCGTTAAGTATCCAGTTAAGTATAAGATACTCCATAGATTTTCTTCTGAAGAATGGAGATAATCATATGTTAGATTCTCTTCAATCTTTTGTTCAATAGAATTCCCTGCCAGTAAAGTTTCTAATTTTCTCGTAATATTACTTCCCGCATAATCGATAAACGACCTTATGATCTCATTTCCGCTCGTATTTTTCCAATAGCTTACTGGTTCTTTTTTCCCTTCCTGACAGTAATTCAATGCATAATTCATCACGTCCCATGGACAATACACATCCACCGATCCAAAATGATAACCATCGTACCATTCTTTTACCTCTTGTGCATATGCAGATGCCTCGATATCTTCAAGTATCTGATCCACTTCTCTCTGTGTAAATCCAAAGTATTCATTTAATCTTGTCGATGAGATCGTATCGGAGACAAAATTATTGGTACCTGTAAATATACTTTCTTTTGCAACTTTCAGGCATCCTGTGATCACTGCTATATTAAGATCTGTATTATCTTTTAATGAGCTGCTCATCATCCCTTTTACTATATCAAGCATCTGATCATAGTATCCATGGTCACTCGCTTTTGCGATCGGTACGTCATATTCATCTAACAGAAAAATAACTTTTCTTTTATAATACTTGTGCATCATTCGCATCAATGTGGCAAATGCCAAGGTTGTCTCACTCTGATTCCCATTTCCTGCTTTTAAATGTAAAAATATCTCTTTATCATCTGGATCAATCTCATCACTTTCTAGTAAATACGTATGTTCCTTGCATAGATTGGCAATTAACGCCTGTAACCTTTGATACGCACTTTCGAAATCAAGCCCATCCACATCTTTCATTGAGAAAAAGATCGTTGGACATTGGTTCATCCACTGCTGACATATCTGTTCTTCTTTCTCTATCTTAAGTCCTTTAAAATGTTCTTTACTTTGCTTTCGGATATCCAGAAAATCAGACAACATACTCATTGCCAATGTTTTTCCAAATCTTCTTGGTCGTGTGATCAATGTTACTTTTGCTGTATTGTTCTGTAGAAGATCACTGATCAGTCCTGATTTGTCTATATAATAACATCCACTATCTCTGATTTCTGCAAAATCTGAAATACCGACTTTGATATTTAATTTTTTCATCAGTAACCTCCTGTCTTTCTTTGTTCTCTTAATACGTGATATGCGAATTTTTACAGTTCTTTCTCACACATATCTAACGCTGCTGCAATAACCGCATCCATATCATAATATTTATATTCTCCGAGTCTTCCTCCGAAGATGATATTTTCTTCTTTCTCGGCTAATTTCTTATACTCTTCATATAATTTTCCATTCTTTTCATCATTGACTGGATAATATGGTTCATCTCCTAATTTCCACTCGGAGCTGTATTCACGACTGATAACAGTCTTTGGAAGGTCGTTTCCTTCTTCGTCTTTTCCGAATTCAAACCATTTGTGTTCAATGATCCTTGTCCATGGTGTTTCAGCATCTGTATAGTTTACTGCTGCATTTCCCTGGAAGTTTGGCTGGTCTAATACTTCTGTCTCAAATCTTACGGAACGATATTCTAATTCACCTAATTTGTAATCAAAGTATGCATCAATTGGTCCTGTGTAGATTACTTTCTCTGCTAATGCATCCAGTTCTTCTTTGTGTTCAAAATAATCTGTATTTAAACGAACTTCTACATCTCCTAACATATTTGCGATCATCTTTGTATATCCGCCCACTGGAATTCCCTGATATAAGGCGTTGAAATAGTTATTATCAAATGTTAATCGTACTGGTAATCTCTTAATGATAAAGGATGGAAGCTCTGTACATGGTCTTCCCCACTGTTTTTCTGTATATCCTTTGATCAGTTTCTCATAAATATCTGTTCCAACCAAGCTGATCGCCTGTTCTTCCAGATTCTTTGGCTCTGTGATCCCTGCTTCTTTCTTCTGCTCTTCAATCTTATCTGCAGCTTCCTGCGGTGTGATCACACCCCACATCTTATTGAATGTGTACATATTAAATGGCAGAGAATATAATTCTCCTTTGTAATTTGCAACTGGTGAGTTTGTGAATCGATTAAACTCTGCAAACTTTGTAATGTAATTCCATACTTTTTTATTGTTTGTATGGAAGATATGGGCTCCATATTTATGTACATGGATCTTCTCAATATCTTCTGTGTATACATTTCCTGCAATATTCGGTCGTTTGTCGATGACTAAGACCTTCTTTCCTTTTGCTGTTGCCTGCTGTGCAAAGACGGCTCCGTATAAACCGGAACCTACGATCAGGTAATCATATTGTTTCATTTTTGTTTTGTCCTTTCTTGTAAACTTCTTATCTATATTATCAAGGTATCTCCCAATATCCATTTTAAAAATAATATTTCTCTGGATAATTATAATCGTTGTAACGTGTGTTCACAATAATATATGGTACATCAACACCACGAAGCACTTTATTCTGCGATGCAATCCTTTGGTATTCTTCTTGTGTAATATGATTATATATCATTGGATATTGCGTTGCCGTATTCTGGTTCTTCCATGGCATACACTGCATAACTCTTGGAAGATTCTGAAACGTACAATCCTTGATATTAATCTCTGAAACACCTCCTCGCACCAAGATTGCTCTGATCTTTCGATCCCTGTTATAGGAAGTATATTTTCCTTTACTGTTTTTTCCAATATTCATAAATCTCGTATTGGTCAAAGACACTCTTTGCCAGTTCATCATCTCAATCCCACCGCTGACACAGTTTTTTACCATGCAATCAGAGATTAAGATATCTGTGTGATATTTTTCTACAGAATACTGATGTGTTCCTATTGCTTTTTCGAGATTTGAAAATATACAGTTTGTAATCTGCACATTCTGATTTGGCGTACAGTCATACTGACTCCAGCCATGAGTAAACCCTCTTGTTTTCTTATCTGGAGTATCTAGATTGATTGCCTCGGATGTATGACGTTTACTTGCTTTATATCCTGTAAAGGTACAACGATTGACATTTACATTCTGTGATGCATCCATCTCGATAAAATGTCCATATTTCATATTTTTAAATGTGATTCCCTCAATCGTAACATTTCTGTTATGACACATAACAAGTGCAATACAATTCTGACCAGTTTTTCCCTGATAATCCTGATCGATCACTGCCTTTCCTGTTGAATATATCTTAACATCATGAACCCCATTATATTGTCCATGTACACCCTTTTTCTTCGCTTTCGATGGTTCCAACAATTCAAAAATACCACCACTTGGTTTCATTTTCTTTGCTTTGGTTTTCATGATTTTTTTAATCGTTACACCATCTTTGAGTTCGATCGTAACATTGGATGGAATATATAAAACATTTGGTATCTTATAAGTTCCCTTTTTTATGACTAATTTTCCTCCACCCTTTTTTTCAAGCAGTTCTAAATAAGAGCGGATCGCAAAATACTGTTTTGTTGTGGAATTGTAGTATCCTTTTGCTTTTTTATACTTTCCTTTATACGGTGATGACTTTGGCGTGATCGTGTATGTCTTCTTTGCTGCAGCTTGTGCTTTTGTGTTTGATGTTAACATCATCGCTGAAAATACCGTGATGGCTGTAATTGCAAACACTAATTTTCTTTTTTTCAAATTTATTTTCTCCTTAGTTTATTTATACTCTTTTTCAAATCCGATTTTGCACTATTAATTGATTTCTGTGTTGCCGCATTGCTGTATAATATTTTCTTTGACTTCTTTAATTGCTTCTGCATATACCTCCACTTCCTCTTGTTATACTTTTCTGCTTTTAACTTGGATGCTTTGTGAATCGTTTTATAAAGATCCTTAGTTTTCAACCCATCACTTTTTACAACCACTCTACTTGACAGCTATGTTTTTTCGTTTTTCTATCATAACTTATACCAATTCCAAGAATCTTTTTCACTATGACTTTCTTTTCAGCTAATTTTCCTTGAAAACGTAATTTATAATTTTTATTTTTTACCTGTTCTAGAGCTTCTTCTGGCGTATGATCTACTTTTAACTCCAAAATCAGCCCTGGATCATATCATCAAATTTATTCATCAGCTCTTTATTCGGAATTCTTACTTCCCCATTCTCGTAACTTAAGAATCCATATACGATCATTGCAGAAAATATCTCATTTTTTGTCGTTAAATTCATTGAAACTGCTGCATATTCCTGAATCTTTGCTGTTACTGCCTCTCCCGATATCATTAATGCAAGATCATTTTGTACATCATCTATGTTTTGTCTGATATAATAAAAAATCTCATCATATGGTCCTGAACTTGTCCAGTAATTTCCAATATTATTATTTGTCAATGCAAAAACTACAGATTTTGGATTATACATTCTCTCTCCTGATTTTGTCGTATAACCATCGTACCATTCTTTCAAATCTTCTCTTGAAATATGAATCTCTCGTGTATTCCTCGTATATTTCTCATACAACTGATCTACTTCTGAATCTGTAAATCCAAAATATTCATTATATTTCATCTCAGATGCCATTGTATATTCCCAAAACATATTTAATTCCGATCCACTGGAATACTTAGCAATCGGAAGAATTCCTGTCATATAAGTCAATTGTACTTATGAACGATCCTTCAAAAGGTTACTTAAAAATAGCACATACTGCTTTTTATTTTCTTCTGTAACAAAATCCTTATGAAAAATAAAATCCCATTCATCCAGTACAAAAACAAATCTTTGCTGATCACATTCTTCGAATATCGTCTCTAATACATCTGCTGCCGAATCATTTTCATAAATTTCGATCTTTGGATATTCCTTTCTTAAATCTCTGATCAGATTTGTTTCGATCCTGTCTATATAGTCTGTATATG
>OHAG01000426.1_pt1 | contig 34591 bp, 31 predicted proteins | sample 1577081 | NCBI WGS metagenome assembly OHAG01 (sample SAMEA3541513, study PRJEB24748) | human gut metagenome | biome: human gut; feature: human-associated habitat; material: faeces | place: China | collected 2012
AAGATCCTATTTATGAGCTTTTTTTTATGTGTCGCACTTAATATTACAATCTGTCATATTGAAAAAACCTAGTAGCTAAACTACTAGGTTTTTAACTATATAAAAACAGAGAAATAATCTACATTTTCAGAATCATCCTCAGTTTCTAGTCCTTTTTAAGTTCAAGGCCAACTATCGTCCAGGGGTCACCTGGCGATTATCAAAGATAATCTAATCCTCCACTGCTAGGGAATGGGTCACCTACGATTTCTGAAAGAAATCTAATTCCCTACTATTAGGGCTTGGGTCACCTACCATTTTCGAAGAAAATGTATCTACCGTTAGTAGGGCTTAAATTTTCTATGAAGAAAATTTATCTGGACTTATATAAATATATTTTTAGTGCTATTCTACTCTAAACATATATAAGACTTGAGCTTGGTAATTATCTGCTTCATTTTCATATGCGATAAATACTGAGTAACTCCCTGTTTCGTATGAAGTGGTATCAAATGAGATTACACCATTTTCATTCATACTTGTTGCTAAATCAATAGGCATTTCTGTAAAGGTTTGATTATGACGCACCATAATACTCGATGGAATAACACGCTCACCTTGACGGTTAATTACTTTATGATCAATAGACACTTTATTTTCTGTACGCTCTAACATTCCTCCCTCAATAATTTGCCAATCTGCAACAATTTTTGTTAGTTTTGTTAAATCTTTTAAGGGAGATAAATCTGTGACTTCAGCATGAGGGAACTCAAGGCTCTCTAAGTTTTTAGCATATTGTAATCCCTCTAAATTTTTAACACGATTACTTAACGTAAGTGATGTTAAATTTAATAGATCACCTACTGTTACTTCATTTTTTTGAAGGTTTAACGTTTTGATTATTTCAGCTTTTAAGTAGTCATCTTTAATCCCAACCACTTGATTTAAATCTTCTGATTTTTCTAATTGATTAATTGCAGTTTGAAGTTTTTCAATCATTTGATCGACTTCTGGTTGAAGTGTTGCATTTTCTACTAATGCTTTTGCTTGCTCTAAAGTAGTTTGTAACTGTTCAACACTTTCAGACGTGTAAGCTGATAAGTCCATCTCTTCTACAGTTGTAATTAATTGAACTAATTCATCAAAACTAACAACCTTTTCTAGTTTCTCGTAAGCTTCTTGTAAAGTAGCTGTTAATTGATTGATTGTTTCTTGATTATATCCCGCTGCTAATTGTGTAGTTACTTCTTGAAGAACTTGCATTAAGTTTAACCACGATGATTCAGTATAATCAGAAGCCGTTAGTGAGTCAATTTCTTCTAATAAAGTATCTAATGATTCACGGTTAATTTCTTCACGTTCACTATTAGCAAAATGAAGTTTTGTATCTCCCCATGTTGCATGGTCTGATCCGTCACCATTTCCACCATCTGTCACCACAAGTTTTAATTCTTTCGCACCTGCTAAATTAACCTCTACATACTGTTGTGGGTCTCTTGAATTCATTAATCCGCTATCAAACTGTTTTTCCCCATCAACATAAACTTGAAAAACAACACTTCCGACTGAACCATACATTTGACGATCGACCCCAACATATGAGCTGAAAAATTGATAATCTTTATCGCTTAAATCATAGATAATCGTTGACGTTGAATGAGCACCAATTCCGTGTTCATAAGTCGCTACTGATCCATCTTCATTTGTTAATCTCAAGGTATTTCCACTTGCAGAGATATCTTTTTTCGCACTTCCATAACTTTGATTTGCTGATTTCCATTCGTAATCTGTTAGATACGTAAAATCATTCATATCAACGACTGAAATCGTACGAGTTTTTTCAACTTGATTCCCATCTGAATCTGTAACAGTATAAGTAATTGTATATTTTCCTGGACAATCGAAGTTAACGTTTTCTGCTCCTGATACTTGTACTGATCCTGTTAATTCTCCATCTTCAGCATCTTTTGCCGTGTATGTACCGATAATGTCTTCTAATTTTTGTCCTACTTTCACAGCTGCATCCTTTGGAATTGTTAATTGCGGTTTGGCATTATTTGTAATTAATTTCGGATTAGCGATTATAGCATGGTCTGACGTATTTCCATTCCCTGCATCATTTATCTCAATTACTAATTCCTTAACTCCTTTAACTGGCACATCGACAGATACCATATTATCGGCATGTTTTAAAATTGGCGTCTTTGCTAAAACTTGACCATCTGCAATAACCTTCACTTGTAAACTTGAATTTAATTGAGAGGCAATATTCATGTCTACCCCAATTAATGCTTCAAATCGATCATAGTCTAAATCTGTTAAATCATACGTTATTTTTCCATTCGCATGAATTCCAAATCCTTGTTCAAAGGTTTGAATGTCACCATTTATACGACCTTTAATATTTTCATTTCGTCGTGGTGTTCCCCATACTGTTTCAACATCTGTCCATTCAATATCTGATAAATAGTCATAGTCACTAACCACTTCGACTTTAATAGTTTTAGCCGTTGTCATTCCTTGATCTTCGGCCATGAAAGTGACTGGATAGATTCCTTTTTGACTCATATCAACTGAATGATTAACTGTTACTGCATTCGTCATCTCTTCACCAGTATATGTATAAGCTTTTGCAAGATTCATCGGTTCAAATGCCTCATTTAATTTGAATATTACCTTTTCTTGACTAGTCATAATTGTCGGCGCTAATGAATGAAGATGAACTTCTTCACCTGGATTTAACTTCTTATCATAAGGAATTACCTTGTACTCAACCGCTTCTCCAACTTCAGTCGTTGTATCAATAAAACTATTTGTTGAAGTAAATCCGATTAATTCTTCATCTTTAAAAATCTCATATCCTAAAACATCAGCGGCAACATCAGCATTTACTTTGAATACTAACTGATTATGTTCACCATGCGTTAAACGTTCAACCACTAATCCTGTCTCTTTTTCAAAGCCATTTCCTTTATATTCAATATAGTCATAATTTGCATACCACGTTTTAACTTCTGGTTTTTTATATTGGCTGACAAATTCTTTTGTCTCATCTGAAACAAAGAACCCATGGCGTTCAAAATGTTCAGTTAAATCTAACTCTAACGCAATACTTGAGTATTTTGCTAATTGATTTAATTTATCGTTTGCTGAATCTTGTGAATCTAATACAACATTGTTCTCACGATATTGTCGATTAAGTTTAGCCCAATAACCAGGATAAATCATTTCTAATTGCCAAAATACTGCTAAATTTTCAAAGTATGAACCTGAATAATACTCATTATTATCTTTGGAAATTACATTTTTATAAATATGACTTTCAAATGGGATACGCTTATCTGGTTTATTATAGTAATACGATGAATTCTGTGGAATCATGTTATTTGTAACTTCTCCGATTGTTCGAACTCCAATATCTAATCGATGACCCATTTCATGGTCAACACCCCAACCACCGACACTCGTTAACATACTAACCATAACATCGCCTTGAACCCCGATATGATTTGTATAAGCATACATATATCCAAATGGTTGAGCTAGACGAATATTTTCACGCGTATACTTCACATCATTTAATTCATTGCTACCATCCAATCCTAAATATTCAAATACTAAATCCATGTGGTCATTATACATGTTTACAGTTTGAAGTGGACTAAACTCTTGGTTCACATAGGCTTCATATGCTCCGGTTGCTGTTCCCGTGAATACTAAGTGATCAGATACAATTTCAACGATATCAATCATTTGACGATCCATCACATCTGGATTCGCTCTTTTATCTGCATCTAATCGTGCTTTATAATCTTTTAATAACTGTAAAAACTCTTGCTCATCTGTATTTTTATCCATCATTGGAAATACTTCAACACCTTTAGCAAATCGGATAACTGGTGACTTTCCTTGTTGCTCCTCTGTATAAGGATTAACAATATATACCGCTCCACCTGGTGCTACTGAATGATGATACCACCCATCATTTTGAGTAACCTCTGGAACTGTAATGACATTTTTTCCAGCATGTAAACTAACCGTTCTTCCCCAGTTTGCAAAACTTCCCTCTTGCTGTGAGAAAAACAATTGAGGTAATGGTTTTCCTGGTTCAGCATCAACATAAACAACAACTGTATCACCTGGTTTCGCCAACACTCCAGTTGGTTGATTGTTATTTCCAAATCCAAACTTTAAATTCTGATTAGTGTGTGCATTTCGGTCACCGTGCTGCTCTACAGTCACTGTTTTTACCGTTTGTAATTCATTATTAATAATATCTTTTGCTAATTGAATATCTTCTTGATAAACAGAAGCTAATGGATGCTCATTCACTTTCTCCTCTAAAGCTTCTAATTTTTCAATTGTATTAAAAGCTTCAGATACTTCATTCATCAGTCCATTTGTAAATAGATTTTTCATTTGATCTGCAGTAGTATCTTGCTTATAAACACGGATATCTCCAATAGATGCCCAATCTTGATAGGCTTCTTCAAAAACAAATTTAATACGCTTTGCTTTTGTTGAATCAAACTTGATTTGTAACATGTCATTTGTCACCGCATAGTGACCTTCCGAAACTTTTTGAAAATTATCTCCTGTAGTAACTGGTGATATATAGATACTAAATTTTGTTGGGAATCCTTTATTAATCGTTCGAGGTTTATAAGTTAAACGATCAACTTCTACTGCTTTATCTAACGTTAAAATAACTTCGTTTTTAAATGTATCACTATTAGCAGTCCCAGTTTCCCAATGCGTTGTGATATCTTCATCAATTGCATATTGAAGTAGAGCTCCTGGATAATTTCCACCATTATTACTAATTGCAGAAATAGGCACACGGAACATCTCATCATATTGTTTGATATATTCTGTATAAAATGGTGTAAATTTACTTATATTAGAAGTTCCCAATTGGATAGTACCAAATTCTATTAACTCTTTAGCAATGTTCAACTTTTCCATATACTCATCAGCAAATGGATGATTTTTTACTTGTTCAGTCAATGATTCTATCATTGCAATTGTAGCAAATTCCGGGTTTAATTCACTCATAGTCTTATCTATGAATAAGCGATCCATTACTTCAGAGATACTATCTGGTTTATAAATTCCAAACTCAGAAGCAATTGCCCAGTTTTCATATCCTTCTGTAAACACAAATTTAATACGACGTGCATCTGTTGGATTAAATAAAATCTCCATCGTATTTTTTGTATCAATCGCCATCTCTCCAGCTGTTACTTTTTCAAATGTATCACCTTGAGATGTTTTTGAGATATAAATTTCAAATGCTTGGGCATATCCTCTAGAGTGATTATTTGAATACATTAAGCGATTAATTGTTGTTAATTCTTCTAATGTAATAATAACTTCATTCGTATGGCTTGAACTATTTTGAGATCTCGAATGCCATCTTGTATTGATGTCATTATCCATTGCATTTAAAATGCTATGACTTGCATAATGACCACCATTCGTCGTGATACTTGTGATTTTTTCAGAAGGCACTTTATATAATGCATCATAAGCCTCTAATCTCTCATCATCAAAAGAAGTAAACGTTGAAATCATCGCATTCATATAGTTAACTTCTGTTAATTCTAATAAAATTCGAGCATTAGCAATATCCTCTTTAAAATCATCATAAAATGGATGTTGCTGTGCAAGAACCTCAAATTCATTTAACTTCTCAATGGTATTAAATTCTTCACTTAGTTCATTTTTAGTCTCATTCGTAAAAATGTGATTCATTTGATTCAGAAGTGCATCTTCTTTATAGAACCAAAATTCTGATGCACTGGCCCAATCTTGATTAGCTGATTTAAAAACAAATTTAATTTTTTTAGCTTGAATCGTATCAAACTTAAACTCCATCATATTTCCTGTTGTAGTATGACTTCCAGTAACAGCTAATCGAAAATCATCATCTTCCCCAGACAACGAAGCATAAATTTCAAATTCATTTGGGAATCCTTTTCCTTTAGCCACATCTTGTCGAGTGGCATAAACAATACGATCAATAGATTTAATCTGATTAAATTCAATAATCACTTCATTGATAAATGAGGAAGTATTTTTTGTTCCAGTTTCCCAATGAGTTGATAAATTATTATCAAATGCTTTATCTAACGAACTTGAATTATATTGTCCCCCATTATTTGAGAATGAGACTATCTCATCTCGTGAGACGCGATACTTTTCATTGTAAGCATTAAAGTTATCATAGCTATTTAATGCAAAGCCTCTAACAATCGCTTCACTCACTTTATTTTCTTTAGTTTCTTCTTCTGAAACTTTCACTTGTGTTTGCCATTCATTGGCGAATACACTTAGTGTTGGCGAAAAATTTGAGATAATTAGTGATAATGCTAATACACTCGGTAAACTTTTTTTCATGATCTTACCCCTTTTTCTTAATGATAATTCGAAAGTGATAAAAAACTACTCATTTCTCTTATTGCTTATATAAGCAAGAAGGGTACCACGCCTAAGAATAAAAAAACTACCTATAAAAGGTAGTTGCCATCTTATTTCAATATCACAAAAAAACATCATAAAAAAAGCCTGTTCAAAGCTTGTTATTATTTCTTTTATGAAATACAAAGAATTATCATTCTTCGGCAACTGGCTGGCATAGTTTATATAAACCTTAGCCCCTTTAGCTTTGCGCCTCTAGATTTCCCTAGATTTGCCAATATATTCACTTTACACATACATTTTATAATATTTTTTCCATAATTAAAATATTTTTTCGAATTTTATCCATATTTTTTCTTTAACAGCAAGGTTAATTTATAAAATTTAGAATGATTACCATTATTTTTAATACATCTAATTTTTTTCTCTTATCTAACGATCTGATTATTTTTACTTTTATGGATTAGTTCTATCATTTTAGTAAATGATAACGATTATGGAGGTGAATTACGATGTCTGGTAAAATGCATAAGTATAATGAAAAGAAAGTGAAACAACCAGGTAAAATTTATGAACCTGGTGAACCTGTTCCTGGAACAGGTGTCACAACAAAGAAAAAAGAACAAAAACATTAACCTTTAACGCATATCGAACCATAGAATACACTAACAAAAAGACTGCTAGGACGCTAGCCAGTCTTTTTTGTTAGATTCACTTCTCCCAAACTAATTGAAATAGAACGAGATAAACCAAGACCGCCACTTCTTTTCCAAGTACCAGTGTTGATAATGGATAAGTTAAAAGTGCGCCTAAAATCCATGTTCCTATGATTTCATCTGATACAGCTAACTCAATTTGTTTAATAAATATCCTGCTAAAAAAAGCTCCAACTATACTTCTAGGAAACTCTAATCCACTTCCTATTAAAGTATTCTTTCAAACTTTATTTTCAAAAAAATAATAAAAACATTGATAAAGTCGTGATATCAAATTCTAAACAAAGAAATCAGTAATGAATTATAAGAAATTTAAAGAGGGACATCTCAAACGAGGTGTCCCTTTTAGTTATAGTTCTAATTGATAATAGTCAGCTGATGTGACGAGGGTGAAGTTTAAAACTTCGTGTTCGAAGTTATTTAAAATTTGTGTGGCTAATTGATTGTTTGTTTTTGCGACATAATCAACTAATATTTCTTTTAAAATCTCGATATGACGATTTTTCATGTCAAATGCTTTAACATAAGATTCATTTAATTTTTCATTTAAATATTTTGCTTTGTATAGATATAGTAATCCACCTGTCATTCCGGCTCCAACATTCGCTTGAACCGATCCAAGTGAGACAACAACCCCGCCTGTCATATATTCACAAGCATGAACACCCATTCCGTGGTTGACGGCTGTTGCTCCTGAATTACGAACAGCAAAACGTTCTCCAACACGACCTTCTAAATAACATGTTCCTGATGTTGCTCCATAAAGAATCGTGTTCCCAGCAATTAAGTGATGATTTGTATAAGTCGGATCTTGATCGGCTTTTTTACGTGTCGTTTCGTCTGCTTTAACCGTGATATGTCCACCGCTTAATCCTTTCCCAACATAATCATTTGCATAGCCTGTATGGATTAACTCAACACTTTCATTCATAAGAGCTCCAAAACTTTGTCCCGCATAGCCATATGTTTTAAATGTACGTGCTTCCTCACTCACAAATTGAACCCCAAGTGTTCTTAAAGACGTATCAATCGTATTAACTTCATTCGTTGACAGATTGACTGCATTAAGTGTCGGATTCACCACATTCATTTCTTGTGTCACTGGTAATGATTCTAACCAGTCAAGCTTTAAATGATATGCATTTTCTGTTGGAATTTGAATCAATTCTGTACGTCCACGAAGCTCTGCTAACGTGCGAACACCTAAATTAGCCATTAATTCACGAGTTTGACGAGCAACAAATGTCATATATGTTTTTAACATTGTTGGATCCTCTTTTAAACGTGAACGTAATGTTTCATTTTGTGTCGTAATTCCTGCTGGACATTTTCCAGTATGACATTGCTTACATCCAATACAGTCTACCATGACTAAGCACATCGTTCCGAATCCAAATTCATCCGCTCCTAAGATTGATCCTAAAACAACATCATATCCTGACTTAATTTGTCCATCTACTTGAATCAGCGTTTCATGACGCACATCATTTTCAAGTAATGATTTATGAGTTTGGAATAATCCATACTCCCATGGTAGCCCAGTATATTTTAATGATGATTTTGGAGAAGCTCCGGTTCCGCCATTAAATCCTGAAATAACAACTTTTTTTGCACCCGCTTTAACAACTCCATTCGCAATGGTTCCAACATTAGCTAATGAGGCTAATTTCACACTCACCGTTGCGCTTGGATTTGTTGTTTGTAAATCATAAATTAATTGAGCTAAATCTTCAATTGAATAAATATCATGATGTGGAGGTGGTGAAATTAAATCTACTCCTTGTTTCGCATAGCGAACACGGGCGATATGTTCATCGACTTTTGATTTTGGTAAGTGTCCACCCTCTCCTGGTTTTGCTCCCTGTGCCATTTTAATTTGAATTTCTTGGGCACTTCTTAAGTAATCATACGTCACTCCAAAGCGGCCTGATGCGACTTGTTTCACTTTTGAGGCTGTGATTGTCCCAAAACGCTCAACCAATTCTCCACCTTCACCACTATTTGAAGCCGCTCCTAGTTCGTTCATCGCACGAGCAATCGTACGATGAGCTTCAATCGACAAGGCCCCATATGACATGGCTGAGGCAACAAATTGACGAACGATTTCTTCTTCACTTTGCACCTCTTCAAGTGGTAATTGAGTCTCACTCTGCAATTCTAAACAGTCACGTAAGTTGATTTTACGGTTACGCTCGGCTTCCATAATGGCTTTGAACGCATCATAATCATTCGCAACAACAGCTGCTTTAATCTCTTTAATGAACTTTTTCGAGTAAGCATGGTTCATGAAAGTTGAATCCATATTTTGATATTCGTTTACTTTATTTAAGTCAAGACCTTCTCCAAGCAGATTGGCATCAAGGTCTTCAAATGATTTTCCACCAAAAATAGAAGCTTTTGTTGTGAATAAAAATGTGACTTCTTCATCCAGACCAACGACTTCAAATACTTTTGATCCACGATAAGAAGCAATCGTTGCGATTCCCATTTTCGCCATTAATTTTAATAAAGCAGCATCGCATCCTTTAATATAAGTACTCAATGCTTCTTCTTTATCTTCCACTTGGCGCGCGATATATTCATAGCAGAAATATGGAAAAATAACGTCTGCTCCATAAGCAATTAACATCGCATGATGAATTGGTAAACGTGCATCTGCCGATTTCACAACTAAACGAACTTCTAGACGTTTTCCTAAGTCAACTAATACATCATGTGCCACCGTCGTTGCCATTAATGACGGAATAACTTTTCCTGCTGCTTCTTGGTCTAAAATAATAACCTTTGTTCCTTCATTAACCGCCTTTTTAATATTAGCTTTGAAAATTTCAATCGATTCACGAAGGGTTGTTTGGCAAGCTAAGCTAATAATCGCTGGATTAAATTGCTTCTCATTTAAAATGGCTTCAAACTGATCACTCGTGATTAACGGTGTTGAAAATTCATAAACTGGGAAATCGAGTTTACCATCATGTAATGAAGTAACAGACGTTAAGCTGGAAGTTAATGAGAAGACTGATTTTTCACGAATCGAATCTAATGGTGGATTCGTGACTTGAGCAAAGTTTTGTTTAAAGAAGTCAAAGAATAATTGTGGACGATCTTGTAATAAATTTAAAGCCGCTGTATAAGGGAATGAGCCAATGGCTTCTTTTCCAGTCTCGACTAATGATTTTAACTCTTGTAAATATTCAGCTTTTGTGTAAGCAAATTTTTTCTCATTTTCTTCAAAGTTCTGAATGTCTGAACAGAAGTTGTGTGTCGCGCTTGGTTTAATGACTTTCTCACTTAACCACTCGCGATAAGGTTGTTGTGTCGCTAAGACTGCTTTGATATCTGCATCTGTCGTAATCGTTTGTGTATCTAAGTCCACACAAAGAATTTCACTCGCTTGGATACGACTTGCGACTTTGATGTCTTCAAGTGGTGTATTTAAAACTCCGATTTCAGAGGCTAAAATAATTTGATTTTCCGTTTGAATGTAGCGGAATGGACGTAATCCATTACGATCAAGGGTCGCAATTAATTTATGACCATCACAGACGATTACCCCTGCTGGTCCGTCCCATGCTTCTTGTTTTAATCCACTATATTCATAATAAGCTTTTAAGTCATCGCTTAATCGTGCATCTTGCTCATAAGCTTTTGGTAATAAACGAGTCACCGCATCTTCTAACTCGAAGTTTTCATGAAGAAGTGCTTCGAGTGTTCGGTCTAGGTTCGCACTATCTGAGTGTCTCTCATTACAAATTGGATACACTTCTTGATGAGTCGCTAATCCCACACGCGCATTTGACCATTTAATATTCCCTGACACAGTATTAATTTCCCCGTTGTGTGCTAAGTAGCGGAATGGTTGCGCTAAATTCCATGAAGGTTTTGTATTCGTACTAAATCGTTGATGAACGATACAGAAATTTGAGGTAAAATCTTCATCTTTTAAATCTAAATAATAGTTTGGAAGCTCTTCTGGTCGTAATAACCCTTTATAAACAATCGTTTGTGATGAACATGATAAAATATAACATGCTCGATCTGATAATTTTGCATCTTTAAAGTGTTGTTCAATACGACGACGAAGTTTATATAACATGGCCTCATCATAATTAGTCATATCAAAGATAAATTGAGTTGGAATTGGCTCTGTTTTTTTGGCTGTCGGCGTTAAAAATGTTGAGTCAACTGGTACTTCAATTTCTTTAATGACTTTCATATTAAAATGATGAACAGCCTCATAGATACTGTCAACGGCTACTTTGCGATCTTCAATCTCTTTTGGCAAGAATGCCATCATGACCGCAAATGGCCCACTAATTCCATATTTTTTGTGATAAAAATGTTTTGGGATTTGTAATAGGATCCCGCATCCATCCCCTGTTCCATCTTTTGATGTTCCACCACGATGGCTAAGGGCTTTTAATAAAGTCATCCCTTGTTCAATAATTTCATGACTATATGCCCCATCTAGATTGGCAATGGCCCCAATCCCACAATTCGAATGATCAAACATATGTTTCCTCCTTACTCCCATACCCACTATTTTTAGGTACTTATACTAATTATGATATGAATGAATATTCCCGTCAACTCTCCCTCCATTTTTTTAACTAATTTTAGTCATTTTACAAAAAAATTGTTTTATTTTATGAAGATTTGAGTTAAAAGAATAAGAAGTATGTAAAAAGAAGTGTTTCATCAGTTTGATGTCATTAATTTATAGGCTATAATAATATTAAATATAACTTTTAAAAATATTAGTAGAGGTGACATATGGGAAAAGGTTTATTAGATCCAAAGGTAGATTTCGTCTTTAAAAATATTTTTGGTTCACCAAAACATCCAAAAGTTTTAATTTCATTTTTAAATGCCGTTTTAAAACCACTCAATAAAATCACAAGTGTGGAACTTCAAGGAACTGAGATTGGTAAGCAGTTTATAGAGGATAAATATTCAAGGTTGGACGTTAAGGCAAAAACAAGTAATGATGAAATAATTAATATCGAAATCCAGTTAAAAAACGAATATAATATGATTAAACGAAGCTTATACTATTTAAGTAAAATGTATGAAGAACAGTTAACATCAGGTGAGGACTATTCACAATTAAACCGTACAGTTTGTATTAATATTTTGAATTTTAAATACTTAAAGTCTAAAAACTATCATACCGGGTATCGTTTTAAAGAGATTGACACACATGAAGAATTAACGGACGTACTAGAGGTTCACTTCATTGAAATACCTAAGCTACCGAAAAATCTTGATGCCACCGATATGCTTGTTGCATGGACGGAGTTTCTAATTAATCCAGAAAGCGAAATTGTTAGAAGCTTAGAGATGAATATCGAGGAAATCCGTGAAGCAAAAGATGAACTTGTTAAGATGAGTAACGATAGTGAGCAGCGACAAATCTATGAAATGCGTGCAAAAATTTTAAAAGATAAAATTAGTGCCTTAAATGAAGCAGAGAGAAAAGGAATAGAAAAAGGAATTAGCCAAGGTCGTGCTGAAGGCGAACGAAATATGGCGATACAAATTGCAAAAAATCTATTAGATGTACTAGATAATGAGATGATTGCAAAGAAAACGGGATTAACAGGTGAAGAAGTGGAAGATTTAAGAAAAAATAAAGGTAATTTATAAGTATACTAGAATATAACCACCAGTGTGAACTGGTGGTTTTCTCTGCGGCTGAAAGCCTCTATTGCCGGCCTAGGCCTGAAAGGCCTCCTGAAGTCCTTAACTTCTGCACCACATTCACTTATTAATCCTCAAAGGATTTCTTGCTTACTCTCTTCATCTTGTTTTTCAGCAACCACTCATTCAAGCGTCATCAGACCAGTTACCTCTTTTCTATCTCTTGACTACCAGCTTATCGAATTTTTACACGAATTATCTTGTCACCTTTAGCCTTACTTTCTAAATAAAGTGAAATCTTCTTTTATAATTACATTCTACCTCTTGTCTCACTTCTCTTAATATTCGTCTACTTTTTACTCTAAGTACCTTTTGATTACCACGCTAAAAGCTTTCCGGAACCACCTGCATAGCAGGTGGTTTTCTCTGCGGCTAAAAGCCTATTTTACCGGCCTAGGCCTGAAAGGCCTTCTGAATTTCTTAACTTCTGCACCACATTCCCTCTTAATCCTCAAAGGATTTCTAGGCTACTCTCTTAATTTCATTTTTTTCAATTCCCTATTTACACCTACGCTTATTAGTTACATCTTCTTTGTCTCTTTAGGACCTACTTTTTTTCATCTCCACATAAATAATCATCTAACCTTTAGCTTTACTTTCAAAACAAAATGAACTCTTTTTTACTATTACTTGTTATCCTATGAATAACTTCCCTTAATATTAGATGACTTTTTCCTCCAAGTATCATCTTATTACCACGCTAAAAGCTTTTTAGAACCACCTGCATAGCAGGTGGTTTTCATTTATACAAAAAAGGAGTAAGTTGTTCTTAGAACAACTTACTCCTTTCTCTTTACTTCATCAACTTTGATGTTTTTTTTCACTAAAGCTTATCGATATACTTTACCGTTAATGCTTGTTTGTCCATTTGGAACTATTTTAAAATAGTACCCTTTACTTGTTGATAAATTTAATGCGTGAACAATAACTTCATCACCTTTATCAAGAGTAATTTTTAATATTTGTTTATTTGTTCCTTGCTCATATAAGTAGAACTTATATGTTTTCTGGAATAAGCGTTGTCCATAGTACTCTTCTAAAAGAATATTCATACGCCCATTATGATTTGTAAAATAATAGTTTGAATAAATATCAGATACGGATGCATTCACTTGGAAATAGTATGGCGATGACAGACTCAATGCTGATCCTGGTCTTGATAACCCACATGTTGCAGGTAGATATAATTGATTATAATGATCAACTTTATCCCAAAATCTCGCTAATGCTAGATCATTTTTCGTAATAACTACTTCAACTTTTGGATCATTAATGATAACTTCACTTGCAAATGATGTCTTACCAGTTGTCATTAAGATAATAAACAAAAACATACCTGTTAATATTTTTTTCATTTTCTTCCCCCTCTTTCTAAGATCATCACCAAAATTATACCATTTTATACAAATTATTGATATAATTTATTTAAAATAGAAAAGGTGGTAAATATGGAATACTTCATTTTAGGCATATTAATCGCTATCCTCATCTTATGCCAGATTTATCGTATTAAAAAGAGAAAGTGCAAATTAAATATTGGAGAAATTTTCATCTTTTTATTTCTCATATATCTTATAGTATTTATTAAATTAAATCTATTAGCAGATACACAATTTACACTTAGCCTAAGTAGTACTATTAAACAAATAAACTTAATTCCTTTATTCACCCTTGATTATGGTCTGAATCAAGGATTAAAGTCAATTATAATCGCTATTCCCTTCGGATTCTTTATTTCTCTCTTCTTTTCAGGTTCCCGAACAGCTCCAAAACTTATAAGATATGGATTCATTATCTCATTTATCATTGAATTATTACAATTATTCAAAACCACTGATTATTTCGATATTAACGATATCATATTTAACGTTATCGGTATCTTAATCGGTGGATTATGTTTTTATATTTTATCGAAAATATTAAATTTTATCAATAAAAGTCAATTAATAGAACAAATAGAAAAAACAAACATAACTCCTGTAATGGTAAGTTGGAAAACAACAAGTTTATTAATTATTAGTTATATTTGTAGTGTATATTTCGTACTGTTTATCCAAACTCAACCTCTCTCTATATTAGATAATAGTAATGTGATAAATATTGAATCATTTGAAATTACATTAGAAGAAAAAATATCTCATATTAACATTAATGTTTACTATAAAACCAACTTTAATAGACTGAGTCAACTTTTCTCTGCCAAATTACCATTAACAAGTGAACCTATATATGGAGTATATACATTAAATGAACCTTATAAACCCCAAAGTGATATTATGTATGGCATTTTGATTGTTGGATGGAATAAGGATGCAACTAGAGTTGATATTACCTATAAAGATACTACTTATAGTAGTGAATTAAATTCTGGATTATTTGCTGTAGGATATCCTGACTTAGTTATTAATCCACCAATATTAGATATTTATACTCTTTCAGCTCCTAACCTTAATATAACCTTTTATGATCAATTTAATAATATCGTTGAAATTGCATTTAGGCATTCTTTATCAGAATAATAACTTCATTTAAAAGCAAAAGGCAACAAAAAGGAGCAAACATTGCTGTTTGCTCTTTTTATTTATGTTTAATTTTTTTGATTTGGTTGACTGAGTTTGCTTTAAAAGGCCAACGGTTAGCTAGTAGTAGATAGGTTTCAACCCCAAGTATGAGTGTTGATAAGACATATAGTGGGATACTAACTTGGAACATGACAGCTGTGATTCCGAATAGGTGTCCACTTTTTAACATACGACTTCGGCTACATTCTCGATAAGTGTAGCCATGTAATAAAAATAGAATGAATAACGTTAGTTCGTTAATCAGAAGTCCCCCAAATAGTTGGTCAACAAAATTTTTAGTCACAGGTGCTAACATTAAAATAATAAGCAACTGAATAAGCACAGTTGTTAACTTTAAATAACCAATTTCTTTTCTAATCACAACACCATCCCCTCCGATCTCTTTACTATAAAATATGAAAGAGCCTAGAAATGGGAACTGATTTATTTACTGATAAATTTTTTCAATGTCTTTAAAACTAATCAAGGTTACTGTCATCCAATAGACGTTAAAATTTTTAGGGTATTGAAAGACACATTAAATCAATAATCATCAATTCTTATTTTAATGATTGCTAATCGCTTCCTATTATTAAATTCATTCATTTTATCTATAGGTGTGATATACTATTATCAAATAATAAAACTTTTAATAGTGGCAGGTGACCCAATATGAACTTAAACCATCTTCAATACTTTCGAGTTTTAGCTAAGTTAGAACATTATACACAAGCTGCTGAACAACTCTCTATTACTCAACCGAGTTTAAGTCATGCCATTGCTTCACTTGAAAAAGATCTTGGAACATCTCTTTTTGAAAAACACGGACGAAATATTCGTTTAACAAAACACGGACGTTTTTTCCTAACTTACGTCGAAAATGCCTTAGATGAATTGGCGTTAGGCGAAAAAAAATTACGTGAATTAACTAATCAAACAAATGGTTCAATTGAGTTAGGTTTCATCTATACATTAGGTGCGAGCTTTGTTCCTCATCTTATCACGGAATTTTCAAAGCATGAGGCTCATCAAAATATTCGCTTCTCATTTGGGCAAGGTAACACAAAACAACTGATTCAAGATTTAAAATCCCAAAAATACGATGTAGCGCTCTGTTCCTATGTTGAAAATGAACCAGACATCGAATTTATTCCAATTACTCAACAAGAATTGGTGATAATTGTACCCCCTCAGCATCCTTTAGCACAAAAAGAAACGATTGATTTAAACGAGACCATTGATTATCCATTTATCTCCTTCAATAAAGAAAGCGGAGTCCGTAAGATCATTGATTCTTTGTTCAATGAAGCAAATATCCATCCAACCATTCGTTGTGAAGTTGAAGAAGATACTGCAGTAGCAGGTTTAGTCTCTGTGAATTATGGTATTGCAATTATTCCTCGGATTCCATTTTTAGAACAATTCAACGTCAAGGTTTTACCGATTACAAACCCTAAACATGAACGTTACATTTACCTGGCATCAGTTCGAAATCAATATGTCACCCCATCCATTACAGCATTTAAAGATTTTCTTTTAAGTCATAGTCAAACATTGTCAGAAAACACAAAAAAGTAGGTCGAGCTTGACCTACTTTTTATTTAAATCATTTTTTAACTTATCTAAGTATTTTGTTATTAAATTATAATCATCTTCACTTAACATACGATCTTCTATCATTTTAATAAGCATTACTTGTAGTGACTCAATATCATGATTGTTCTTTATCATCTTTAAATCCTTCCCTAACGATACGATATTCAATTCCTTTAATATCATGCTGATAATCATGATCATAAACCCATAAATCAATACGGTTGTCCCAACTACAAGCACCACATGCATCTAGAACAATAGCTTTTTGTGTATCTCCTTCTGGATAAGTAATTTCTAAAACTGTTCCATAGTAATTAGGAATACCACGTTCATTTAGTCCCACTTCTAATACTTCATCAATGTTTATCGCAACAATAGGAAGCCATTCATATTGAGCATCATAATAGTGCATCACGTTATCAATCACCTTAACACTATCATCTTGATAAGTAAGACCATACCCGACTTTAACCTCACCAGCTGTTACACTATAAAAGGTCTGACGATAATCTTTAAATACAGTCTCCGTTTCATCTACTGTACTATCAGAATTTGAGATCGTTGATAGTGGTATAGCTTTTACAATTTCATCACCTGAACTACTAAGCTTGAATGCTTGATTTGAGACTTCTTGCTGTGCGTTCTCTTCTAAATCTTCATTTTGACTTTGATTTAAAGCTGCCTGTAAGTTAGCTAAAGCTGCCTTTTTCTTTGCTTCATCTTCCTCTATACTAGGAATATCACTTACTTCAGAAGATGAGTTCACTTTGTGAAGTGCTTGTGACTCCTGTTTTTGATTTGATGGTGTATCATCATTAGATTCTTTATTTAAAAAACTAATTTGTGTTTCATTTTCCTCGGTAGAAATTAATACATTCATTAATTGTTGTGATTCAATTTGGTTTTGCTCGAGATTAGTAACTAATACGTTTGATGATGACAAGATAGACATCACCGTTAATAGTATGTTCGTTATAATATTTAGCATAATTCACCTCAGTTTGGACTGTTTAACAGAAATCACGTTTTTATTATGAACCAAATCTGAGATATTAAACACGTTTTCACTTTTTTTAGTAATTTGAAACATAAGAATTGTTTAAATTCACATACTATTGGGAGTGTTGACTTGGATTGACAGTTATGAGAACTTGTCAAATGAGATAAAATAAAGTATAATGTTTTATGTAACCAAATTAACCTGGGGATGTTACGGATTCGACTGGGGCATTTGAGCTTAATAAGCAAGTCGTGTTAACCCACGTTAAAAGGTCGAGGTTTTAATAACCGGAAAAACAAACTTACAATTAGCTGCTTAATATAACGTAGCTGCCTACCATTCAATCGCCCATGTTGAATGACTAGGCTCACTGTAGTGGGATACGCTAGTCTGTGCCGTTTGAATAGCCTAGAAGAGATGATCAAACTCGCGGTCTGACAGGTGTGTCGCCTAACCAGTCACCCGTTAAATTTAATAGGAGACTAAACTTGTAGAAAGTTAAGTGGTCGGTGTTTTAGGACGGGGGTTCGACTCCCCCCATCTCCACCATAATATCCACGTCCGCAACTGTTACAGGAAATTGAATCAAAAGAAAAAGATTAATCTGAGTATAGTAGATGACTACTAAATTGAGATTAATCTTTTTTTATTTCACATTAAAAGCCAACTTTTTTTATTAAGCTACTTCATTAAATGCAGATTCAATTAATTTCGGTACTTTCGATTTATTAATATACGTTGCAATCCATCTACTTTGACGAGGATTATGTTTTATTACTTCTCTTGATATAATTTGTCTTTCTATATCATTATCAATTGAAGATAAATAAGATTCAAGAGCATTTCCAAAATAAAAGCGTGTATGTCGATACCCTATTTCTAAAAATACAGTTATAATTTCTTCCTGTAAATCATCATTATTAATTAAATACAATACTTTAATTAGGAAATTAGCTATATTATCGGTAAAACTAAAAGGGTGATCTACGCCTGTGACATGTAATAGGTATTGATTTATAATCTCATAAAATTCTTCTCCATAATGTTTATGCATTTGTATTAGTGTAAGATTATCAAATTTCATTAATACATTAGTGTATATTGCATAATTAGTTTTATAAAGAAGGAGCATATCAATAAGAGTTTTCAGCTCGATTTTATTATTAGTTTCCTTATACTCTCGATATGCCTTTTTCAAAACTTCTACTGGATTACTAAAATTATTACACTTATTACCACTTAATAATTGAAATTCATCATACATCTCCTCAATAGTTTGATATCTTCTTTCCTTGTTAGGTTTAGTAGCTTTTTTTACAATTCTTTTATATTTACTATGTTCAATTTTCTCTTCATCAATATGTAATGGGAAATCAAACGTTATTATCTCATACAAAATTTTTCCTAAAGAAAAAATATCAGCTCTTTCATCAACATTTTTTGCATTTCCCTCTTGAAACTGTTCTGGAGCAGCATATGCCTCCGATCCCATCTTCATTACTGTTTTAGTCAGGACTTCGGTTTTTCTATTAATAAATTTCCCCAAACCGAAATCAGAAACTTTTAAGACATCTTCACCATATACTAATATATTCTCAGGTTTTAAATCCCTATGAATGACCCCTTCAGAATGTGCATATCTAACTGCATCTAAGATTTGTTCAAAATAAAATTGAACATCACTATCATCCATATAGGGCTGAATATGATCTTGTCTGTATTCACACAAGAATTTTTGAAAGTTCTTTCGTGCTAATGGCATTGTATAATAAGGAATACTATTTTCATCACATGTATTAAAATCCAAAATTTGAACTATATTAGAATGCTCTAATTTTGTTTGAATTTTTATTTCTTTCTCGAATCGTTTTAATATATCCTCATCCATATTTTCATCATTCAAAAGTTTAAGCGCAATATTCGGCCCTCCCCAGAATTCTTCCGCTTCAAAAACCTCGCCAAATCCACCTTTACCAAGAGAATTAATTATAGTATAACAATCTAATTCATTATTAATTTTTGTCATTCTTTCATCCATAATATATAAAACAATCCTCCATTTTAAAAAGATAGGATTATTTTATCACAAATTGTCACCTAAAACATCACTTTGGTATAAAATACCAAAGTGATTTATCTACATTAAGTTTTTCTAGTATACGGTATCTAATAATCATCTAAATTCTGAGTAATTAATTTTTACTCCATCCAACATATCCGCATCATAATTATTTAAATGTTTTCCACTTGTTAAGAAGTATATTGAAACAAATTCCAATTTTTCTACTGTTTCAATTATTGCCTTTAAATTCTTTTTATCAATATTACAGTCTGTTATTACTGTTGTCTTTCTTATCAATTCCCCCATACTTCACCTCCCTAATAGACCCTCACAATAATAACTGTTTTCGCAAAAAGTATCATTATAGTTTTTCCTTGTAAAATTCCATGAACACTTCCTTATCAACTCACCTCCTTTAAAGGTGAATAAGCATAGATAACTTTCTTTGAATAAACCTTTGTTTCTATCAATACCACCTTTTTGAATTCAACAAAAAAGCCACCCAGATTGTATTCAATCTCGATGGCTTCATTGTGAATGATAATTTTATGAATAAATCTTGATAAGATAAACTTCATCATTTCATCATTATTTTTTAAAACATACTCTTTTGCTTCTTCTAAAATATCTTTCATTTGATCTAATGTAAGATTAACTTCTGATTGTTTCACTTGATGATTTTGAATTTCATTTGTTAAGACAATCTTTTGTTGTTCTAATCGTTGTAATTCAGCAGTAATCGTATCAATACTTCCTAATCCTCCTACCGCAATTGCTTGAACTAAATTCGATGCTTTTTGATTCACTTCTTTTAACTGTTTTTCTAACTTAGGTAAATCATCATCCATCTCTGAAAACTTTTGTTTAAGCTTTTCATTAACTTTCTGATGTAACATTTCTAAATGTTGAGGATTCAAAATCGTTGTAAAGAGTTGATTAACGATGAATGAATCTAATAACGTTCTATTAATCTCTTTACACTTACATGGGTTCTCGATTTTCTTACGTTTTGAGCATCTATATGAAACGTATTTTTGTTTGTTTCTACCTCCAATTCGTGCACTTCCATGATAAGCTGATCCACACTCACCACATTCTATCAATCCTGAAACAAGGTAGACTTCTTTTGCTTTTGAGGCTCCTTTAGAACGTTGACGACTAGCTAATAGTTTTTGGACTTGTTCAAAAGTTCCTTCGTCTACAATGGCAGGTAATCCATTTGGCACACGAATGATTTCTGACTCATCTTTGTTTTTACGATGCGATCGTTTCATTCCTGGTTGTTTCGGTTTAGACAGACTACGTCCAAAGACATATTCACCTTTGTATTTTGAATTCACGAGGATATCATAAAAAGATGAATTGGCAGAAAATTTATTCCCAATTTTAGTCTGATATCCTAACACATTCAGATACTCCGCTAATTCTCGATAACTCCAACCTTCTAAGAACTTTTTAAAGATAATACGAATGGATTCTGCTTCTTTTTCATTAATGATGTACTGCTTTGTAATTGGATCAACATCATATCCTAAGGGTGGTAATCCTCCGTTATGCAAGCACTTATACGCATTCTCTCTCAATCCTTTCATTACTTCTCTTGCTAAATTCTGGGAATAATATTGACCGACACCTAATTGGATGATTTGCTGTAATTGTCCTTCAGGTGTATCTGCAAATTGTTCAATAACACTAATCACCTTTACTCCATATTGAGCTAATTCACTTTCAATATTTAAGGTATCACGAACATTACGAGAGAAACGATCCATTTTATGAACGATGACCACATCAAATAAACCTTTCTTAGCATCTTCTATCATTCGTTGGAAGTTTGGTCGATCGGTATTTGTTCCTGTCAATGCCATATCAATATAATCACCAACAGGTGTATAATCATGTTCGCCCATAAATTTATAGATGGCTCTTAATTGTGCATCAATCGACTCTTCCCGTTGATTACTACTACTGAATCGACAATAAGCAGCTGCTCTCGATTTCTTCCTAATCACGTCTAAAACCTCCATTTATCAATCTAATTTTTAATGAATCATTCAAAAATATAATATCTATTTTTAAATTCATTCATTACTCATTCGATTCAAATTAAAAGTAGCTAAAGAAAAAATTCTCTTTAGCTACTTTTATTTCCATGACTATTGAATAGTTAACTCAATAGTCCTACATATTTTACTTCACCTATAATCCCTTTTTTTAATACCTCTCCTTCTAGATGATATCCTGATTCTAAAAGAGCTTTCAATGATTCTTCGTCAGAACCCTTCCCAATGTAAAGCTCGTAGCTATTACTTAATGAATAATGAATTTCCCCTACAACCGCATCTGATACATATTGCACAATTTTATAATTATTGTCATCATAACTTACAAATTCTCCTCGAGCAAAGTTCTGACGAACAGCTTTATCTTCATCACAATACAATGGAATAATTTCTTGATGTAAAGTATCAAATTCTAACCCTTCAATTCCCATCAGTTCTAAAATAAGAGCGAGCTCCATTAATGAGCGAGGATATTGTAATACTTCATCATAAATTACTGGTTTTTTTGTTTCCCAAATTAGCGTAATCTCGCCTTCATTATCACTTGAAAAAATAATTTCAGAAAATTCACTATAATTAGCACTAAATGTATTTTTTAATGCATTAATAGCATTGTACAATGTTATGGCAAAATAATCTTCCTGCATGTAATCTTGACCGTATTCTAATAATGAGATCAGATCGATTTTAGCACTAAAGCGAACTTTTACAGGCCCCATGAACATTAAATCTAACATTTGCTTTTTATTACTCTAATGCTTGTAACATCATTCCAGGTGCATCATCTTCTGAATAAGACATTAATTCACTAGTTGTCCATTCAGAAAATTCTTCTTCATATGCAGATAATTGATCGACTTTCTTTTTTAACTCGGATACCACATCGTCATAATTTTCTAACGTTACATTAATTTCTTGTTGTTTCATACATTTCTTCTCCTTTTTAATCTTTTCGACTAACTGACATTTGTGATTACCATTCATTCAAATAAATGGTATGTAAAACAGAACATTTTGTTATTTTCGACAAATTTTACAGTTAATTCTGTTATTATACAATTTTTGACTTAATTTTTACATACATATTTAACATTCTAACGATCATCAAATGTTAACGATGATGAATACTTTGACTAACTAGCCAGCCTAACTTCTTTAGTATAATGACCTGAATAATGATTCATCATGTAATTGGCTATCCACTCTGCTAAATCCTCTACATATGATTCAAAATCAATCGATAATTCAGTTGTCATACCTTCTTTTAATTCTTCTTTTGTATATGTGTATTTTTGAATCATACAACTTCTCCTTAATTGCTAAGAAAGTGCGCTTAGTGCGCTTCTTTCTTAGCTAAAATTATTTTTTGAAAAATATTTTTTTGGAAAAATTTTTTTACTATCCAACAAAGCGCACTAAGCGCACTGATTAAATTCAATACCAGAAATATATCGTTTACCGTTACTAATAGAGTAGTTAATCTCAAACTCTCTTAATCTAGAAATGGTTTGATTAAAATCTCCCCAAAACTTTTTATGACTCACATTGTAATAAGAAGCAACTTGATTAGTCTTAACCCACTGATTAAACTCTTCAAATACCTTTTCTTTTAACACACAATTACTAGCCATGGGATTCAAACATTCACAAATGAACTCCATCATTGGATTTAACCATTGAAGATAATCTTGTTTCACCTTTTCTGACTCTTGACTAAAAGTAAGGGTATAATTATTCTCTACTAATCGTCGGTAACCTTCTAATGCCCACAAAAAGATTCCATCTAATTCCTGCATCAATTTCCATTCTAACTGGGGATCTTGATAAGCAGAATTAGATTTTAAAGGTTGACCTTGCTTAACATACTGTTTATTAAACGGTATAAACACACATCTACGATAATACCCTTCTGATCGATCATCTGTATTTGGATAATGATTCGCTAAAATAATTAACTTAGCATAAGGTCTAATAGAATATGGGTCCTTAAACTTGCTTTCTATCAAGATAGTATCCTCACCCGTTAACATTTTTAAAGTTTGAGTATTCATCTTTGCTTGTGCACTATCTGTTTCAGCACTAATATTCAATCGCTTGTCTTTGATGACTTGTTTACCAAAGGGACGATTAAGCTCCTCTAATGTTGCACTAGAACAGTTTTCTTTTCCACATAATGCTTCGAATATTCTTGAAAGAACACCCTTTCCATTGCTACCAACTCCGTAAAAGATGAAGAATTGTTGTAAGTTAGTATCCGTCGTTAGACAATACCCTAAAATTTCTTGAACTAATTTGACTCGTTCCTCATCATTTTCAAAAATATCATAAACAAAATCCATAAAGACAGGACATTGAGCATCTACATCATATTCAATGGGTAACTGAACAAAACTCAAAATATCGGGTGTATGTGGAATTAATTCAAAAGTCGAAAGATTCAGAAAACCATTTTTCAAGTTCAAGTACTCTTTGGTTTCTTCTACACATGATAATTTAGGTGTATCCATACTTAAAAACTCTAAGACATGATTCCCATAACTCGGTTTCCAAATATCAACTTGAGCTTCATGTAAAATATCCTTACAACGAGCTTTTAAAAAATCTTCGCCAATAAAGCAGTACTTCTTACCTAAAAAATCATAAGCAATATATTGTCCACCTACACGATATAAATGGATGCGACTTAAAACGTAGTCAGAGAAGATGTTAAAATTAACTTCTAATTCTCCTTTTTTATTTTTACTCAGTCCACGTTCTTTAAATAATTTCTTTTTAAGGGAATTACAAATATTTTCAAATGCAGTTTTTGAATGATTAAACGTATAGCCTAATGAATCTAATGCCTCATAAGAAATTGGTGTTTTCACCTGTTTACCACTTTGGAGTAAATCTAAGAACTTTTGTTTTTGTTCCTCAGATGATTGATTCTCGGCTAATGCAACGATTAGTTCTTCACCAAATGGTAATAGATTACTTCTAACTGCTTGGTTAAGTGTAGGATCAAAATCTACACTTAACCAACTTTTAATTAGAGGCTCTCTATAAATAAAATCCAAAGACATGGATTGACTTGTTGTTACAATTGATACCTGCTTATCTAAAACATTATTTTTCATACACTCACTCCTAAATTGCCATATGCTCGATAGTTGGCTTAATTTCCTCAATGATTTTAGTAATCTCTGAAATTTCACCATCATCCAAATTTTTATGCCCCATCTCAACTCTTACGACTTTTCCTATCAAGAAGTTTTTATTGAATGGCTTATAGGGATTAAATGAATAACCATCAGTTTCTAATAACATAGTTAATGTTAAAACATATTCCGAGTCGCTATACGATCTCCAAAACAAAGTTTTCTTTAGAGAATGTATCTTGTTGTCATGCTCAATTTCAATTACAAGCTGAATATAACTATTATCATCCTTAGTTATTACTTCTTTGATAACTCCTAGCATTTCACCTTGAGGTAAACAAGGAGTTAATCGTCTTTTACCACCAACTAATTTTACATCCTCTGTTGAATCAACTTTATATGAATTTGCCTTTTTAAATACTGCTGCTAGATTTACTGTATTTAACATTCTTATCTCTCCTTTTTATTTAACCCATGTTTTAGCGATTTTAGAATCCACTACAACAGGGACTTTTTTTACAATTTTACCCATTCCTTCGATCATTTGTTGTTCTAAGAAACATTTTGCTTCATTAGCAGATTCAATAGGAACTTCGAGTACAATCTCGTCATGAATCGCTGCAATAAGCATCCATTCACGCTTTTTATTCTTCATGACTAAGCTTAAAGTTTCTTTCAGACCTTCAGCACTTGATGATTGGATTGCATAATTAAAACGTTGACGTGGTTTCAATTCCAACAATCCATTCCGCTCTTCCCAGTAACGACCACCCAGTGTCGTGATGATATCCGATTTTAATTGTTGATGTTGATAAGATTTCACTTCTGGAAACTTTTCAAAATAAGCATCCATAAACTTTTGAGCTTCATCCTCATCTATCTTCATACCTTGTAATGAATTAATACGATTAGCTAATCCGTAAGGAGTCAGTCCATAAATTAACCCGAAATTTAATTCTTTTCCGACTTGCCTTTTAACTTTATCGATCGGTTGATCTTTAAAGACCGCTTGGGCCGTTGAGGTATGTAAATCTGCCCCTGCATTCAGTAAGTCAATGAGAGGAGATACATCAGCAATCTCTGCCAGAACCCGCATTTCAATGGTTGAATAATCTGCAATGATAAAGACATGATTTTCTTTTGCTTTGATATATGATCGAAGTTCCTTTGGTAATCCTTGAAGATTGGGCTTGGAACAGGACATTCTGTATGTTTGAGTTCCAATCAAACTCCATTCGCCATGTAATCGGTTATCATGGTCCAAAAAGCTTTTTAACTTATGCCCGTAAGTGGATATAATCTTCTGCTTTTTTTTATACATTAATAACCTTTCAACAATCGGAAAACTACCTGTGAAACTAGCCAAATGTTTTTCCTTCACGTTATATAACGGAACTCCTAAGTTTTTTAAGCTACGTAATAACTGAGAATTTGAATTAAGATTAGAACAGTGTAATTCTTCTTCTAATTCTGATTTCAAGTCTGCTACCTCTGTTGAAATCAATTCTAATTGTTTTTCCCAACCTACTATATCGACATGAATACCATTTAATTTCATTTCAATAACGGCAGGTAAAGCGTAAATCTCACGCCTATAAGTAGGAAACAAATAGTTATTATGTATCTTAGTAAACATGACTTGATACAGTTGAAACGTAACTTTAGCATCTTGTAAACAATACTTTCGATGCGCATCTGTAATTTCACCATTCCAATTTTCCGAATGTTGTAAAGATTTATCTAATTGTATACCCAGATAATCTTTTGCTAATTTGACTAGACTTTGAAGCTCTCGGTTATTCATCAAAATTTGTTGCATAATCATAGTGTCCGTATAATTCACAACCGAATAATTATTGAATTCAAGAAACGACACATCGAATGAAGCATTGTGAAATACTTTTAAAATCTTAGGATCTTCTAAGATAGTCCTAATTGATTCTAAATACTCCGTAACAATTTCATACGAATCTGAATAAATGGCAATCAAACGTATTTGATCCTTTTGGACATTCAAACCAGTTGTTTCTATATCTATACCAACGACTTCTTTAACTTCCCGAGGAGGATCTTTTAAGTACTCCTTTACAGAAGTCGAATAACGTTTTAAAGCAGAAAAACAACTAATTTCCTCATTACTGAGTAAACGATTAGCCTGAGATTTCAAGGTAGGTATTAACATTCCTTCCTTCAAAGAAAAATCAAAATCCTTTTCTAACTCGAAAAATTCTTTCATCATTCATTACCTCCTAAATCGTGTAATAAAATTCAATTTTCAAAGATCATTTTTTGTCCTTAACGGATATTGCTATTATACATACCTATTTTTATTTTGTAAATATTACATTGTAAACGCTTTTAAAATAGATTTTATTGATATTTGTATTGTTTTTTTATTATTTTATTGATATATTAGTTTCATCAATGAGCGGGTTCTGCCCAACTCATTTTGATGTTATATTCCTTTTGTTTTTATTACACTTTTTACACATTCATACCTAGTTTTTTATACATATTTTTTTTGATTTTTTAACAAAAAGGAGATTTTTATGACTAAAGAACTAAATAATACAGACAATAAATCTTCTATGAAAAAAAGATTTAGAAGAAATAACCAACAAATGAAACAAATTAAAGAAGAAGTAGTTGATTTACTTTTAGAATCTTTAACCACTGGCACAAATGTTACGATTAAAGAATTAAAAAATATTTATAATAAATATGGCTTATCTGATGCAACGATTCATAATGATCGAAATAAATTAGGTATTAAATGTATTCAAAAAGGAAAAGATAGCATCTATGTTCTAAATGGAACCCAACAATCAAGACTATTAGCAAAAAAAATAGCTAATCAACTAAAATATTTTAAAATATATCATCCCATAAGTTATAAGAATGAGTTGAACCTTCCTTTTCAATTCAATGATTTAACACTCTATAAATTTTATTTAGCACCTCTAGGAGAAAATAAAGTTGAAGATATCGAGCGATTTAAGTGCTCTCTTCTTGATTATCTTAATTCAGTAAATAATCTTTACGGTGATAATACCTTGAGTGAAGATTTATTTGATTACTTTTTTAATATCACTGATACTAAAAACTCAATTTGCTTTGAATTTACCAATCAATCTGAGTTATTAGATTTCCTTAAATTAATCGACTATCTATCTACTATAGATCTTTCCGTAAAAACTAAAAAATCAATATCTATTTATCGCATAAAAAAAAGAAAATATTAAAAGCTGTTCATCTCTGAACAGCTTTTTATAATTCCTAATACTCATTTGCGAGAAGCATCGTCACATAATCCTCACTTTCTATCACATACACTTTTTCTGTTACAGGTTGAGCAACTGCAATCACATACGTTCTTTCATATTCGGGTACTTCCTGTTGATGAGTAATTTCTTGATTCAATACATCTCCTTCTAATTGTTTCAATTGAAAGACATGAAGATAATCACATTGATCCATATCCTCCTTACATCGATCATACATTTGCCACATCAACACCACTAAATCAAAAGGGATACATTCCTGTACCCCTCTGGTCATATATTTTTTCATCTCCATAATCAAATTCCTCCTATAACCATTTCTCTAGTTCTTCTTTTGATATACCAAAGCGTTCTGAAACTGTTTCTACGGCTTGTTCATTAGACAATCCTATGGATAGAAGCTCTAACAACAGTGCGATAATACGAATCCATTGCATCAGTTTCCTCCTTATGCCATATTCATTTCTGAATGAGTATTTTCAAAATATTTGATTACTAACTCTACAACTACTTTTAAGATTTTTACGATAGATCTAATCATGATACATTCTCTCCTTTACTCATTACTCACATTGAATTGCGGATATTGTTCTAATACTATGAATGGCATAAAAATCACAATATTGTAATCTGAACCTGCTAACAGTAGCATTTCACAATAGCTCTCTTCATCAGCTCCAACAAATGCATCAACATATTCTGCTTCTGTTACAGGGAACTCTTCCAATAACTTGTCTAACTGTTTCTTATGATTCACACAAGTTACAAAACCTCCTAAATCACCAATCATTCGATTTTCTCCATAATTCTCATTTAAGATTTCTATTTTTTCTATCATTCGCTCTCTAACTAAAGGATCTAATGAATGAACTTGTGATAATTGATTGACATTTACTATTTTCATTTAATTTCCTCCTCATATAAAAACCTCTATCCTTACAGAAAGAATAGAGGTTCGTAGTTCTATTAATCGTCATTAATATCTATCAATAATGATTAATATCCATTAATGTTCTACTAATTTTTCCAATGGACTAAATTCCATGTTGAAACTTTAGGTGATAAAGGATGATACATTTTAACTCCATATTCATCACTGATATAAAAAGTCTTATTCCTAAATGGTTTCAACTTCTCTAACAATTCCTCTTGTCGTTGCATCATTTTTTTACTTCCATCACCAAATGATCCCCATGCGATAATCAATGAATCACATTTCAACGCTGACTTCTCAATATAGATATCATTTTCAGGATGTAACAACTCATCTAATGAATCACCTATCCTTAATTTAGGTGTGATATAGGAAAATAAGTTACAGATATCTACTGAGGTATAATTCAATCGTTTCAAATTATTGATGATATTCATTGTTGTACGGTCCATTTCTATTTCATCGGCTGTTGATGGATTAATCATGATAATCGTACATTTTAACTTTTCCTTATCTCTCGACCAATCCTTTTTCAAGATTAATCGATGATTCATATCATCTGAATAAATCACCTCTGTTCTGACACTTGAACGAGTTGTAATCATAACTAACCTCCCTACTTTACATACACAAATAAATGACTATAATCATCTTGAACAGGTTTCAATCGAATAAAGAAATTGAAACATTCACTTTCTACCTTGAACGTTTCCTCATGCTTGTAACCCTCACCACTACATTTTTCAATGACTTTATTAAAGACATCTAATTGATTGAAAATTAATTCATTCAATTCCTGTTGTAACTGTTGGATTGAAATTTGATGCTCCATCAACACTTGATTCATTTGTGAGGATGGAAACCATTGATTACAGACTTCATTTGGTCTTGAAGAACAGTAATCTAATCTCATTATTCCTAACGATTTATCCTCGTCTAATCCTAAGCGAACTAATTCTTTTACATTGATCCATGTTGTTAACATTAATTATTACTCCTTTCTTTGTACAACTAAAAAACACTAGATAGCTTGATGTTCTATCTAGTATCATTCTTTTTATATCAATCACAGATGTTAAATTCAGTCTCAACCAAATCTGATGAATCTAAGATGATTTCTTCATCAAGATATTGTTGTCTAACATATTCAATCGGATCACAATCAATGTCATCAACCTCTAATTCAATCAGACGTTCCAATGTTTCAGTAATACAAACCGTTAATTTATAGCTCATAAATTTATCCTCCTTATTTTATTTACGACATAATAAAAGAGCTAAGCGACTTATGCATCACTTAGCTCCTTATAAATAACCTTTTTCTTTTAATGAGGTAAATGTTCCATATCCTACCAGTGGAGGACACTTGCTTCGCAAGGCAGGGAACCCATCTCCAATAATGAGATGATCTAATAACTTAATCCCGAGTAGCTCTCCTGCTTCAACTACCATTTTGATTGATACAATATTTATTCTTTTACTTACGACATTCGCCATATATTATTACCTCCTAAATAAATTCCGACTATTCAGGTATATAATATATTTTTATAAATTCAGTTATTACATTTATAGTTTGAATTAAACCAATCTTCCCTGATTTAATTCAAATACTTTATTACACAATAGCCGTATATTTATCTCAGCATAACTTGGCAAAAAGAATCACTTTACCCGCTTTATAATCTAAAAAGGGCCAGGATAATATTCTTATAAATACAGTGAGAACTTTTTTAGATTATTATAAATTTATAGTTTTGTGACATCTCATAGAAATAGTATCGTCATGTGTCACAATAACGATTGTTTTTCCTTCTTTATTGAGAGCAGTTAAAAGACCTAATATATCATCTCTGGTTTCAGCATCTAATGATCCAGTTGGCTCATCTGCTAAAATTAAATCACAAGGTTTTAATAATAGACGAGCAATCGCTACTCGCTGTTGTTGCCCACCAGATAAGGTATATATTTTATCATTAACATCCACATCTAAGCCAACTTTTTTTAATGCTTCTTCTTTCATCTTTTGTTTCTCGCGTTTACTCTTATTAACATATGCCAATGCTACATCTAAATTTTTAGAAATTGTTTCATTTTCAATTAACGCATAATTTTGAAACAAATAAGAAATCTTATAGCGAAGTAATTGATTAACCTGACTTAATTTAATCTTACTCATATCTTGTTCAAATAAAGTCACACAACCACTATCTGGCTTTTCTAATAATCCTAGGATATTGAGTACAGTTGTTTTTCCAACACCACTCTTTCCAACGATAGCCACCATTTCACCTTGATAAATATCAAGATTAAATTGATTTAAGACCTGTTTTTTTTCATATGATTTATCAATATTTTGCAAACTGCATATTCTTTGCATTTATATTATTCTCCTTTAATAACGTATAACTTATTTCTTTTTTCTAAAATGTTTAATCCCATTAATGAGTAAAAAGCTTCTATTAAAAGGATCCCTATCACTATAAATATCGCTCCTGCTCCTAAACTAGCAACAGATATTAGTAACAATATTACCCAATTAATTAAAAAAATAGTCCAATACTTTCGGTAAGCTTTGACATATCCGAAACCATATAATCTTTTAACTACGATTTCTTTCTTATACTTATTAAAATGAATGCTTATATTTTGAAGAAGAAGAATCGAGAAAATTAATAAATCAATTAAAAAGATGCCTCCATAAACCTTTAATTCCTCTTGTAATTCTTTTACCTTGTCTAATGCTAGTTCATTAGCTGGAACTAAGTACTTCAGTTGACTATCTAAATTTAACTCTTTTAACAAAGGTGTTAAATTTTCCATTGTTACTTGTGGATCATTGTCTATTAATTTAACTTTTAATGGATCAGTACTCCCTCCTCCTAAAATCCCCCACCTTTCCGTTGGAAAAGAGTTATATTCAGTTATCACTTCGACTATTGTATCAGAAATCATATTATTTTCTTCTTTATACACATCTGGATTAAAACTAAAAATGGATTGATTATTTTTTAACCAAATAATCTTTATCTCCTTAGGTTCAAAAGATGTTTCTTTTGAAAAGTTATTTTGATCAAATTCATAAGTTAACCATTGATTTTCCTCGAAGAAATCTAATATTTCCCGTTCGAATTCCTTATATTGAGCTTGAACTAGTAAAATTCGATCCTTAGTCTGCTCATCTATTACCACTTGGTTTCCTAACTCATCATAAAGAGGAAATTCTTTTAAATAATTTGGATTAACTCGAATACTAAATATTCCTTTATAATCTTGATTTAAAATCAGGGAATCCTCTTCATAATCTCTAGCATTGATTAATATAGCCCCTTGACTGTTTAACTCATGATATAATTCTGTACTGGCTGTCACTAATGATTTAATCATATCTTCATTCGTATCATTATCTCCTCCAAGTAAAGGATAAAAGACACCATAACTATTTCCTTTTTCCCAATTTTTTAGTGAAGATAAATAATGATATGACGATTGTATATTCGTAAAAGAAGAAACACCAATTGCAATCATAACATAAGTTAAGAATCCCTTTATAATACTATTAAATACAAATATAGGTTGACTATATTCTTTATTTTTCAAATTAAGATAGATATTCGTCGATGCAATAACCCCTAACGGAACTACCGAAATCAATGTGAGTATGACATAAGTTACTAATTGCTTTTGTAAAAAGCGCAGTATAAATTCATTATCATTTTCACGAATAAGTGCAAAAATAAGAAGCAACACGGTACTCAATAAAAAAACTCCTGTCAGATGCAAATGAACTATCTTTAACCATATTTTAATATTAGAGAATCCAAATAAATTATAAATACCAATTTTCCTTGATTGATTTAAAATCATATAAACAATTAAAACAATCGTTACAACAACTAATATAATTTCGAAGATCTCTAAAAACTCATCTTCATTTATATAATCAGGAACATAAGGTTCTGTTAATCTAAAATCATCCGCAACAAAATTCGTATGGAGTGTCTGATTCAATTCCTCTACCATCGTTTGGAGAAACATATCATATGATAATCCAATCGGTAGTTCGACAAAATAAATTCCTTTAACACGGGAACTATTGTATAGCTGTTTTAAGTGCCCCACATATACTTGTTCTTTATTTTTAATTGTTCCGATTTGATTGGTATCATTCGATTTTTGTGTTGATAAGTACTCATTCTCATCTAATTGTTCTAATTGATCCTTTTGATCGATAATTTGGAAATAATTAAAAAATTCCGTATCTGACGTAATAAGTGCATATTTTCTAATTTCTAACTGATTATCTTCATCGACAACAAATTGCTGTCTAAAAAAATTAACCTGAAGTTCGTTTGCAATTCTCTCCAAACAAGGATATATTCTCTCTGGATCACTTAGTTCTACACTATCTGGTATTTCAAATGCTTGACCTATTCGATATTCTACACTTCTAACATTATTCATTTGCTTAACATTTACTCGATTTTCTACTACACTGAATGAGAAAATTGAGATAAGACAAATAAATAAGCTCACTAACATTCTCACTAAAACTTCCTCCTAATAACTCCATCAAACTATATTAAAACCTCTTCATCATAAAAAGCAAACTATGTAAATTACACAGTTTGCTTAAAATATTCTTTAATCTACAAGATTCCATTGTGCATATCCTGTAGCAGATCTTTCTCCAGTTGCACTAGCTTTTGACCATACTGCTGCTTTAGTATCTCCACTATATGACCATGCAGATCCTGATCCTACCTTAGCAGATGACCCATGCTTTTTAGTTTCATGGAAATAATTAGAATGAGTTTTTTTCTTTAAACTAATAGTTAGTGTTGATCCGTAATCCCATTTCCCTCCTCCAACATCTGTCGTAACACGTGCATCTTTTGTAGTCTCTGTTAAAGCGACAGTCCCACTTGTAGCTGATGATGAATCATATGAAGCTAAAGCAGATTGACTCCCGATTCCTAAGCCTAGTGCTGCAATACATGTTAGTGCGATTACTTGTTTTTTCATTCTCTCATACTCTCCTCTATATGTTTTGTCTTGCACCTTTAAATTCAGCGCAAGAAAAATTTACCACAAGATAGTCTTATATTGCAATATAGATGTGCTAACTGGTCGTTAACTGTAGCT
>OHAG01000428.1_pt1 | contig 34535 bp, 28 predicted proteins | sample 1577081 | NCBI WGS metagenome assembly OHAG01 (sample SAMEA3541513, study PRJEB24748) | human gut metagenome | biome: human gut; feature: human-associated habitat; material: faeces | place: China | collected 2012
AAGTGCAGCTGATGGAGCAGCTTATTCTCCAACAACTACACTTTTATGGTACTAAAGTCTTCCCTTCATTGCCCATAATTCACAATAATCAGGAATTCGCAAGTATTTCCTATGTATAATGGGGTGGTCTGCGGTCAGGCGGACCATTTGTGCAATAGATGGTGGGGGAGAGTGTCTTACGTGACGCTGAAGCAATAATAATGGTATTATGTTGCTCCTTGCTGAGACTGGGGAGCGCATCCCCGAGGAGATTCTTTTAGCCCTTACGGATCCCCTGGTGATGAAGTGGGTCTTCAACGCCGCCTTTGAAAGAGTCTGCCTGTCCAGGTATCTTCGGGAACACTGTCCGTCCCATTTCCTTTCCTACGGAAAGCAAAGAGACACGGTTGGAAAATATCTGGATTCCCTGGGCTGGAAGTGTTCACAGGTCCTTGCCTCATCTCTGGGATTTCCTCTTTCCCTGAAGGATCTGGGCGAGGCGCTGGGGCTTTCAGAGAAGAAGATGGACGAGGGGAGCCGCCTCATAGGGCTCTTCTCCCTGCCCGGGCCGGAAGGGAGAAGGAAGCCGGAGGACTATCCGAAAGAATGGGCGCTTTTCAAGAAATACAATCGCCGGGACGTGGAAGTGGAAAGGTCAGTGCGCAAATCCTTTTCTTCATATAAGACCCCTGCGGCGCTCTGGGATGAGTACCATGAGGACCAGCGGATCAATGACCGGGGCATTCCAGTAGACATGCCCTTTGTCCATGCCGCTATGGCCATGGGAGACAGGGCGCAGACGGAACTTCTGGGGCGTCTGAAACACCTCACGGGCCTTCTGAATCCTAAATCTCCCTGCCAGATGAAGGACTGGCTGTCAGCCAACGGCACCTATGCGGAATCCCTCACCAAAAAAGAAGTGGCAAGACTGCTCTCCTCTTCTACCGGCGCCGTGAGGGAGGCCCTCACCCTCTATGGACAGGTGCAGAAATCATCCCTTGCCAAGTACGGCGCCATGACCGGTGCCGTATGCAGTGACGGAAGGGCCAGGGGCATGTTCCGCTTCTACGGCGCCGCCAGAAGCGGACGCTGGGCGGGGAGATACATCCAGCTCCAGAACCTTTCCCAGAACCATCTGGAAGATCTCCTGCTGGCCCGCTCTCTTGTGATGGAAGGGTACTATGAGAAAATGGATTTCCTCTACGGCTCTGTTCCCGATACCCTCTCCCAGCTCATCCGCACCGCCTTTGTGGCAAGAAAGGGCTATACCTTCATCATTTCCGACTTCTCATCCATCGAAGCCAGGGTACTTTCCTACATGGCCCGGGAAAAATGGCGTATGGACGTATTCGCCGGAAACCTGGATATCTACGCCAAGTCCGCATCCAAAATGTTCAGTAAGCCCGTAGTCAAAGGAGGCATCAACAGCGAACTCCGGCAGAAAGGAAAAATCGCGGAACTGGCCTTAGGCTACGGCGGGGGAGAAGGGGCACTGATGGCTATGGGCGCCCTGGACATGGGGCTCACCAAAGCAGAACTGCCAAAACTTGTGACCACATGGCGCCAGACCAATCCCCACATCGTTGCCTACTGGTGGCAGGTGGACAGAGCCGTGAGAGAAGCCATAGAGCAGCTTCGGATTACCAGAGTGGGGGCCCTTACCTTCTACATGAAAAAAGGCACCCTCTTCATCGCCCTCCCCTCAGGCCGCCACCTTGCCTATCCCGGCGCTGCCCTGAAAGGAAGCGCCTACGGAAAAACAGCCATCACCTACATGGGCCTTGATACCAAACGGAAATGGAACCGCATCGAATCCTACGGCCCAAAATTTGTGGAAAACATCATCCAGGCCATCTCCAGGGACATACTGGCCTACGCCATGCATAACCTCAGGGATTACTTCATCTGTGGCCATGTCCATGACGAAGTAATCGTGGAATGCAGAGAGGGGACTCCGGTGGAAGAGATTACAGGAATCATGGAACGAACACCGGACTGGATGCCGGGACTCCTGCTCAGAGCGGATGGGTATGAGACGGTGTGTCATCGCAAAATGTGAGGGATGCTTTGGAGTCATGGGAGGAGGAATCGGGGAGTCCCGCCGTCCACTTTCATCCGGGGTCGGTCAGCCGACAATCGGAAGGCCCTTTTATGGGCAGGCTAAGGGAGGGCTTTGGTCGACTCGCGCATTCTATGCAGAATACGCGCAGTAAGAATGATAAGTGAGTGAAATGCCGGTAAATAGCAGACAGCGGGGCAGCGCGGTGGCTGGTAGCTGAGGGCGGGGGTGGCCGCTGCATTGTCATTTCGACGGGCGAAGCGGAGTGGAGAAATCTCACGCCTTCATGGTACACGCAGCATGGTGGCAGGAGGATTTCTCGGCTCAGATTCTCCATAGTGCGCTGATACCTTTGCACTGCTGCCGGAAGGCAGCTCTATGGTAGCGGTTATGATAGGCTCGAGAAAATAGAATTAAAAAAATTTTCCATCAAGGGGATCAAAGAATTGAGGCTTCTGTGATATTAGCAGCAGAGGGATGAAAAGACCTCATGAGATGATACATCCCATTTCCCTAATGCCTTTTTTCACATCTGCGGTAGAGAAGAGGGCAGGGGAGAGGAGAAATCAGGAAATTCCATCTTTTTAAACCCTCTATTCTCCTAGACCCGGCCGGTCATAGACAGAAGCAAATGCAAAAACAGAAGACAGAAAAGCAATAAGGAAGAGCGATCGCAGGACTTTCCTCTCTTTAGCGACAAGTATCGAGCAGCACCTACGTATGTAGGAGGGCCAAGGCGCGTACGCCGTATCTACTGGTTGAACTTACCTGGATACTCCCCTGATAGGCTTTTCTGTTTTTTGTGTGGCATGAAAAAGGCGCAGATTTGTTTTCTGTGCCTTTTTGTTATGCCATTACGATATCATAATGCCATTATGATGTCATAAAAAATTTCATAACGAAACGGTCTCTTATAGTAATGACTTATAAATAACGGTCAGATTTGTCATACAATTTATACAGTAACCTTCATTTGCATTATGGTAATCACCGCCGCAGTGCCCCTTGGTCAGATGCCAGAAATGATTAAATCTACGGCGCATTCATGATATTGCAAATTGGAGGTTACTTTTTTGTGGGCATTTTCTTCAAGTTTCATCATCTGTCAAAGATATGAGTGAATCAAGAAGGAAAAATACTGAGTGCAGTTGGTGGCTGGTTTCTAGTTGCCCTTATTAACGAGATATAGAAATGCAGTAGAAACTTTTTATATTTGTATCTATCCTATGATATAATTATTTTGAGTTCATAGAATTTAATCATGTGATTTTTAATAGTGTGGAGTAGCGATATGCGGGAGAAGATTGTAGTACCTAACGCACCGATACTTGTAGAATCGACCAGATCCATTGGATATTCCTTTGAAGCGGCTGTTGCAGATATTGTGGATAATAGTATTAGCGCAGGGGCAACTGAAGTGCTCATTGGTTTTCAGTCCATAGAACCGGCATGGCTTTGCATTGAAGACAACGGATGTGGCATGACGGCGGAAGAGTTGGAAAATGCTATGCGGTATGGGAGTCAAAGCTCTTTGGCTCAGCGATCAGAAAATGATCTTGGCCGTTTTGGACTTGGTATGAAGATGGCGAGTTTATCACAATGCCGCACACTGATTGTCATGACTAAGAAAAATGGAATGATTAGTGCTGCCAGTTGGGATCTTGATTATATTGTACAGCAGAATAATTGGTCTTTGAAAACCTTCTCAGAAGATGAAATTCAACAATTTCCAGGCTATGACTACCTGATGGTATGCGAATCCGGAACTGTAGTCATATGGAAAAATTTTGATCGCCTCCAAAAAGAGTCAGCTAATTTTCATCAAGACTTTGATGAAAAGATAGATGTAACAAGGCAGCATCTGGCACTGGTATTTCATCGATTTCTGGATGCAACAGAACGTGTTGGTAAACCACCTTTGAAAATCTATATGAATGGTGATCAGGTTAAAGGGATAGATCCATTTCTTACTAAGAATCCGGCTACCCAGTCGCTGGGTGAGATCCCACTCACCATTGATGGGGAAAAGATATTGGTGAAACCATATGTACTTCCCATTATTAGTAAGATTAAGAAATCAGAACTGAAAACTTTAGGCGGCAAGGAAGAGCTTCGACAAAGGCAGGGGTTCTATATTTACCGCAACAAAAGACTAATCATATGGGGGACTTGGTTCCGACTCGTAAAACAGAATGAGCTGGGGAAGTTGGCACGTGTGCGTGTTGATATTCCAAACACGCTTGATTCTCTATGGGATATCGATGTCAAGAAGTCGAAAGCCAGCTTACCCTATAAGATAAAGAAGAGTCTTGCCAATATTGTTTACCAGACGGTTGGTAAAAGTGAAAAAGTGTATCGGTATCGTGGTCGAAAAGTACAAAATGATCAGCTGGTGCATGTGTGGAATGTTATTGATGATCGTGGTACTTTCAGTTATCGGATAAATAAGGATTTTCCGGCATATAAATTGCTGGAGAATGCTCTCGATGAGAAATCACAACCATTGCTGGATAGTTTTCTACAGATACTGGAAAACAGTTTCCCTTATGGTGATGTTTACTATCGGATGGCAAAGAATGAGACAACTTCAGAAAGCCAGCTGATGGATGAACAGACTGTATACGATATGGCGGTTAATATGATTTCTACGATTGAGGAAAATCATGGCGATGTACAAAGTTTCCTTGCGATTATGGGACAAACGGACTTTTTCATTAAGTATCCCAATGTGGTGAAGAAAGTGAAAGAGGTATATGAAAAATGACAGACGCACAGAAAAATGTCTCTTCCTATGTAATTAACCAATTACGGAAGAGACATTCTGTTAAAGAAGATGAAATAACAAAATGGGTAGATCAATTTTCCACAATTATTCCGTTGACGACAGGCGAAAAGAAAGAAGTCGTTGAGGATGTGCAGTCGAAGCTGCATATCAAGATGGATCGGGGTGTCTGTGTTCAGGAGAAGGGGCACAAGTCTTGGTACTATGCAGCCAGAGGGGAGAATGATTCTGTATTCTGGGATCGATATAGAGCATACCTCGAAAATGATCAGGGGTGGGCACCTAAAGTAATAGATGAGTTGGATACAGCTACCAATGAAATTATGGATTTGCTGGGGAATCCAAAGCAATCGGAAGGTTTTCTGAGACGCGGACTCTGTATTGGTGAAGTCCAGTCAGGGAAAACATCTAATTATATTGCACTGATTAACAAGGCTGCCGATGCAGGATATCGAGTGTTTTTCCTTTTGACCGGTGTAATCGAGAAGCTGCGCTCCCAGACTCAGGAACGTATTGATTTAGGCTTCACTGGACGCGATAGTGATGCATTTTTAAGAGCAGGTGCCGATGGATCGCAGTCATCAGCGATTGGGGTTAGTGAGTTCAATTCTGAGAAAGAATGTATGGCTATCACTACGAAATCCAGCGATTTTCGTATCAATTCTGCACGTACCATTATTGGAAAACTAGAAAATTTTAGTTCGCCGGTTGTGTTTGTATTAAAAAAGAATAAATCGGTACTTACCAACCTAAAGAAGTGGCTAGAGACCTTTAATCTGGATACTAACGGCAAGGTGAATTTGCCATTGCTTCTGATTGATGATGAGGCGGATAATGCATCTGTTAATACAAAAGATGACAATTCGTCTACGGCAATCAACACGTGCATTCGGCAGTTGCTTGGCTTGTTTAGTAAGGCCAGCTATGTAGGATTTACGGCTACGCCTTATGCCAATATCTTTATTGATCCAGATACAGATAATGAAATGTTGGGGGATGATCTTTTTCCGCGGGATTTTATTTATCAGCTTACGGCACCTTCTAACTATATAGGAGCGGAGTCAGTGTTTTTGGAACCTCTTGATGAAGAAGATCTTGCAAAATATACGGACGAAAATAACGTTGGCAAGTACCATTGCCTTTTACGGAATAATGATGATTGTGAAGAATATCTGCCGCTCAAGCACAAGAAAAATGCCAGACTTGGAGAATTACCTGAAAGCTTGAAGCAAGCTATTTTATCGTTTTTCATTGCTAATACAATTCGTGATCTGCGTGGAGATAAAACGAAGCATCGCACTATGATGATCAATATTTCCAGGTTTATTTCTGTGCAAGACCGGATAGCACGTCAGGTCAACTCTTTCGTCTTACGGTACCAGAGAACGGTTAAAAATTATTATAAGATGGGAGATAAAGCACTTCAGTATCCAGAATTCCAGGAGTTGAAGATAGTTTATGATAGTGATTTCAAGGGTTTTGCCATTACTGGTGAGACATCTCGCATTTCATATGACTGGTCAGACATTCAGAATGGGCTTAATGCAGCTATCGCACCAATTCATGTGGATGCAGTGAATGGTGGGAATGCTTCTAAAAAACTTGACTATGAGAAATCAAAGGATACGGGTGATAGATTGATTGCGGTTGGTGGGCTGAGCTTGTCCCGTGGTTTGACTCTGGAAGGACTCTGCACCAGCTATTTCTATCGCAATTCTAAGATGTATGATACGCTGTTGCAGATGGGACGTTGGTTCGGCTATCGTCCCAATTATGATGATCTTTGCCGTATCTGGATGAGTGAGGAATCTGTGGATTGGTATCAGCAGATTACAGAAGCAACAGAAGAGCTGCACCGTAGAATTATCCGGATGCAAAATGAAGGAGATACGCCAATAGACTTTGGCCTTTGTGTGCGTCAGGATAAAACGGCTCTTATCGTTACAGCTAGGAATAAAATGAGAACAGCTAAAGATTATGTTCGTACGGTTGTCCTTAGCGGTAGCGTAATTGATACGAAATATATAAGTGCAAAATCAAATGTCATCAAAAACAATCTGAACCACACAAAGAGCTTTATTGAAGAGTTACTTCACAAATACGGACAACCCGTTGATACAAAAAATCTGGCACGGAAAAATATTCAGCTTTTGAATGTTGATAGTCAGGATGTGTTAGATTTTCTTTCATTATATCAAAGCCATATTCTGAATACAGATTTCCAGCCAGATGACTTAAAACATGTATTTACTGATTATGGACACGATTTCCCTAAGTGGGATATTGTGATAGCACAAGGTAAGGGAAAGTTATATGATCTTGGTGGAATTAGGATTCCCTTGGTAATACGTGGCTTTTCTTATTTGAAGGATAAAGAAGTATTACAGATGTCTGGGAAAAGTGCACATCTGGCGGATAAAGGAATGTCAAGAGCGGGCCTTACCCAGGAACAGGCAAATGATATTGAAAAGAAAAATTTTGACATGACTCATAAATCAGATAGTGCAGAAACTTACTTTCAGCCAGGCATTAAAAGAAACCCACTGCTGGTCATCTATCCAGTGGAACTGAATGCTGAAAATAAGCCGACGGTTGAGAAACAAGATATCGCTGCTAAAATCAGTGTTCCTCTTATTGGTCTTAGTATTGGCATTCCTTCCATCAACGGACAGAGAGCAGTCAAGCACAACTACAAGATTAATAAAGTTATGCAACGGCAGATAATGGAACTCAACGGCGATCTGACTAATGCCGGTGATGATTTTGAAGAAACTGACGAGACGATTCCGGAGGATTATGACAGATGATAACTCAATCATTTTTCGAGGAGTTTGAGGTACCGGATAATTTCCAACTTCTTATCCCCGGTAAAACGTTACATTTTTATGCAGGCGTGGATGCCAACAACAAACCTACTGTTTTTATTCTGACATCAGTCAAACCAGGTAACTTGCAGGCCAATGGTACAATTTCCGTTGAAACTGGTCGCCGCAGGGATGGAAAGTGGACACTTTCTTTTACTTTGGAAAAGTCGGATTTGCTCGATGTCTTTTCAGCTTTTGCCAATGACTTGGTTGATTCTTCTCTCGATGTCAAGAGTGAAAAAGAAGGACTGGCATTTGTTGAAAGTCGGTATGAGGCTTGGCGGGAAATCATGGCTTCTGGGCATAGTGGTCTCCTATCTCTCAATGCTATCAAAGGCCTCACTGGGGAGATGTACTTTCTACTCCATTACATGATTCCCACGTATGGAGTAGAGAAATCCGTGCTGTCTTGGATTGGACCCAGAGAGGCGGCTCAGGATTTCGTTGTGGACGATACCTGGTATGAAATCAAAACTATAGCTTCCAGCAGTGAGGCGGTTACCATTTCTTCTCTTGAACAGTTGGATTCCAATCAGCAGGGCGAGTTGGTTGTGCAATATGCGGATAAAACAAGTATTACTAATCAATCTGGCTGTACGGTAAACCAGTTGTACAAGCAGCTTATGGAATTGGTTGAATCAAGAGTTGATTTAAAGCAGTTATTGCAAAATGAATTGCAAAAGATGGGATATCTTCCCATTTCTTATTATGACAACTTTGCATTTGTTTTCAAGGCGGTATCATATTACCAGGTGAATGCTAGCTTTCCAGCACTTCGGCGGAGAAAGATACCAAATTCTATTGCTGGAGCTGTATACCAGATTTCCTTATCCGCGATTGAACCTTTCAAGAAAGAAGGATAACCATGGATTTAGAGTCATTCAGACAATCTATATTGCAGGAAGTACATGTAAATGCTTCTCAGAATGGGACTTTTCCTCGTGACGAATTTTTGGCACTGTACACAGAGGAACTTGTAGAAGCTGAAGAGTTTGTAGATTTTGAACCAGTGCAATATGATGGTTCGGGAAGTCGTAATAAGCATTTACAAATAGATGGTTATTATTATGATGACCTTGAACAAAGTCTGGGGCTTTTTATTTGTGATTTCTCTGATAGCGAGGTTACTGAAACTGTAACACGAGGAGATGCTGAGACTTCTTTTCGACGTGAAGAGGCTTTTGTTCAGGATGCTTTGAGTGGCTTTATTCAGAAACATGCTGAGGAAAGTTCTCCGGGTTATGGCTTGGCGGTTGATATTTCCGGTCGTTACAAAGATGTCCGAAAGTATAAGTTTTACCTCATTACTGATAAGGTTCTTAGTAAAAGAATAACTGGAATTCCTGGTAGCAAACTTGGAAAGGCAGGAACGGAATATTCCATCTGGGATATTAGCCGACTTCAGGGAATCCGGGAATCAAAAACCGGCAAAGAAGATATAGTTATCCATCTATCGGATTTTGGAGTAGAGGGAATCCCATGTTTGAAAGCCAGTGAGAGTGATGATTATACGGCTTATCTTTGCAATATTCCAGGAAAGGTACTTGCTGATATGTACAATCATTACGGCAGCAGGCTTTTGGAGGGGAATGTCCGGTCATTCTTGTCCGTAAGAGGCAAGATTAACAAAGGAATCCGAAATACGATTCTAAATGATCCTGCTAAGTTTTTTGCCTACAACAATGGAATTGCAGCAACAGCATACGCTATCCAAACGGAACAGGGATTTTCGTCCTTGATGATTACGGAAATCACAGGTTTGCAGATTGTTAATGGCGGGCAGACAACAGCATCTCTTGCCAATGCTTTAATCAAGGACAAGGCAAGGGCTAACAATTTGCAAAATATCTATGTCCCGATGAAATTGTCTGTAGTTTCGCCGGAGAAAGCTGTGACTTTGATCCCGGATATTGCAAGATTTGCTAACAGTCAGAACAAGGTGAGCGAAGCGGATTTCTTCTCTAATTCGCCTTTCCACATCCGCATGGAAGAAATTTCCCGACGTCTGATTGCTCCTGCGGTCGATGGCAACCAGTTTGGCACTCATTGGTATTATGAACGTGCCAGGGGACAGTACCGGCAGGAACAGGCAAAGATGACAGAAGCTGAAAAGAAGAAATTCCAAATGGAAAATCCGAAGCGGCAGATGTTTACGAAGACTGATTTGGCTAAATATTACAATATTTACCAAATGATGCCGGATAAGGTTAGCCTTGGTGCGCAAAAGAACTTTATTGAGTTTGCTAAATGGGCAGGAGAACAGTGGAATAAAAACGATTTAAATTTCAATGAGGTGTTTTTCAAGAGAGTTGTATGTGTTGATATTCTGTTCAAAGCTGTTGATGATATTGTCAAACATGCTGCTTGGTATGATGGTGGCTATAAAGCCCAGGTAAACACTTATACTCTTTCATGGCTGTTTTATCTGATTCAGAAGAACTATCCCCGATATGCTTTCAATTTTAGAGACGTATGGAAGAAACAACGTGTGTCGGATGAATTGAAGATGCAGCTGGAATCATTGGCAGAAAAGGTATTCTATCATCTGACTAACCCGGATCGGTTGGTACAGAATGTCACGGAATGGGCTAAACGTGCAGACTGCTGGGAAAAATTGAAAGAAATGGATTTTCAACTTAGCCCAGCTTTAGTCAGATGGTTAGTGCCTAAAGAAGCGGTGTCTGAACAGGAAAAAGACGCCAAAGTTGAGCAGAAGGAAATAAGCAAGGCCAATGCCATGATTCAGGTTGCTAACTATGGTGTAGAAAATTGGAAAAAAGTTCAAAAGTGGGGAATTGAAAACAATATATTCTCTGCTACAGATTTGTCTTTCCTAAAGGCTGCTATTGCAATGGAAAAAGGGAAATTTCCGACAGATCGCCAATGCGTTAAAATTTTTGGGGTTTTGCAGAAAGCGAGAGATGAAAGTTATCCGGATTAGGCAATGTTATATATGACTGTAAATAGATTTATTTCCTATTTTCTATTAGTCATCAGGCCTTTTTACTGCTATAATGCTAGAGAGAGTTTTTCCTGAAAGGAGGGGTGATATATGCCACTAAATTATTTGGATCTGTTTGCCGGTGCAGGCGGACTGTCTGAAGGCTTTATTAAAGCAGGCTTTCATCCAGTTGCACATATCGAAATGGATAGAGCGGCATGCTTCACCCTTAAAACCCGGAGTGCCTACTATTGGTTAAAGCAGCATGGACAAGAGAATGTTTATGATGATTACCTGAATGGCAGAATTACAAGGGAAGAGTTTTACGCTCATGTTCCCATGAAAGTTTTGGATTCTGTTCTCCAACGTACCATGGCTGAGAATAATCTGGACGAAATTTTCGAAAGAATTGACGAATTGCGTGATGGAGAACCGATTGATCTTATCATTGGCGGACCGCCCTGTCAGGCATATTCTCTGGTAGGCCGTGCACGGGATGAACATGGAATGATAGGCGATTTGCGTAACTATCTGTATCGTCTTTATGCCAGGTTCTTGGAGAGATATCAACCGAGGTATTTTGTTTTTGAAAATGTTTTGGGGTTATTGTCCGCTAAAGAGTCTAATGGAGATAAACATTTTGACTTGATGCGAAAAACTTTCAGCGCATGTGGATATACAACCGAAACAAAAGTCCTCAATGCCAGAAGTTATGGGGTGTTGCAGAATCGTAAGCGTTTGATTCTTATAGGAAAGTTAGGTGGCTCGGAGGGGTTTTATCCTAAAATCGAACAGATGCCAACGGATCAGTATCTTGTAAAGGAAATTTTTGATGATTTGCCGCCTTTACAAGCTGGCGGGGGGGTGCCAACGCCGGTCAAAACAAAACCGTATCATGGGACATATCTGTATCGAGCTGGCATTCGTGATCCTGGTGATAAGGATGAAATGGTAAGTCAGCATTATGCCAGACCAACGAATGCTCATGACAAGGCTATTTATCATATTGCAGTGGAACAGTGGAATCATTCAAAAAAGAGATTAATGTATACTGACCTGCCAGACTATATGAGGACACATAAGAATTTGGATTCATTTCTGGATCGGTTTAAAGTAGTGGCTGCTGATTTATCCTATTCTCAAACCGTAGTGGCTCACCTGGCTAAGGATGGGCATTATTATATTCATCCGGATATCAGACAGAACAGGTCTATCACGCCCAGAGAAGCAGCCAGGTTACAGACTTTTCCGGATAACTACTATTTTGAGTCTGTTTCAGGGAGACCGTCAAGAACATATGCCTTTAAGCAAATCGGGAATGCCGTACCAGTGAATTTAGCATTTAGCATTGCAAAAGCTATTAGAGAGTGTTTTATACATCCCGGCGATTATCCTAAGGAAACTGAGGGCATTATTCATTTTAAGCCTTAATTTTGAGCTGGCCAGGTGTGGCCGGCTCTTTTGGCATACCATTATATTTTATAAGGGTAGTGAAGAGTCTTGGATGTATTGACGAAAGAACAGCGTCATAAAAATATGTCACATATCCGAAATAAAAATACCAAAGCTGAAGTCATGCTGCGTAGGGCATTATGGCATCAGGGGGTTCGATATAGAAAAAATTATAGCGTACTCCCAGGGAAACCAGATATTGTTATTAATAGATGTCATATTGCCATTTTTGTAGATGGTGATTATTGGCATGGACGGAATTTAACTGAATTGAAAAGGAAGAATATTCATAACAAGGCATTTTGGATACAAAAACTCTCCGAAAATGTTGAGCGGGATAAACAGGTTAATGATATGCTAACAGAAATGGGATGGATTGTTCTACGTTTTTGGGAGACAGATATCAAACATAATCTTTCTGGTATTGTAGAAAAAATTCTGAGCTTCGTTTCTGCTAGTGATTTCATGAAGAACAATAAATAAGCTGAAAACTGGAGGTACTTGGAAATCTATGGGGCGTATGATTGAAGATACTATCAAATCCCTATATGCTTATGGCAAGAAAGTGTACGAAAATAAGCTTAGTTTGGTGGAGGCGGCACAGGAGGTTAATCGTATTCATCCTGAAGTTGCTGTTTCTTCAGCCAAACATTACATCAACTGGTATTCTGAAATGCGTGCAGGTCGCTGGTTGTCATGGAACTCGAATTCCAATCTTCTGCTGTACTATGTCGAACATATTAAGGAAGATGATGGAATAGAGGCGGGAAAACTTGCGCTACAAGGCGCTGAAAAGTTTGCGGAACATGCGAAACGAAAAGAGCTCATGGAAGATTTGAATAAATTGGCTCTACGACTGAGCTTGGTTGGTCAGAAGAAGGATAATGATAATATTAGCAGTGAAAGAAGTGATGATGAAATGGATAATAAAGCTATTGTTGAGCAGATTAAACACTTCATCTCGCAAAAAGGATTCTCCTATCCTGACAATATTATCGAAAATTTTTTCCTTAGCCTGAAGACAAAACCTTTTGTTATCCTTGCGGGTACGTCGGGAACAGGGAAGACGCGGCTGGTACGGCTTTTTGCTGAGGCGGTGGGGGCCTTTTCCGCTGGGGAGAAGAGGTATCTTCAGGTTCCGGTACGCCCTGATTGGTCAGATTCTTCTGACCTGTTCGGCCATCTGAACCTGAATGGGGATTTTGTGAAAGGGCCCTTTACGGATTTTCTAAAGAGCGCAGAGGAAAATCCAGAGTATCCCTATTTCCTGTGCCTGGATGAAATGAATCTGGCACGGGTAGAGTACTATATGAGCGATCTCTTATCTATCATGGAGACCCGGGATGTGGTGGATGGCCGGATCGTGACGGATAAGATCTATTTGAATGGGTATGGTGATTTTGGGCTGCCGGAGAATCTATATATCGTCGGTACGGTGAATATGGATGAAACTACGTTTCCTTTCAGCAAGAAGGTGTTGGATCGGGCAAATACGATTGAGTTTTCCTATGTGAATCTGGTGCCTGATTTTGAAGAGGTGAGAGACTCTTCGCCTGTCCGTTCATTTACACTGTCCAATGATTTCTTCCGAGCGGAGTACCTATATTTGGCACAGTGTGGTGAGGAAGATCGGGACTATGTACTAAGCTGCAGTGTGGAGCTGGAGAAAATCAATGCTATCCTGCGAGAGGCTAATGCTCATGTGGGGTACCGGGTGCGGGATGAAATTGCCTTTTATCGGCTGTATAACCACAAAATGCATTTAATGAATGAAATGGCGGCCATGGATTATGAGATTTTGCAAAAAATTCTGCCCCGCATTCAAGGAAGCAGTGGGGCTGTGCGGGATATGCTGGTGCATCTGTTCCAGTATTGCGCCGGGGAGTATGAAGGATTCCGTACGGATACGGTAGAGGTATTCCGAAAGATGGAAGCGGCGTTGGCGGATAAGGCGGTGCATCCGAAGTACCCTAAGAGTGCAGAGAAGATCGCATTTATGATGAGGAGACTGGAAGAGGATGGATTCACGTCCTATTGGTTCTGATGAGCTGATATATATTCAGGCAGGGAACATCAGCATTACGGTGAAGGGAAAAATTCCGCCTGCTTCTCCAGATGGTGCTGGGGCTGAGGATGCTTCTTCACTTCGTGTGCAATGCCGTGATGAAGTGGCTGCTTTGCGGGTAGGCGGCGGTGAAGTGGACAGGAAGCAGCAGGATTTTTCGTGTGCGCCACTTTTCTTTGAGCAGCATGCCTATGAAATTATCATAGAAAATATGGGTAGTGGAGAGGTATCTTTCTGGCATGAAAACCTGTCTGTTCGGCGGGCAGTAACTCCAGTTGGAAGCCGGGGTACACTGCTTTCAGGAATTGTGAATTTCAAAAATAATATCGGCTTTTCTGATTTCATCATTTGTCTTAACGGGAAAGAGTATATAAAGCTTACTATCGAGGTATTTCCTGAGAAAATCAGTTACCGCAAGGATTACAGGGAAATTATGGCAGATGTGGCGGAAGAATTGTACGCCATCATTTTTGATTTCCTGCGGAAGACCTATTATGGTTACGGGCAGAGCAGGAATCGGGGAGAAAGTCCAGTTGAATTTTATGCGGTAGTTACGACTATTTTTAAGCGGTTCCTGCGTGCTCTGGATAAAATTATTTCTGAACCGCATCATATGTTGGAGAACCGTCATGAAATTGTGCCTGGATACAAGGCTGTCTCTCTGGACCGCTGTTCCTTAAGCTGGCTGGCCCATCATCCTGAGCATATAACTAAGAAGCAGGGGCGCATTTTGGTGGATAAGACTATGGCGGCGGTGAAGAAGGTGAGCTATGATACCCGGGAAAACCGGATGACCCGATATATCTTGGAGTCTACTATAAGGAGGCTGCAAACTTTCCGTCAGATGTACGGACTCATGGCAAGGGAGAAAGATGGAGCTGTTTTTACCGGTATTGATAGCATGGTTCAGAGTCTGAGGTGCCGGGAGACTGGAACGTTCCTGCAGGCGGTAGAAAGTCAGGGCAGCGAAGCGGGCTTGTCTCTGGTCTTTGCTTTGGCGCCCGGTTATCGGGAATTGTATAAATATTATCTCATGTTGGAACGTGGCCTGAATATAACAGGTGATGTATTCCATGCATCTGTGAAGGATCTGGCTGTGCTTTATGAGTATTGGTGTTTCATAAAGTTAAATAGCATGCTCCGAAAGAAATATGAACTGGTGTCACAGGATGTGATCAGGGTAGAGGGAAACCGGCTCTTCGTGACGTTGCTTAAAGGAAAAGGCTCCGAGGTACGGTACCGGAATCCCTACAGTGGGGAGCGGATTGTATTATCTTATAATCCTCGTGAAACAGGGCTTCCTACGGTGCCGCAGAGACCGGATAATGTGCTGACTCTCACGAAGGATGGGATGGAGGATGGTAGTTTGACATACCGGTATATTTTTGATGCGAAGTACAAAATTGACCCGGCGGTAGAGGGGAGTTACTATTACAATGTGATTTCTCATACGCCTGGTCCAAGGGAAGAGGATATAAATACCATGCATCGCTACCGGGATGCCATTGTATCAGAAAACGGTGCCCGGGACTATGAGCGTACCATGTTTGGCGCATATGTCCTGTTTCCCTATGCAGATGAAGAAACGTACCGGAAGCATAAGTTTTATAAAAGTATAGAAACCGTTAATATCGGCGGGCTGCCTTTTCTGCCTTCTGCTACGGGTATGGTGGAGCAGATGCTGGATGAACTGGTGGCAGATTCGCCGGAGTCTGCCTTTGAACGTACGGTCCTACCGTTGGGTATTGAGCGGAAGCTGGCTCGGGTAGATTGGGGACAGCGGGATGTGCTGGTGGGTGTGTTGAAAAATGTGAAACAACTCCAGATTTGCCAAACTTACCATTTCTATCATATTCCTGCCTCTAAAATTCCAGAGAAAAGACTGCCTATCCACTATGTTGCCATTTATCAGTCGCGCCACCTGTTTGGAGAGGATTCCGGTATTTTTCTGTATGGGGAAGTGATAAGGACGGCGTTGGTCCGGCGGCGGAGTATCCGGGAGATTCCAAAGAATTCAGATGAGCTGTATTATCGTTTCACCGTCCGGGAATGGAAGAGACTGTCTCATCCGGTGAAAGTGCGGGAGAGTGCAGGAATTGCAGATTACACCAATCTTTTCTTGCTCCGGCATGCGGATGAGATGCCGGATCTCAAAATCAGGTCAGAAGAAGAGTATCGTCTATACTATGAACTGCGTCGTCTATCAAAAGGCGCTCTCACAAACGACCCGGAGAAGCCTCTCTGCTTCCGTCATGGTAAGTTCCTTATGGATTATGAAGATAGTAATATTCGGATTCTGTATGATGGAAAAATCCGAGATGTTATTCCGGCTGAGCAGTTCATCCGGCACCCCTATTGGTATTTCAAAAAGCTGATGCAGGACTTGCAGGTGGCTCAAGACACATGATCTTTATGGATAGAGCGGTAGAATTTCTTCAAATTTTATGCCTTGGATTCATATAATGATACAATGGAAGAATCGACAAATGCTGCCGCTTCTATAATTTTTACATCGAAGAATGAATCAATCCAGCGGCGCATAGTCTTCCGCAAAATCCTTATACGCCCTTTCCCTGGCCTCTTTCTCCGTTTCCTCAATCCTTTCCGGTTCCGTCAGCAGAACGTGAAGCAGAATATCTTTCACTGCCTCTGCCTGGCCGGAAGAACTGGACCACTGATCCTTTGCCCAGGTTTCTTCAAAATGAGACCATACGTAGATGCGCCGGTAATAGGCCACGTTGTATGCGTATGTGTGAAGCCGTCTAAGGATTTCATTCTGCATGTTGTTTCTGTCCATTTTTTATTCTCCCTGCATGTTACAAACATTTGATTTGTTTTTAATATTATACTACAAAAATGTATTAACCATCAACAGGGATATTCATTTTGGAGTGACATGATGGATACGTTTATCAAGCAGCTGTTTCAAACCCTGAGAGAGAACGATTCCCATATTTCAGAATCTGCCCTGGCCAGAAAGTTGGGGCTTCTGCAGTACTCCCTGAACCGCTCTGTTTCCACTGGCAGTGTGAAGCTCTCTATTTTCCTCAGGGCCCTTGGTCTCATGGGCTATACTCTGGAAATCAAAAAAGAGGGAAAAACTGTGGTTTCCATCCGGCCCGATGATTACTCACCGGCGGAGAGGGATAAGCGTAAGGATTAGTATCTTGTAACCGGTAGCTTGTATCTAGAGGAACCAGAAACTAGCAACCAGCTGCTAGAAACTAGCCACCGCGCCGACAGGCGCTACCAGCCGCCCCGCCGATCGGGATTCTTTAGTGAGCTAGTGAGCTAGTAATCTGGTGAACTAGTGGACTAGTAAGTGTCACTATCTACATGCACCAGAATTCTTCGCCTGGGGTCAGGATGACAGTGGGAGGGCGGGGCTCCATGGCCCCGAGCCAGATTTCAGCCACCATCGCGCCGCATGGCACTGGGCGTGGAATAGGGAAGTGGAAAGGGGATAAGAAAAAGGCAATGAGGAAATGGAAATCATTTCTTCATGGCCTTTTTGAGTTGTTCACAGGAAGATGATTCTTGATAGTATTGAAGTTAAAAAGTCTGTTTTTGTTTATCAGAGCAATTCGGGGAAAACACACGATTCAGAAGTAACATTTAGTTGGACGGATTCAAAAGGCGAGCCTCATAGATTATGTAAACCTAGTCTCTATAGTGAGAATAGAAGAAACGATGCTGACCGGAATTGGGGCCTACCAGAATAGATTACATAGCGATTCTGCAAAGAATAGGAATAATCAAAAGCCGTGAACTTATGAGTAAATATTATCATGAGTTCACGTTTTTTATGTGCCGATTTAAATAATATTTTCTATGCCCACGGGGGTGTTCAAAATTTCTGCTATCGTTCATTGTATCAATTACGTGACCTGTTGAGAGCAGTACTTCTTCGGCACGGATGATAACACGAGCGACTACATCAGTGAAGGCCTTATGCGTTCCGTCCTGCACGCCAGCCTAATCGCGAACGAGAACCCGCAGGACTATGAGGCGCGCGGCAATCTGATGTGGGCGGCGACCTGGGCGCTCAACACGCTGGTTGCTTGCGGCAAGAGCGCGGACTGGATGGTCCACATGCTCGGCCAGGCCGTCGGCGCTTACACGAATGCGACGCACGGCATGACGCTTGCGGCTGTCTCGCTGCCATACTATCGCCACATCCTGCCGTACGGCTTGCCGAAGTTCAAGCGTTTCGCCATCGAGGTCTGGAAGGTCGATCCGGAAGGCAAGACGGATGAGGAAGTAGCCGAAGAAGGTCTCAAGGCCATGGAAGACTGGATGAAGGAACTCGGGCTTGCCATGAAGATCTCTGAGTTCGGCGCGACATAAGATATGATCGATGGCATCGCAGATGCTACGTTCCTACTCGAGGGCGGCTATAAAGTCCTCAAGCGTGAGGAAGTCGTCACCATCCTGAAAGAAAGTCTTTGATGCTTGCTGGTTTATGGGGGTGTGACGGAAGCCGGACTGATATTCACGACGAGAGCGCAGGAGATTCTCAGCCTGACAGAAAAGACGAAGGAGCAGTTTGCCAAGATGGATGAGCTCGTGGCGGGGGACATCTACATTGGTGCCGGCAAGACGCAGGCGATGGCCTATGTCGCGAAAGTCCTGGCGCCGCTCCTATCCTCACATCCAGTTCTATCTGGTCAGCGGCAATGAAGACCTGATTTACGATTCTCTGCAGAAGGGATTGCTCAACTTTGGGCTCGTCTGCCGGGCGGATGCACCGCGGACGTATGTGTTTCGCCGCATCCCGCACAGCGATGGCTGGGGGCTCATGATGCGGGCAGACAACTCTCTGGCGGTCAAAGAGGCCGTACAGCGTGCCGATTTCTTGCAGGGGCCGCTCATTGTATCGGAGCAGGCGATGAAGCATCACGAGCGGAATCATTATTTCGGCAGCGCGGCGGAGGAAATCGAGGTGGCCGGCACCTACAACTTGCTCTACAATACGATCTTCTTCATCGAGGCGGGTATGGGCAGTGCGCTTTGCTTCAAGGGCATGGCGGATGCCGTAGGTTCGTCACGCGGGCTCGTCTTCCGTCCCTTGGACCCCGTGATTTACTCGGCGAATTATGTGTTCTGGCGCAGAGACCAGGTCTTCCTCCCGCGCCGGTCGTCTCGTCGTGGCGGCCTTGGACGAGACGTTCTCTAACCATGCCTAAATCGTATCATAGGTTATTAAAACCAAGTATTGGTAATCATAAACCCCCTTCCCTTATAATGAGTGCATCAAGTAAAACAACTGGGCATGCAGCGATGAGCTGCAACGATGCAACAATCAGGAAGGGGATTTTCCATGAAGACATTCAAGAGCAAGAAAAGAGCCGCTTGGCTGATGGCTGCTGTGATGATGGGGACGTTCACTTTTGGAGGGATGACGATGCAAACGACTTATGCAGCCGTGCCGACGGAAACGCTCGTGCACGATTCACAGATGAAGCATGCGACGATCAAGGATCTGGACAACGACACGCGCGTCTTCGCCGTGGATAAGACGATTGAGGTCAAGAAGGTCACGTTCCAGAATCGCTACGGTTTCGATGTGGCGGGCCACCTCTACCTGCCGAAGGATTTTGATGACACGAAGCAGTACAAGGCTGTTGTCGTGACGGGCCCGTTCGGCGCAGTCAAGGAGCAGTCCTCGGGCCTCTACGCACAGGAGATGGCCAAGAACGGTTTCGTTGCTGTCGCCTTCGATCCATCGACCACGGGGGAGAGCAGCGGCAAGCGCCGCAATATGGGCTCGCCGGAGATCTTCACGGAAGATTACAGCGCGGCAGTCGATTTCGTCAGCAATCTCAAGTTCGTCAACCCGAAGCAGATCGGTGCCATTGGCATCTGTGGTCTCTCGGGCATGGCCATCACGGCAGCAACGAATGATACGCGCATTAAGGCGGTCGCGACATCGGCTATGTACGACATGTCGGACAGCATCCGCAACCACTATCAAGGGGATTACTATACGCCGGAGCAGCGCGAGATCGTCAAGCACCACCTGGCCGAGATGCGCGATGAGGAGGCAAAGACAGGCAAGTCCATTCCCAGCTCGCATGAGCTCGCCGTCGATAAGGATGGCAAGGTGATCACGACGAAGACCATGTTCCCCGACAAGCTGCCGGCGGATGCACCGGATGTCGTGAAGGGCTTCTACGATTATTATGTCGGCCGCGCTTACCATCCGCGCGCCATCAACTCCAACACGCTGGCCTGGGATTCGACGACGCCGTACGGCTTCTTCAACTTCTCGCTGATGGAGCACATCAAGGAACTCAGCCCACGCCCGCTGCTGCTCATCACAGGGGACAAGGCGCATTCTAAGTACTTTTCGGATGCGGTCTATGCAGCGGCAGATGGTCCGAAGGAGGAGATTGTCGTTCCGGGTGCTACGCATACGGATCTCTACGACCAGATGGACAAGATCCCCTTCGACCGCCTCGTCGCGTTTTTCAACAAGTACCTCAGTGAATGATTGCTGGAAAGACATAATCGGGAGGAGGATGTTTGATGAGAAGATTGTTCTTTTTCTGTTGTGCTCTGATTGCACTTCTCGTGCTGGGATGTGGCGGTCCCGGAGTGGCATCCACATCCTTGTCCGGGAAGGAGGCAGAGATGCACGAGACAGGAGCGGCATCCCTACTAGCGGGCAGCAAAGCGTATGCTCTAAAGTGGGCTGACACGGAGGCTGCTGCCGAGTTGCGGCAGCAGTTGCCGCTGGCCAAGACGTTTACAGAACTCCATGGCAACGAGAAATACTACAAACTGCCGCAGCACCTGACAGCGGCCAATCTCGGCTGCATGGCGGGAACCATGATCAGCGGCTTTTTCATACACAGCCTCGGACTGCCCTTCGTCGTCTGCGGTGGCCTGCTGTTGGCGGCCGCTGCCCTGCTACTCACAAAGTTCGTACACTGCCGGGCAGATGAGCAACAAGCGACGGATTGTCTTATCAACTCGTAACAAGTGGCTTTATGGCAGAGTGCTGTTCGTTTTTGACGCTTCGGCGATGTACTGCTGGAGCTCTTGGCGGAAGACATTGCTGGATTTTGAGAGCAGGCGGTATTTCTTCCGAGTTCATCTTCCGTCTGATTGACGAGCGCGAGGATTTCCTATTTTAATATGTATGTGGCTTGCTTCAGCGAGTTCAACCCTCATGCCAATATGAGGAATGCCGGAGCCATCCGTGCCTCGGCGGCCATGCAGGAAGCCTATGAAGCAGGCAAAAAACTTTGACTGGGAGGGAAGAGCTATGTTTCTTATCAATGAAACCTTGAATCCGGAAAAGATTCCACAGGGCAAGGAAGAGGAATTTTTCCAGCAGCATGTTGCGTGGTTTACCCGCCATTTTGAACAAGGAAATTTCCTGCTGGTGGGACCCTATACGGATCAGGAGATGGCGGGCATCATGCTGAGCGGCCTCGAAAACCGCGAGGCTTTGGAAGCTGTACTGAAAGAAGATGTTTACTACGCCGATGGGATGGCAGATTACGAAGTCCATGCCTTTAAGGCGGGAAAAATCGCCAGGGATTTTGCTTCGTACGAAGGTAAATAAGATGGATTTAAACGATTGTTTAAAATAGGGATTCTGACCTTGTTTGGAGGTATATTTATGGCAAATTCCTTTTGTTCAGCCCATTCTATCCGTACCCCGGAGGGGAATATGCCCATGGTGCATTGGGCAGTGGTGGAATCTACGCCGGGAGGTATGACAGCTATGGGACGCATTGCCCAGGAAACGGTTGGACCGCAGTCGGCTCGCGAAGCAGGCACGTATGCGCTGTATGGTGGTGTCGATGCCAAGAATCCAGATGTGATGAGGCTTATGGAAATATATGAAAGCTATGAAGCTTATCGCATACACACCACCAGTGAAGCTTTTCAGGCATATCGGGCAGCCAGACTGCCTGTTCTGAAAAATTTGTGGATATTGGAAGCGGATGACATCGCCTTGGAGCAAAAAGACAAGGGTGTGGGCAAGGTGGTTTACATGCACCGCTATGAAGTCATCCCGGAAAAGCTGGCCAAGTATCAGAAGCTGACAACCCAGGAGGCTCGCAGGGCTGTAAACGAAGATGACGGTGTTCTGGGGATGTTCGTTACTGCAGAACACGACGCACCAAACGTCATCCATACCATGGAAATCTATCGTGACAGAGAAGCTTTCGAAAGATATCAGGCTTCCGAGGCATGCCAAACGTATATGATGGAGGTCATGCCTATGTTCAGCATGACTCACATGGTTGAGAATATGCCTGGCAATATCGTGCTTAGCGATAAGGGAATCCATAATAAGTGATTATGGGGGAGCGGTATGAAAAATAAAATTATCTATGGCATCACCATAGGCGTCATTGGGATCATGCTGGCAGGGGCTCAGACTGCCATGTCTGCAGCAGCTTGGATGCTTCCTGAAACTGGCCTGCAGATGGAAAGCCAAGCCAAACAGGCTTATGTTGCAAAGGAAATGGGCAAGTTTTTCCATCCTCAACCGGGAGACGCAAAACCTGCTCCTGTGAAATTCGAGGTGCCGCATGGTTGGAGCTACCGTACTTTTACAGTAGATGGCCTGAAGATGGAGCAGGTGCAAAATCCATCTGGCAAGAAGGGCCGGGTTCTGCTGAAATTACATGGTGGCGGCTATGTACAGGGACTCCATGACAGACACCGACAGATGGGGGTAAATCAGGCAGTGCTTACGGAAGCACAATCGCTTTACATGGTTCATTATCGTCTTGCACCAGAGTATCCCTTCCCGGCTGCTTTAGAGGATGCCTTTAAAGCATATGAGTATATCCTGAATCAAGGTGTTGAGCCGGAGAACATCATCGTCATTGGCGATTCGGCTGGGGGAAATCTGGCCTTGGAACTGGCGGTATATCTCAAAGAGCATAATATGCCGCAGCCCAAAATGCTGATACTGATTTCACCCTTGACCACTTTTGCCAATGACCTGCCTTCACGTGGATATAATATGGATCGTGATTTAGTTTTGGGACGCAATGCCTCCCCCCTTTACAAGGCTGTGGTAGATTCTACCTATTCCAAGGGTACAGACCTTAAAAATCCTCAACTTTCCCCATTATATGCCAATCTTACGGGACTTCCCCCCATGTTGATACAGGCTGGTGGCTATGAACTTCTGCTGGATGACAGTATTGAGCTTATGCGTAAGGCAGCATCCAATGATGTGGATGTAACCTTGACTGTTTATCCCGGTGTGCCTCATGAATTCTCTCTGATGATGCCGGAGCTGGATGACAGCGTGGCTTCCTTTAGGGAAATTCGGGACTTTGTCAGCAGGCAGATGCGCTAGTAACAGATTTTTGACATTTTTATTCCAAGCTCACATGGGAAGATTTTTTAGATGATTATTGACAATTTGCTATATTAGGTTAAAAGAAAAGACAAGAAGGATTCCTTTAGCGTGTGCAATTTTACACTTTGCTATACACCAAGGGAGTCCTTCTTTTTATATTTTTACGCATGAAAGGATAATTATGTCTTTTGCAATTACCGATTTGCTTTTGAACACGGGGGTGTTCAAAATCCTTGCCATCGTTCGATTGTATCAAATATTGAATATTATGGGGAATGTATAGTTTTTGTGGAATTGGAACTGATGCAGACAGAATACTTCAAATAGTACAGATTCAACACAAAAAGAAGCTCATCTTTTTAGGATGAGCTTCTTTTTTAGTAGTACTTTAACTTTTTATATTTAATCTCAGAAATGCGTCAGCGTCAGTTTCTTTGTATCAGTCCCCGGAGAAGTACAGAGGATAGCAGTTCCTTTCACCTTTTCCAGGCCGCTGAATGGTTCGGGGACGTATTCGCCGTCGTGGGAGACGTACTGGATGAGTTCAGCTGGGGCTCCGCCGCCGCTGTGGCGTACGATGATGCCTTTGGCTCCGTTGGGGAGTCCGTTGGTGGCCTCTTGGGTAATGATGACAGGAGTGCGAATCAGGGTGAAGGACTGGTATATCTGGAAATTTCCGTTATAGAGGCGTCCCCAGACAGCGGAATCTCCACCGGTCCCGCTGGTGTATGGTCCGGTGATGACGGCAAAGATTTCTTCTGTACCGTCACCGTTCAGGTCTACCCGGTTATAGACATAACTGGTGTTTGCACGTTCTTCTTCAGACAGTTCATAGTATGCAACAATGGCCTTTTCCAGTTCGGGACAGGGGTTGGTCTCTGCGTATTGTTTTTGTATAGAGGGAGGAATCCATGCTTCCGGATTATAGGATGTAATGTCAGATTTGCGAGTCAGTTCCAGTGTGGACAGTCCGTATTCCTGATAAAGCCGGATGTTGTTCTTGCCAAGGGCCCATTCTTCCCAGGTAGCTCCTCCTTCGGATGGGGTATTTTGTACAGCGGTTGGTGTGCCGTACAGTTTTCGCAGAACTTTGCTGTAAGGTTCTGCTTGGGGAGAGGCGAGGGGGATGGTTACGACGTTTGTTTTTCCATTGGCATCGTATAAAGTACCCGCCTGAGCGTTTTCATTGAACAGGGGAAGTGAATATATCCGGCCAATCAGTGTAGAGCCATCAGAGGCGTAGTTTTTAGTGCTTCCGGGAATACAATGGTTTGCAAAGTTATCATCTTCGCCCAGGAGGAGAAGGCTCTGACGGATGGAATCTCTGGTCTGGCGGAGAGCCGTATGTGCCTCTGCCTGAATCGGAGTGGAAGCGGGAAGTGCATTGTTGGCTGAAATTGGAGAGACAGCGCCGTACCCACAGAGCAGGGAGACAGATAGGAAAATGCGACTGAAAGATTTATATTTCATGATATTTTGTACCTTTCTGTAAATGTTCATATACTATAATTTATTATATTACGACCTGAGTGAAAACGGCAGGACACATGGATTTTGAACGGGGAAGAAATGTGTAGAAAATCGGAAGGGAGTAACGGTAGATGATGAGGGAATATGTTATAATATTAATTATATAGATGGTTTATTCGTTTAGTCTGGGCAGGGGATGGCAAAGATGAAAAGACAGAAAGGGCAGGATTTAATAGAATATGCATTCCTGCTGGCTCTTATCGTAGCTGTGGGAGCAGGTATATATTCCGCTGGAATGCCGGATTCCATTTCTAATGTCTTTGCGCAGGCTGGTTCGCTTCTGGGAGAGGCATCTAAGAAGCAGCTTACAGCTGTTTCATCTTATAATGATATTATCAAACGGCTGGGGGAAGGCCGTTATCAGGGGCTTTCGGATATACTGGAGGAAACACCGGATGGAACTGCGGTGGACATTGATTCCGACAGTGAAGCTGGGCAGCAGCTGGCCAAGAAGTTGAATATCCAGACTCAGGATGGGGATGGCTGGTTTGCCAGAGTGAATACGAATGGGTATTTCGTGGTTTCCTATTATTCAGCAGCAGATAACAAAGGCATGACTTTCAGTCAACTGAAGGCTGATTATGCAAGTAATCCGGATAAATACAGTAAAGACAGTAGTACATCCCGGTATAAGACCACTGTAAAAATAAAAGAAGGATATTATTATCCTAATGGGGATTTAAAAACCTATAATACGGTAGGCCATATAGAAGCCAGTCCTAATGGGGGCGGTATGAGTATTTATCCCGGAGCCAGATAAAAACGGCAACCAGGAATCAAATCGGATTTTCGACATTATTTTTCTATTCTGTGGGAATGAAAATTTTTCTAAAAAGAATATAAAAGAACGCTCAATACTCAGGGCGTTCTTTTATATTGAATGACTTATGGTTTACATTTACATGAAATATGGAAGCACAGGTTACAGCACACAGAAATTTTCCATAAGAAACCCTACAAACACAGCGTATGGCCATGGACTCTGTAAGTAGATAAGGAAATTTGATAAAATTGTAGATAAGGGACCAGGGGAATTATAGTACTTTATGGGGAATCCATGAACAGAATTATTGTTGTTTATCTTAAATCAATTCACTGGTTGGGATGGAATGAATATATGTTTTAAAGTAATATCCAGAGAAACATAAGGAGATAAAACCGGAGATTGGAGTTGAATACTTTGGGGAAGTATTTAAAACTGACACAGGAAGAGCTCAACAATTTAGTTACTGATCTTAGAAAGGTTTTTGATATTGTCCGTCTTGTTGACGTATCGCTGCAACGAACGGTCATCTTTGATGAAAGCGGTGGCCGACATGTGGATGAACACAGGAATTGTTTTGAAATATGGAATAAAAAGGGACGATGCCAAAACTGTATTTCAGCCCGTGCATTTGCTCAGAAAGGGAAATTTTCCAAGTTTGAATTTATAGGGAATGAGATATATTACGTAATCAGCCAGTATATAGAAGTAGATGGAAGTCCCTATCTGTTGGAAATGGTGGAGAAAAACAAGGACTATACTATCACAGGGGCATTTGGGAAGGAAAACTTTATTGAAAAAATTAAAGGCTATGCCAATGAACTGTATACAGATTCCCTGACACATACAAACAATCGCCGCTATTATGACGATCAGATAAAGGCTTTGCCTATGGCTGCAGTGGCAATGATTGACGTGGATCGGTTCAAGTCAATTAACGATACCTATGGACATGTATGTGGGGATAAAGCTTTGCAGGGAGTTGCTAAAGTGATTGAAAGCAATGTGCGGCAGTCCGACAATCTGATTCGATATGGTGGTGATGAGTTTCTTCTGGCGTTTCCCACGATGAAACGTGAATATCTTTATGCGGTGCTGGAAAAGATACGTCGTGCGGTGGAATCCTATGTCCTGAAAGAGTACCCGGGACTTCATATCACTCTGAGCATTGGCGGCGCCCATGGGCATGCATCGGTAGAGAAGCTTATGAGGGTAGCGGACAAAGCCTTATATCAGGCGAAAATTAAAAGAAATAAGACAACAGTAAATACAGAAGAGGTAACCGAAGAAAAGGAGTAACAGCCATATCGTTTCATTACTCCGCAAACCGAAGGCAAAAAACGATGTCCATTTTTCCAATGGATGTCGTTTTTTTATGCCTTGGCAGATGTGTAAGAAGAAATTTGAGAGGTAAACAAAACCCATAAATTAGACACGATTAGCAAGTGAGTATTCAGTATCTCTTAATAAAAGAAAAGCAGGGAAAGATATCAAAGGAAAAATGAGAAACAAAGCTCCGCATATTCCAGAAGAGGGACCGTAAAGCCCGCAACCATTTTGAACAGACCGGCCTTCCATTGGTAAGACATTAAAGACTTGAAGGCAGAAATGACAAGCCGTTGTCATTTCTCCACAAGAATTGCCATAAGGCAATTCTCGAGACGGTATGAAAATGGACGTGCAACATGGTTAATGAATTCCAACTTCAAGCTTTAATAAAGACCTGGATACCATTCTTTATGCAATTTTGAAAATTTCTGAAGCAGAAGACTTGCAGCCAATCACGACAATAGCTTATCTGGCTATTGACAGTATTTCATTACGTAAGTATAATACGTAGAGTACCAAAAATGGTTTAATTGGTATCCGATGAGGTGGAATATGGAACAGAAGGTAATTAAAGCGGCGTTGGAAGAAGTTAAAGTGCATGGTCTGCGTTTTACCATGTCAGATGTGACCCGGCGTCTGCGAATGAGCAAATCATCTCTTTATAAGCTGGTGCCATCGAAAGATCTGCTTATTGAAGAGATGCAGTCGTACATCATGGATACTTTCAATGCCAGAGAAAAACGAATTCATAATTCCAATTTATCTCTGGTGGATAAGGTGCAGCAGTTTATCCGGGCTTATCTGGAAATGATGCGTCCTCTCACAACCAGTGGATATTTTGAGGATCTGCAGCTGCTGTACCCTGAAGAATCTGCTCGCTGGGATGCCTTTTATAAGGAAAAGGTTGGAGATTTTATCAATCTTCTCCAGGTAGGGGTTGAGGCCGGGGTGCTCAGGCCGGTCTGCCTGCCTGTAGTGCAGCATTGTCTCTATGTATCCGCTATAGGCCTGGCCAATCCATCCTTTTTGCAGCATTATAACCTCACCTATCAGCAGGCTGTGGAAGCACTGGAAGATATTCTGTTTAACGGACTTATGGCTGGAAAACAGGTGTAATTATCAGGAATTGTCGCATAAGATGAACTTGTGCGACAACTTATTTTTACTATTTGAGTACTCAAAAAACCATAAATAGTACTATGAGAGTTTAAAAGGAGCAGATTATGAATATTCGTAGATACTATCGCAAATATCAGAAACCCTTAAAACTGGCAGCATTTCTTACCACACTGGCTGCCGGACTGGGTATATTTTACTGGCAGACATCGCTGGCGCATGAAGCCGACACGGGGATCTGGGGGATTGCTGATGCCAGAGAGAGCAATGTGAATTCTAAAATGTCCGGCCGCGTCATATCTCTTTATGTAAAAGAAGGGGATACGGTCAAAGCGGGAGAGGTCATTGCCCGTATTGATACCGATCAGGAATCCATTCAGCAGCGTCAGGCTCAGGCAGCACTGGCGGCTCAGTATGCTCAGATTCAGCAGGTTGTCATGTCCTCGGAAAGTACAAAAGGAAAACTGGATGCGGCTCTGAAGCAGGCTCAGGCGCAGGCTGTACAGGCCAGGACAGCAAGAGATCTGGCGGCTAAAAATGAAGCCAGATACGCAAAGCTGCTTCAGCAGGACGCGATTTCACAGCAGACATATGATACCTACCGTTCCCAGCTGGAGCAGGCACAGGCTGATTATGAAGCGGCTCAGGCGGCTGTTGACAGTGCCCGGTCGGAGCTTACAGAAAATAAGGCCAATCAGGCCGCTCAGGAAGCAGCTCGCAAACAGGCCGATGCGCTTCAGAGTCAGGTAGATACAACACAACTCAATTTAGGGGAAACGGAAATCCGGGCACCTTATACTGGGGTTATTACTCAGAAGTTCGTAGAAGAAGGTGCGCTCATTGAACCAACGGTTCCGCTGTATGCGGTGCAGGATACCAGTGATAACTGGGTAGATTTCCCGGTGAAAGAAACCGACCTTGGAGAATATCATGTGGGTGACAAGGTTTCCATGCAGGGAAAAGATGGGCAGTATGTGCATGGTACGATTGAAAGTATCTGCCGTAAGGCTGACTTTGCGACACAGAAAGCAACCAGTGAACGGAGCGATACGGATGTTATGACCTTTAATGTCCGTGTACGTACAAACAGTCAGGCTGTCTGGCCAGGTATGCGTTTCAAACTCTTAGGAAAGGCGTAATTATGAGGAATTTTCTGTCTTCTTATGTTTCTCAGGTACTCCGGGAAGTGGATCTTCTTTATTCTCTGCATTGTCGGACAGTATTAATTATTTTGGCTGTGCCGGTAATCTATACACTGCTTTTTGGCGGGATGTTCTATAAAAATGCGGTAACAGCGGTTCCCGTTGCGGTATATAATCTGGATCGCGGTGTTTCAGGCAGGCAGCTGGTACGTGACCTGGACGCCAGCCCGGATTTAAGCATATACCCTATGGACGGAACCGGAGAGGATGCAGAACAGGATATGATGGAAAAAGGACTCACAGCAGCTGTTATTATTCCGCCTGATTTCTCAAAACAGATTGCCACAGGGCAGATGACGGATGTTGAACTGGCTGTGAATAACAGTAATACAGTATTAGGCGGTGTCGCCACTAAGGCGGTCCAGTCAGTTGTCAGTACCTGGGATGGCCGCATCGCAGCGGAGCAGCGGCTGGCGGCGGGCTGGAATCAGGAAGATGCCCAGGCCATGCTGACACTGAGCAGCCGGATTGTCGGGAATCCGACGGGCGGCTATGAGGATTTCTTCCTGGTTACCCTTATTCTTCATGCGCTGCAGATTGGGACAATCTTTTCACTGGGGCCGTCACTGGTCATAGAGGTTCATCGTAAAGACCATCCCTGGGACCAGAACATTGGAGCTTATCTGCTGGCAAAAGGTACGGTTTATCTTGGGGTTGTTCTCCTGGCCTTATCACTCTGTCTCGCGTTCAGTCTGTCATTCTTTGGCATAGCGGCTCATGGGGCCTGGGTAGAACTGATTCTGCTGATGACGTCTTACATTCTGGCAGTAATTGCCTTTTCCTTTTTTATGGGATGCTGGGTTGACTGGCCGGAACAGGCCATCACCTATGCTTTGTTCTATGTCATGCCGTCAGTTCTGTTTTCCGGGGCCATCTGGCCGAGGCATTCTATGAATGCGGGAAGTCTGCTCCTTTCCTACCTGGTTCCCATAGGATATGTGGCGGAAGATACACGGCGGCTTCTTGTTATTGGCAGTGCATCGCAGTGGGGAATTCATGCGATGGTTCTGCTTGGGATTGCAGTAGTATTTATGATGTCAGCCTATATGGGGCTGAGACGCAGGCAAAGGAGGCATACGGCATGTGGAACATTGTCCGTCGGGAATTTCTGATTCTCCGCTCAAAGCGGCGCCTTGTATTCATCGTCCTGTTAGTAGCTGCTATTGCCTATGCTATGCTTGTCGGTATGCTCTATGTAGGAGAAACGGTTCAGGATATCCCTGTCGCAGTCTGTGATCTGGATCAGTCGGCGCTGAGCCGGCAGCTCATTCGTGACGTAGCCAGTGCGGACACATATCACCTTGTGGGCAGTACGGCCAGTGAGGAGGAAGGAGAGCAATGGCTGGCTGACCAGAAAGCGGCAGTTGTTGTCGTCATCCCGCCGGACTTTGCCAGTAAATTCTATCAGGGGCAGAATGTCTCTCTGGGCGTTTTGCAGGATGGATCCAATACGCTGGAATCCGGTTACGCATCTCAGCCGATACAGCTGATCTGGGCCAGCTGGCTGGCACGTTACCGGGCACAGGCTATTGCCCTTCATGGGACACCGCAGGTGCAGCCGGGGGCTGTCGGGCTCAGTCTGCGATATACAGGAAATTCTACACAGAGTTATCTGGCCTTTTATGTTTACGGAGTTATGCTCACAGCGGCTCAGCTGGGGCTGGCATTGAGTTATGCCTTATCTGTACAGGTGGACAGCCGCAGTGGCTATTACCAGCGGCATGGACTGTACCAGGTCATGGCCGGTAAAATAGGGCTGTACTGGCTGTGCAGTTTTCTATCGGTCATGACGGGTATAGGCATTCTGGTTGGGGTGTTCCGGTTACCATTGTATGGTAATCTGGGAGATATCCTGCTGCTATGTGGTTCGTTCCTGTTTGCTGTGGAAAACCTGGCAGGGCTGTTGGGGCTTTACTTCCGTACCAAACTGGCTCTCATACAGTTTCTTGCATTCTATAGCCTGCCGGCCTTCCTTGTTTCCGGTTATATCTGGCCGGAACAGGGGACGACTGGCATCATCCGTTTCCTGAGCTGGTTACAGCCGCTCCATTATGCCATGACCGATTTCCGCCAGCTGGCTCTGACAGGATACTCAGCAACATGGGGAATGCATGCCTGTATATTGGTATCAGCCGGTGTTATCGCCGCTTTGATCACTGTGAATTATATACGGTATTCTGGGATTTCCTATGAAATAAACCGGTGATATAGATTTTGACACCTGTTTTCTGCACAGACTCAGAACAAAACAGTATGTGCTGTTTATACCTTGGCTGATAATGAGCGATAGGAGAAAAAAGTTCACATAATCTGGAATAGAGAGTAATAAAACTCCGGTGAGTTCAGTTTGCCGGAGTTTTATTATGGAATTTTATGGATGGGAAAGGGGAATGGGCGGGACCGGCAGTTCCGTCCACTGGTGTATAATGGATTTAATAGAATGACAGCAGATGACCGGGCTGGATATGGAATTTTCCGTGGAATGGGAGAATGTATTCCAGTCGAAAGTATATCCGCTGATGTATGATTTTCTCAGAATCGATTACTGTTACAGAAAGAAGTGTTTTTATGAATGAACTGCTGACGAATCCGGCTGCATGTTTTGCTGTAATCGGCCTGCTGGTATTGATCCTTGGCGGGCTGTATTTCCGGCGGATTCAGCTGACTACCCGAAGCCTGGTTAATATATCGCTGATGTTGGCGATTACCGTAGTTCTTCACCAGATTAAGCTTTTCCATATGCCGCAGGGAGGCAGTGTGACGGCAGGTTCCATGGTACCGCTTCTTCTTATTGCTTGCCGATATGGGCCGGGAATAGGGGTGCTGACTGGATTTCTTTATGGCATGATAAATCTGCTTCTGAATCCGTTCATAGTACACCCGGTGCAGGTTCTGTTTGATTATCCGCTGCCATATATGGCTATGGGGCTGGCTGGTCTCTGGAAGGGACATTTGTATGCAGGTACGGCGCTGGCCTTTATAGGACGTTTTGTCTGTCATTTTATTTCCGGCGTGGTGTTTTTTGCCTCGTATGCTCCAAAAGGAATGAATCCAATGCTTTATTCGCTTACGGCTAATGCCGCCTATTTGCTGCCGGAATTTATAATCTGCTGTATCATACTGAAACTGTTGCCATTGAAGAGTCTCCTTAGTGCTATGAAATCGTAGCGTCCTGCCTTTGGAAATGCATAAGCATATTCTGTTTTATTTCATTAATCAGGTGTTGGACTCAGGCTTCATGCTTTATGGCTATGATAATCATGCATTGAAAGACTTTTACAGAGGTTAAAGAAAGTTATATTCTGTATATAGAAAGGCATGTTCGGAAATGTAATAAATAAGGAGGTTTATCATGTTAGGTAATTTTTCTTATGTTAATCCCACCAAACTGTATTTCGGAAAAGATGCACTTTCCTTCCTCCCAGGGGAACTGGCTAAATATGGAGACCGAGTTGCCCTGGTGTATGGAGGCGGCTCTATTAAAAGGAATGGCATTTATGACCAGATTATGGATATCCTGAAACAGGCTGGGAAAGAAGTTGTTGAGATTTCCGGGGTTATGTCTAATCCAACGTCTGATAAACTTGTCGAAGGGGTGCAAATCGCAAGAGATGGTAAAGTGGACTTCATTCTTGCTGTAGGTGGCGGTTCCTGCTGTGATTATGCAAAAGCACTTTCTGTATCCATTCACTATGATGGTGATCCATGGGATAAGTATTTTCTGAAGATGGAAGAACCGGATTGTGAAATTGTACCGGTAGGATGCGTCCTTACTATGGTCGGCACCGGCTCCGAAATGAATGCAGGGTCTGTGATTACCAACCATGAACAGAAACTGAAAATTGGTCATGTGTTTGGGGAAGACGTTATGCCTCGTTTCTCCATCCTGAATCCGGAATTTACCATGACGGTGCCACAGTATCAGATGATTTCCGGTATTTATGATATGTTTAACCATATCTGTGAACAGTATTTCTCAGGAAATGATGATAATTCCAGCGACTATCTGGCCGAAGGCCTTATGCGTTCTGTAATCCATGCATCCCGCATAGCGGTAAAGAATCCGAAAGACTATGAAGCCAGAAGCAATCTGATGTGGGATGCCACATGGGCACTGAATACACTCATTGGAGAAGGGAAGTCTCAGGACTGGATGGTTCATATGCTGGGACAGGCTGCCGGTGCACTTACCAATGCAGCACATGGCATGACGCTGGCTGCCGTATCTCTTCCATATTATCGTCACATCCTGCCGTATGGCATTCCGAAATTTAAGCGTTTTGCTGTCAATGTATGGAACGTAGAAACAGATGGAAAGACAGATGAAGAAATCGCCAGAGAAGGACTTTCCGCTATGGAATCATGGATGAAAGAACTGGGGCTGGTTATGAATCTGACAGATCTGGGAGCAACGGAAGAAATGATTCCGGATATCGTGAAAGGAACCATTATCCTTACTGGTGGTTACAAGGTTCTCACAAAAGAAGAAGTAGAAACCATACTGAGAGAAAGCCTCTGAGTCAAAAACAGTTACAAAAGGCAGTTTAGAGGCATGAGTAACGAGGAAAATCGCAGACATACAGAAAAACAGACATCAGACTATCAGATTTCAGATTATACATTGGAAGGGTTTCCCTCCAGATATCAAAAAGCGGCAGGAAATTTCTCTGTCGCTTTTTATTGTCTGGAGAATTGCAGGGGTGAACAAGACAGGGTTGAGAATTGATGGAACGGGACATGCGGAGAAGCCGCGAACGACAGGTTCGAAGGTTGGCAAGAATCCAGGGCGGATTCTCGAGACGGTGCATAAAAGAAAGGTAAGAGGTTAGAGGGGCAGATTTTGCAAAGCCAATCTGCAGGCGGATAAGAAAAGACAGATTAGAGAATTGAGTAAGCGAGTGACGAGAAAAAAGCATATAAGGATGCGCTAAACTTCTGGAGGCAGTTTTCAGATAAAAAGATAAGGATACGAAAACTTACAGAAGGAAAGCTTTCGAAACATTTCCCATTCTGGAGAGAAAGGGGAAAGGCCGCAAACGTTGTTTGCTGTCGGTGCGAATTAGAAGATTCGCAGGTCGGTATGAGCCAAGGCTCATAGGTCGGCAAGAATCCAGGT
>OHAG01000434.1_pt1 | contig 34235 bp, 19 predicted proteins | sample 1577081 | NCBI WGS metagenome assembly OHAG01 (sample SAMEA3541513, study PRJEB24748) | human gut metagenome | biome: human gut; feature: human-associated habitat; material: faeces | place: China | collected 2012
CCAACAGAAATAGCATTAAAAAAGAATTTTGATAAGAATGGAACAAGACGATAAAATCCAGTTTGTAGACTTCTTAAAAAGGTGTATGATAGAAGAAAATTCAAAGGAGGAATTTGATGAAATCACATAAGTATTGGTCATTCGGTGCGATGTTTACAATGATTGGAACGTTTTATACCGGATATAAAAATCAAAAAACTGCTCACAAATATTTTGCCATGAGTTCATTGCTCTGCATGATAATGGCAATTTATACAGGTCATAAGATGATTTCTGGTAAAAAGAAATCGAAAGAAAGCATAGAAGCTACAGAGAATAAAAAATAAGCAACAGATACATATCAAAATAATATATGGATCATTAGCTTTGTGCCCACTGGGCACGAAGTTGATAACAGCACTGAGGTGTCAGGAGAAATCCTGGCATCTTTTTTTATATCTTTTTCAATTTCTAAAATTTTTTTCAAAAAATTTCTAAAATCATGTCCTATTTCGTTCTTCCCAGTACGGAGTATATGGAAGACGAAGTGAAATTCCTCTGATTTATTCAAAATTGCGAACACAAAAGAGGTTCTAAATGTTCTTCCGAGTGTACCTTGACAACTAAAGGAGCTGTTACATCCGAAGAACATGCTTACCGGAATTATCCGGCTCGTGCAGGCGAAGACTCCAAAGGGAAGAGCGAAGCAATAATGACACCACCGAAAGGTGCAGGACCTCTGCTGAAACAGAGACTGCGGCTGAGTTTTTCAGTCGGGTTATCTGGAATGATAACGATTGGATGTATATGTACAGACAAGCCCAAATGCGAATACTTAGATTTTTCTATAATTGCAGGAGCAATCCTGTAAGAAGTGGGGAATGGTTCGACTCCATTCCTCATTTTTAGTGCATAAGAGCACTTAGTAAATAACCTGAAAAAGCCAGGGAAAGGCAGAACAGGAATACACAGGAGGAAAAACAATATGAACATGATTGTGCTAATGGGCAGACTTGCCAGGAGTCCGGATATCCGGCAGATATCGACACAGAAAGGTGAAACAAAGGTTGCCAGATTTCCACTTGTAGTAAAAAGGAATCGTACAAATAAGGCTTTTGCTGTAATGATCACAGCGTATGGTTCTAATGCAGATTTTGTGGAGAAGTATCTGGAACAAGGAACAAAAATTACACTTTCAGGTGAGCTGGTGATCTCTCAGATAAAAGATGAGCAGACAGGAACTGCTTCCTATTATACAGAAGTGATTGTAGATAATATGGAATTTGCAGAAGCCAAAACAAAAAAAGAAGATTCTGACGGATTTAAACCAGTGGGAAAGAGACAGATTCCGTTTGATATACCGGAAGAACTGGAAAAAGAAATGCCATTTCGATAGGAGAAACAAAGATTATGAGAAAACATTTTAAGGAATTATTAGCGATTGGACTGATTGATGCAGATGGAGAAATCTGTACAGAGAAAGTTCAGGAAGATGCACTTGTGGCAGCAACAAAAACAGTAGAAGAACTACAACGTATCAACCTGGGGGATTTTCTTATGGAAACTTGCCTGGATACGATGATTTATCTGTACGATACAAGTAGCACAAAAGTCTTTATGCAGAAAATGAGTTATCTTTTTGGCGGCAAAGACTTTTCTAAGCTGATTGCACATCTGGAAGCTTTAGAGGAACTTTTAAACGAAGAAGAATTTGAAGATTATCTGATGGAGTATATGAGTTATCTGACAGTAAAGATGGCAGATTATATCCGGATGAAAATTATTGATAAAAACTGGAGGATACTTGCAGAAGCAGGAGAAAAAGAGGATGGAGAAGACGGATTATAAAATTACAGAATTTCACAACGCAGAGTTTGGCTCTATCCGGATGATCGAGGATAGAGGAAGACTTTTGTTCTCTGGAATAGATGTCGCATTTGCTCTTGGCTATGCAAAACCGAGAAATGCGATCAATGCACATTGCAAGGGAGCCCTGAAACGGGGCGTCCTTACACCTGGTGGTGTTCAATCAATGGTATTTATTCCAGAAGGGGATGTTTACAGACTGATTACCAAAAGCCGGTTGGAGTCGGCACAAAATTTTGAAAAGTGGGTATTTGATGAAGTATTACCAGCTATTCGCAAAACTGGTGGATATATGGAAACGGATCTGCTGAATCAAGTAAAAGATAATCCGGAGTTGTTGTTAGAATTTGCAGAAAGACTACTGGCAGAAAATAATCGTAATAAGGAGCTGCAAAATCGTGTCAATGATATGCAGCCGAAAGCTGATTACTTTGATCATTTCATGGTGAAAGGTGAGTGTACTAATATCAGAACAACCGCCAAAGAAATCGCTTTTCCGGAAAGAAAGTTTGTAAAGCTTCTTTTGAAAAAAGGTTTTTTATACAGAAGTCCATCCGGGACACTGCTTCCTTATGCAGATGCTAAGAATAATGCTTTGTTTATTGTAAAAGATTATTTCAATAATGGGCACCTTGGTTCACAGACATTGATTACTCCAAAAGGAAAAGAATATTTCAAGGTTCTGTGTGCTGAGGAAGATTAAGAACAAGAGGGGGTGATTGTCATGATTACTGATCTGGACAGCAGTTAATTCGCTGGAAAGGAGGGAAAATCATGCAGGAAGAGGTAACTCAGAAAACGGTAACATTCTGTGTGCGGACAACAAAAATGACAGCCGATATCCTGAAAAAAATACTGGCAGCTTATCTGCGGCATCAAAAGCAGAAGCAGATGGAGAAGAAAGCACAGAAGAATCAGCCGAAACAGGGGAAGATCACAGTAAAGGAGCTGGCAAAACAGAATGCCGGTATGGTCAATATTGAAATTACCAACCGGAATATCAAATCTTTTGAGAGATATGCCAGGAAGTACGGGATTAACTATGCTCTGAAAAAAGATAAGAGCAAAGATCCGCCGGTTTATCTGGTGTTCTTTAAAGGACGTGATCAGGATGCCTTAAACGCTGCTTTTCGTGAATTTTCCCAAAAACAGATTCAAAAAGCGAATAAGCCTTCGATTCATAAGAGGTTGTCTGCTTATCGGAGCATTGTAGCAAGCAAATCGAAGGACAAAGTGAAGAACCGGCATCAGGAGGTCAGCCGTTGAGCAAACGCAAAGACGGGAACTGGATGCTAAAGTGGGAAAATAAGATCAGAGTCAGGCTGTCCGCTCTGGATAAGAAGAAACTGGTTCTTACAATTATCCCTTATGTCATTACAGCATTGTATGCCAATCGGGCATCGTATCTGTATCGGAGCAGTCCCGGAGAAGACATAGGGAACAAACTTCTGTATGCAATGGAACATGCAGATAAAATTCTGGTTGGGGTAATGCCAAGTATTGACGTAAGAGACTTGCTTACCGGAATCATGGTAGCAGTCATATTAAAGATTCTGATTTTGCAGAAACAGGCAGATGCCAAAAAGTTCCGGAAGGGAATCGAGTATGGATCAGCCAGATGGGGGACGGCAGAGGATATCAAGCCTTATATGTCGGACGATCCCTGGATGAATATTCCATTGACTGCCACAGAAGCTCTGACCATGGAGAGCAGACCAAAACAGCCGAAATATGCCAGAAATAAAAATATTGTTGTCATCGGCGGCAGCGGTTCCGGAAAAACCCGGTTTTTTGTGAAGCCGTCAGTCATGCAGATGAACTGTTCCATGGTCATTACCGATCCGAAGGGCACCCTGATTGAGGAGTGCGGGAAGATGTTGGCAAAGGGACCACCGAAGCGGGATAAAAACGGAGTTGTTGTAAAAGACAAATCCGGGAAAGTGGTGCATGAGCCTTATGTGATTAAGGTTTTGAACACGATTAACTTCTCAAAATCCCTTCATTATAATCCGTTTGCCTATATCAAATCGGAAAAAGATATCTTGAAATTGGTAACGACGATCATCGCCAATACCAAAGGGGAAGGAGAAAAATCCACAGAGGATTTCTGGGTGAAAGCAGAGAAGCTGTTGTACACAGCATTGATTGCTTTTATCTGGTATGAGGGGGAAGAAGAGGAAAAGAATCTGAATACCCTTCTGGATCTGCTGAATGAAAGTGAAACTCGTGAAGAGGATGAGACTTATCAGAATCCGGTGGATATGTTGTTTGAAGAGTTGGAGGCAAAAGAGCCACAACATTTTGCGGTCAGACAATATAAAAAATACAAAATGGCGGCTGGAAAGACAGCAAAGAGTATTCTGATTTCCTGTGGTGCAAGGCTGGCACCATTTGATATAGCGGAACTTCGTGAGATCATGTCCTATGATGAAATGGAATTGGATAAGATCGGAGACAGGAAAACAGCCCTGTTCCTGATTATGTCTGATACGGATACGACCTTTAATTTTGTGATTGCCATGCTGCAGTCACAGCTTTTTAACTTGCTGTGCGATAAGGCAGACGATGAATATGGTGGAAGGCTACCGGTGCATGTGCGTGTCATCTGTGATGAGTTTGCGAATATCGGTCAGATACCACAGTTTGATAAGCTGATTGCGACCATACGAAGCAGGGAAATCTCTGCTTCTATTATTTTGCAGTCACAAAGCCAGTTAAAGGCAATGTATAAGGATAGTGCAGACACCATTCTGGGGAATTGCGACACCACATTGTTCCTCGGAGGGAAAGAGAAGACCACATTGAAGGAAATGAGCGAGCTGATTGGTAAGGAAACCATTGACCTGTATAACACTTCGGAGACGAGGAGTAATCAGAAATCCTATGGAATGAATTATCAGAAAACCGGGAAGCAGCTGATGACGGAAGATGAGATTGCAGTGATGGATGGCGGGAAATGTATCCTGCAGATTCGTGGTGCAAGACCATTTTTCTCAGACAAATATGATATTACGAAGCATAAGAATTACCGGCTTCTATCAGATGCAAATGAAAAGAACCGGTACAAAGTTGAGAAGGAGTTAAATCCACAGTACACACCGAAACCGGAAGAAGAGGTGGAGATGATTACTGTGAATCTGACGGAAGAACCTGGGGATGGAGCGTAAAAATAATGAGGAAAGGAATAACTGACAATGGGTGCACCGGCTATTTTAGCCGGTGTTTTCCATTCCCGAAAACACCTGAGAGAAGTCAGTTTTGGTGAATGTGTATGGCATTTTTTAGCAGTGCAATTACAACTTTAAAAACTCTTGTAGTCGCAATCGGTGCAGGTCTTGGCGTGTGGGGTGTCGTAAACCTTCTGGAAGGATACGGCAATGACAATCCCGGTGCAAAAAGCCAGGGCATCAAACAGCTGATGGCTGGTGCCGGAATCATGCTGCTGGGAACTACCCTGATTCCACAGCTGGCAACGTTATTCTCTTAAGAGGAGTGGTAGATGAACACCATCATTGAGAGGATTACGGAAGCAATAAAGGATATCCTGATTGGGCTAATCAAGTCCAGCCTGGACAGTACGTTCTCGTATGTCAATGAACAGGTGGGAACCATAGCAGGGCAGGTGGGACAGACACCGCAGGGATGGAACGCAGGGATTTTTAACCTGATCCAGAATATCTCCCAGACGGTGATTGTCCCCATTGCGGGACTGATCATCACCTTTGTCCTGTGTTATGAACTGATTACGATGGTGACACAGAAAAATAACTTCCATGAATTTGAGACATTCAATATTTTTCTCTGGATTTTCAAAGCGTATGTAGCCATTTATCTGGTGACGAATACGTTTAATATCACCATGGCGGTCTTTGATGTTGGTCAGCATGTGGTCAACAATGCCGCCGGGGTGATATCCGGAAATACGGCAGTAGATGCATCAGAAGCAATCACAAGGATTGTGGATGCACTGGAGGATATGGAGATTGGGGAGTTGTTCCTGTTATCTATGGAAACGCTGTTGATCAGCATTACCATGAGGATTTTATCCATCATCATTCTGGTCATTCTTTATGGAAGGATGATTGAGATATACCTTTATACTTCCATAGCACCGATTCCGTTTGCGACCATGACCAACAAGGAATGGGGCAATATCGGAAACAATTATCTCAAAGGCTTGTTCGCCCTGGCATTTCAGGGATTCTTCATGATGGTGTGCGTGGGAATCTACGCAGTCCTGGTCAGTGCTATGACCATTTCGGATGACCTTCATGCAGCAATGTTTTCAGTGGCGGCATATACCGTAATTCTTGCATTTTCATTGTTCAAGACCGGAAGCCTTAGTAAATCAATATTCAATGCCCATTAAGGGCGAAGAAAGGAGAGCATACCATGGCGTATGTACCAGTACCAAAAGACCTTACCAAGGTCAAAACAAAAGTAGCTTTAAATCTGACAAAGCGGCAGTTGATTTTCTTTTCACTTGCCGCAGTTGTGGGGATTCCGTTTTATTTGCTGACAAGAAATATCATCGGTTCCAGTATTTCTGCCATTCTTATGGTGACTGTGATGCTGCCGTTTTTCTTTATGGCGATGTATGAAAAAGACGGACTCCCCTTTGAAAAAGTAGTGGCAAATATCATCCGTCAGAAGTTCCTTTATCCAGCGGTACGACCGTATAAAACCGAGAACTTTTACAGGGAGATAGATGCCCTTACAAAAAAGGAGGGTATGCCGGATGGCAAAAAAGACAAAGCAGGAGGCTCAAAAGGAACAGCTTTCCAGAGCGGAAAAAAGAAATCGTCAGGAAAGAAGAACCAAAAGCAGCCGCAAAGAAAGAGAAAAGGAAAAGCGTAGGAAAAAGCAGGAGCGGGAGCGTAAGAAACAGAAAAATATCCCCACTACTGCACAGCAAAGTATCCCGTATCTTCGGATGCTGCAGGATGGCATCTGCCAGGTGTCAAAGCATTTCTTCTCCAAAACCATTCAGTTTTATGACATCAACTACCAGCTTGCTCTGAATGAGGACAAAACCACGATTTTTGAAAATTACTGTGATTTTCTGAATTACTTTGATTCTTCAATCAGTGTGCAGCTGTCCTTTATCAATCAGCAGGTAGATGTGGCTGAATTTGAGAAGAGCATTGACATTCCTGATCAGAACGATGACTTCAATGCCATCCGGGAAGAGTACCGGACGATGCTGAAAAACCAGCTTTCCAAAGGCAACAATGGTCTGGTAAAGACGAAATATATCACGTTTGGCATTGAAGCGGAGAGCCTGAAGGTGGCAAGACCGAGACTGGAGCGGATCGAAGCAGATATTCTAAACAATTTCAAAGTGCTGGGGGCACAGGCACATTCCATGAATGGTCTGGAACGTCTGGAAGTGATGTACCATGTGTTCAATCAGGACAGGATTGAACCTTTCCGGTTCCAGTATAAGATGCTGCCGGAGACAGGAATGAAAACCAAAGACTTCATTGCACCGACTTCCTTTAACTTCTCTAAGAATCAGACATTCCTGATGGGAAAGACCATGGGAAGCGTGAGCTATCTACAGATCCTGGCACCGGAGCTGACTGACCGTATGCTGGCAGATTTTCTGGATGTGGATGACAGTATCAATGTCAACATTCATATCCAGTCCATTGACCAAAGTGCGGCGATCAAGATGATAAAGAGTAAGATTTCTGACCTGGATAAGATGAAGATTGAGGAGCAGAAGAAAGCGGTAAGGTCCGGCTATGATATGGATGTACTGCCTTCCGATCTGGTCACTTACGGGGAGGAAGCGAAAAATCTTCTGGAAGATTTGCAGTCCAGAAATGAGCGAATGTTCCTTGTGACGGTTCTGGTGATGAATACGGCAAAGAAACGTCAGAAACTGGACAACAACATTTTCCAGGTACAGGGTATTGCACAGAAATACAACTGTTCCTTAAAACAGCTGGACTATCAGCAGGAAGCAGCATTGATGTCCTGTATTCCGCTGGGAGTCAATCGAATTGAGATTCAAAGAGGGCTTACCACATCAGCAACAGCGATCTTTGTGCCATTTACGACACAGGAGCTGTTCCAGGAAGGGGAAGCTCTTTATTATGGTCTGAATGCCCTTTCCAACAACATGATCATGGTAGACAGAAAGCGGTTAAAGAACCCGAATGGACTGATTCTTGGTACTCCCGGATCTGGTAAATCCTTTTCTGCAAAGAGGGAGATTACCAACTGTTTCCTGATTACAGAGGACGATATCATTATCTGCGATCCGGAGGCTGAGTATTATCCATTGGTGCAGGCACTGCATGGACAGGTAATCCGGATTTCACCGGTATCGGACCAGTATATCAATCCGATGGATTTGAACCTTAACTATTCAGAAGAAGATAATCCACTGTCACTGAAAGCAGATTTCATTCTGTCTTTGTGTGAGCTGATCGTTGGAGGAAAGAACGGACTGGAGCCGGTAGAAAAGACCATTATTGACCGTTGTGTGCGGCTGGTCTATCAGGATTATCTGGCTGAGCCGGTGCCGGAGAAGATGCCGATTCTGGAAGATTTGTATGAGCTTTTGAGAAAACAGGAGGAGCCGGAAGCTCAGCGTCTGGCAACGGCACTGGAAATCTATGTTACAGGTTCCCTGAATGTGTTTAATCATCGTACCAATGTGGATATCAATAACCGGATTGTCTGCTTTGACATCAAAGAGCTTGGCAAGCAGTTAAAGAAAATCGGGATGCTGATTGTACAGGATCAGGTCTGGAACAGGGTAACGATTAACCGATCCGCCCATAAATCAACCAGATACTATGTGGATGAGTTCCATCTGCTGTTAAAGGAAGAACAGACCGCCGCTTACAGCGTGGAAATCTGGAAGCGATTCCGTAAATGGGGAGGTATTCCGACGGGAATCACACAGAATATCAAGGACTTGCTGGCGTCCAGGGAGATTGAGAATATTTTTGAAAACTCAGATTTCATTTATATGCTCAACCAGGCATCCGGCGACCGGCAGATTCTTGCCAAACAGCTGAATATTTCACCAACACAGCTGTCCTATGTAACCAACAGTAATGAGGGAGAAGGACTTCTGTTCTATGGAAACGTAATTATTCCGTTTGTAGACAGGTTCCCGAAGAATTCCCTCTACAAGATCATGACTACCCGCCCGGAGGAAACTGCAGAGGCAGGGTAATACAGGAGGAAAACGATGTTACGAGCAATTTCATATTTTTTGACATTTAGTGGCGGTGCTGTATTTGGCATCGCCAGTCTTTGTTTATTACAGGCAGGGAAAGGACACCCGGTAAAGGAGGAGTAGCATTTGGCAGAACAGAGAATGAAAGTCAGGGATAAGAAAGTCCAGAAGATGACGAAAGACGGTCTTGTGGAAGAAAACCTGACAGAAAAATCTTCTGTTCGTGTCAGCAGTCGTGCTAGCGATGTACAGATGGGAAAAAAGGGAAAGGACGATCTCAACTTTGCAGATAAGTCCCCTGTTAAAGCGGATAAAAGAGGAAAAAATGTCCGCTCCTCTGTACAAAATTCCAGAGATGCACCGGCTACGACACGAGCAGAACAGCAAACAGCTCAGGAGAGCCGAAAACAGAGAAACCAGAGGATGGTTCGCCGGGAATCTGAAAAAGTTGTCAGAGAGAAGGAAAATCCCACAACAGAATCTGGAAGACTGAAAGAAAAACAGGTGGAACTTTCCCAGAGCAGAGGGGACAGCCGCAGAAAGCAGAATGGTGGCAGTAAGAAACCGAAGCAGAAACAGCGGCTTCAGTTTGCCTATGAGGAAACAAGAGCTTCCGTAAAGGGGGAGAAAGAAACCGAAAAGTTAAACCAGATGGATGCGGATGGAGTAAACTTCCGAGGGCAGAAGCAAAAGGAGAGAGCCAGAAAGCTGTCTTATGAGGAAACTCAAAAGAAAGCAGAACTAAAGAAGCACTCAAAAAAAGAGAAGGTTTATCAGGAACACGCAGAAGAAAACGTGGGAAAGAAAAAATCCCGACTGAAGTTTGGTTCGGAAGAATCTGACAGCGAAAAGAAAGCAGAGGTTTTGAAAAAAGCCAGTGGAGCAGCATCTGCAGCCTTGCATCGGGAAATCCGTAAGAATGAGAATGACAATGCGGCGGTGGAAGGTACCCATAAGCTGGAAGAGGGAGCAGAAGGGGCTTACAGCCTGGAACAGAAGAGTGCTCGATGGAGAAAACAGCGGACTGCCCGAAAGCGAAGCAGCCTGGAGAGGCAGGCTGCCAAGAAGCAGGAGCAGAAGAAACTGAAAAAATTGATTCAGAAACAGCGAATCAAGCGGGATTATGCCAAAGCAAAGCACAGTGAGCAGGCGGCAGGAACAGCAACAAAGGGAACGATTGACTATATCAAGAAGATTGGTGGTAAAGTGACCAACTTCTTTAAGGAAAATCGGAAAGTGTATATAAGCGTGGCACTTCTGATCGGACTGATGATGCTGATCATGACCAATGTGACTTCCTGTTCTTCTCTTTTCCTTCAGAATCTGATTACCTATACCGGAACCAGCTATCTTTCCTCAGATGAAGCTATTCGGGAAGCGGAGCTTTATTACACACAGCTGGAAGCAAACCTGCAGGAACGGATCAACAACATGGAATCCGAAGAACCGGGGCATGAAGAATACCGGTACAATATCGGTCCGATCGAGCATGATCCGTTTGTGCTGATCAGCTACCTGTCTGCAAAATATGAAGAATTTACCTTCGAGCAGGTAAAACCGGAACTGGATGCGTTGTTTGCACTGCAATATCATCTGGAAACGGAGGCAGTTAATGAAACTGTAACAGAGACAACAACTGTAAGAGTCGGAGAGTCCCTTGGACAGGTGGTGACGAGCGGCTATTGTAACTGTCCGATCTGTTGTGGTGTATGGAGCGGCGGACCGACTGCAAGCGGGGCATATCCGACAGCTAACCATACCCTTGCGGTGGATGCTTCTGATCCTTTTGTTCCCATGGGAACGAAGGTAGTTATGAATGGGGTGGAATATACCGTAGAGGATACCGGAGCATTTGCAAGATACGGTGTCCAGTTTGATGTTTACTATGACAATCATGCGGCGGCATCTGCACATGGACATCAGACCTGGGAGTGCTATCTGGCAGACGATAATGGCAGCCAGGAAGTGGAAGTGACCAGAACGAGAAAGGTTGATGTGTTGAATGTGACATTGAACAGCGGAAACCTGATGTCGATCTGTCAGGACAGGCTTGGATTTTTCCAGAAGGAATTGTTCAGTGCCTATAACGATACGAAAGGCAACTTACAGATGTTTGCGACACCGGTGGAGTTTAACTGGTATTCCAGTGTGACAAGCTACTATGGTTATCGGATTCATCCGATCTCCGGAGCAAACCAGCTTCATAATGGAATGGATATCGGGGCACCGGAAGGAAGTAAAGTAATGGCAGGACTGACCGGAACGGTTGTAACCTCTGCTTACAACGACAGCTATGGAAATTATGTGGTCATTAAAGACAGCAAAGGTTATGAGCTTCGTTATGCACATTTAAGCAGCCGGAGTGTATCTGCCGGATCAGCAGTAACCAAAGGAGATGAGATCGGTCTTGTGGGAAGCACTGGAAATTCCACTGGAAGTCATCTTCATATTGAACTTCTGAAAAATGGGGAACGGTTAAACCCGATCTTTTATCTGGAAACAGGGGAAGGTTCCATTTTTGGCGGTAATGAATACACCAGTGAAGCGGCACAGCGGCTACTGGAAGAAGCAGCAAGATATCTTGGAACACCATATGTCTGGGGTGGCTATTCACCGAGCGGTTTTGACTGTTCCGGATTCGTCAGTTACTGCCTGACCAATTCGGGAGTGAGAAACACCGGAAGACTGACCGCACAGGGATTATATGATATCTGTACGCCGGTTTCCCAGTCGGATGCACAGCCGGGAGACCTGATCTTCTTTACCGGCACTTATGATGCAGGGGTTCCGGTGACGCACATCGGAATTTATGTGGGTAATGGTCAGATGATCCATTGTGGACATCCGGTACAGTATACGTCCATCAATTCCCCATATTGGCAGAGCCATTTTTATGGATTTGGACGATGGTAAAAGACAGGGCGGCGGATTCCGCCGTCCGGAGAGGAGAGCGGATGAAAAGTCTTGAAAAAGCAACGGCTGATTATGAAAAAGCCAAAGAGAAGATGGAAGTCTCCAAAGCCAGATATGAAGCGGATTTAAAGCGTTTCAAGGCTGCGGAGATTGCTAAGACAGAAGCGGAAAATCTGGAGATTGTACGGATTATCCGGGCGATGGATATGAGTATTCCGGAATTGGAAGCATTTAAAAAGAGAATGAAAACAGAATTACCCGGAAGGGTGGAAATACAGAAGGAGGAAACGAAGCCTGATGATGAATTTAGAGAAAATGAAGCAGAGGAAGAAGTCTAAAGGAAGACTGAAAAAGGGACTTCTTGCAGCAACAACTATTTTTTGTCTGACTTCTCCAATACTGCAGATGCAGAATGTATATGCTGCGGAGAACGGATCACCAGAAATCTCGATTGAAAAACCGGATGGTTGGAAACAGGGGAATACAACGGTATCGATTACCGTTGATGCCAGTCACATGCCGGAAGGTTTTTCGGTTGCAAAGATTGAGGCAAAGGCTGGAAAGGATGGAAGCTGGCAGGATGTGACAGGTAACGGCAGCATTTCTATTGATGGAAATAAAACGGTATATGTCCGGGTAACAGATGGGGATGGAAATGTCTATGAACAGAACCGATCGATTAAATGTTATGACACAGAAAAACCGACACTTTCCGCATCTCTTACCGATGGAGTCCTGACGATTCAGGGAAATGATACGGTATCTGGCATTGCAGCAATCACTGTGAACGGGACAACTTATACAGAATTAACCGATGGAATGTTGAAAGTCCAGCTGACACAAAAGGATTTTACCACAAAGCAGATTGAGATTACAGCTACGGACGGAGCTGGAAATACTTCTGAAAAGTATGTTCTGCAGAATCCTTATTATGAATGGGCGGTCAAACAGGCAGAAAAACAGAAAGCATCCAGTGAAAGCGGCTCAGGAATGACTACAACTACGAGTGCGGAGACTGGAACAGAGGAGACAACAACTTCACCACTTCCGCAGGATGCACAGGCAAGTCAGCCGACAGATGCCAAAGGAACGGTAGATGAACGTACCGTAACAGGCATTGAGGAACAGCTTTCCCAGGAAGGCGAGACAGCAGAGACTGTTACCAAGACCGGGACAGAAGATACCAAGGAGTTTTATACCATTTCAACAAAGAGCGGGAAAATCTTTTATCTGATCGTCGATAATTCCAAAGCTCAGGATAATGTGTATTTCCTCACAGAGGTCAGTGAAAAAGATCTGATGAATTTCACTCTCTCTGATTCTGTGACACTTCCGGAGGTTGATACGGTATATGCAGAACCGGAGAAGCAGGCAGAGGAAGATACCAGTGCAGAGCCAACCGAGACTCCGGAAAAAGAAGAGGAAGAAGTGCAGATGCCGGAAGAGAAAAGTTCCGTTGGGACGTATCTGCTGATTGGAATCATTGTTGTCGGTGTGGCAGGAGCTGGCTGGTACTTTAAGGTTTATAAGCCAAAGCATGAATATGATGATGAGGACGAAATGGAAGATGATGAAGATGAGTCCGAAGATTCTGAATCAGAAAAAAGAGAAATTGATGATGCAGATGAACAACAGGAGAAAGAATCAGAACCGGAGATTTTAAGGGATGATGATTTTGATGATGCGGTCCTGGAAGATGAAGAAGAGGAGCAGGAGTAAATGAAGTTAGTGATAGCAGAAAAACCATCGGTTGCTATGGCACTGGCTCAAGTATTAGGAGCCAGAAGCAGAAAAGATGGATACGTGGAGGGAAACGGTTTTATCGTTTCCTGGTGCGTAGGACATCTGGTAGGCTTGTGTGATGCAGCCGAATATGATGAAAAGTACAGAAAATGGAGATATGAGGATCTGCCAATCGTACCAGAATGTTGGAAACACAAAGTTCTGGAAGGTACAAAGAAGCAGTTTGGAATTTTAAAGAAGCTGATGAACGATTCCAATATCGAGGAAGTCATCTGTGCGACAGATGCCGGGCGGGAAGGTGAATTGATTTTCCGGCTGGTGTATGAACAGGCAGGATGTAAAAAGCCGATGAAACGGTTATGGATATCTTCGATGGAGGAACAGGCAATTAAAGAAGGATTTGCGTCTCTGAAAGACGGTTCGTGTTATGACAGTCTCTATCAGTCAGCACTTTGCAGGGCAAAGGCAGACTGGCTGGTAGGAATCAATGCGAGCCGTCTTTTTTCTGTCCTGTATAACCAGAACCTGAAAGTGGGAAGGGTGCAGACACCGACTCTTGCCATGATCGTGGACCGGAACCAGAAGATTCAGGAGTTTATCAAAGAAAAATACTATGTTGCCCATATCCGATTTGATGAGATGGATGCAGTTACCGAGCATTTTCGGAAAAAGGAAGATGCGGAAAAAGTATCTGCAGACTGTGCCGAGCGGATGTGCGAGGTAGAAAAAGATGAAGTGAAAGAGAAGACTGTTCGACCTCCAAAGTTGTATGATCTGACAACCTTGCAAAGGGAAGCAAACCGGATGTTTGGTTATACCGCCCAGCAGACTTTGGACGCAGTGCAGGAAATGTATGAGAAGAAGCTGGTAACGTATCCTAGAACTGACAGCCAGTACCTGACCGATGAAATGGGAGAGAGTACCAAAGCTCTGATTCAGATGCTGACTGGAAAACTTCCTTTTGCAAAAGCAATGAAGATACAGCCGGATGTAAAGAAGGTCTTAAATTCCAAAAAGGTGTCCGATCACCATGCAATCATTCCCACGATGGAAGTGAAAAAGGCAGATCTTGATGCTTTGAAAGAACGAAACCGCAAGATTTTGTATCTGATCAGTGCCAGATTATTGACAGCTACTGCGGATTCTTATATCTATGAGAGCCATAAGTGCCAGATTACCTGTAATTATCATACTTTTTATCTGTCTGCCAGAAAAACAAAACAGGAAGGGTTTCGGACAATCGAAAAACAGCTGAAACAGTTCTTTGGAATCAAGACAGAGACAGAAGAAGCAGAACTGGATATCTGGGAAGGGAAACATTACGGACCATGTGATTCCTTTGTTACGGAGCATGACACCCAGCCACCCAAACAGTACACAGAAGATACTTTGCTTTCTGCAATGGAACGGGCAGGGAATGAAGAACTGACGGAAGATACCGAAAAGAAAGGACTTGGAACACCGGCAACCAGGGCGGCGATTATTGAAAAGCTGATCCAGTCCGGTTTTGTGAAGCGGGAGAAGAAAAATCTTGTACCGACCAATGATGGAAATGTACTGATTACGGTGCTTCCGGATGAAATAAAATCTCCGAAAATGACGGCAGAGTGGGAAATGGCATTGAACCATATCGCACAAAATACGGAGACAGCGGATGAGTTCTTAAAAGGAATCACTGATCTGATGCAGGAACTGGTAGCAAGATATCAGGCAATATCGGAAGAAAAGAAATCAGAATTTCAAGGCAAGGTAAAAGGTGAAGTCGTTGGCAAATGCCCCAGATGTGGGGCAGAGGTCAGAGAAGGGAAAGTAAAATTCTACTGCTCTGACCGTAACTGTGCTTTTACCTTATGGAAAAATGATAAATTTCTTGCCAGCCAGGGAAAGAAGATGGATAAAGCGGCAGCAAAGAAGTTTTTGTCCAAAGGAAAAATCCATTACAAAGATCTGGTATCAAGAAAAACAGGAAGAACCTATGAAGCAACTGTGGAAATGGTTGATCCCGGCGAGGGAAATGTGAAATTTAATCTGTACTTTCCACAGCGATAAGCGTATGACAGGCAGCCAAGAGGCTGTCTGTTTTCATACAAATAAATGAAAGAGAGGATTTTAGCATGAGGAAAACAGGAAATTTGAGAAGAATCGTATCTGGTTTACTGGCAGGGATGACGATTTTAAGTACGGTATTATCCCCAATGACAGCTTATGCAGCGGAGATGAAACCGGATGAAAAACCACCTCTTTATGAAGAGGTAAAAGATCTTCTGGACGAGGATGAAGTGGTTACTGCAAAGGATTATGAAGTAGAGGTTGGAAGTAACTTTGATGTGAAATCAGATTATACCGGACTGGAAATCAGGGATGATAACAAGGTAAAGGTCACATTTGAAGAAGCGAAAAACGAGAAGCAGGAAGATTTTACCACAGACCATGTAGACACTTACAAGGCAGTTTATTATGTGGAACCGGTCAATTCGGAGCATCCGAAGTATCAGATCAGCAGAAAACTGATTGTGCGTGAAAATGCTGTTTCCACACAAGCTGAAACAGAAGGAGTAAATGCGATTTCAGATTCTGAAAATGCAGAAGCCGATCAGCAGACGGAAGAAACAGAGGATGCAGAATCTGACTCGGAGACAGAGCAGGTAACAGAGATACCAGCCGAAGAATCACAGACAGTGGGTGCAGAAGAAGCCGTAGAAAATGAATCTAAACAGAAATCCCTCTATGAAATGTCTTGCGAAGAGATTCTGGAAGCAGGGGCAGCTCTGGTGGAGAAAGCCATGCAGTCTGGGGAAGATGAGACTTCTTTTACCGGAGAAGATCTGGAACTGTATGAAGTTTACCAGAACGCTCTGATGGCAGGAAACAGCGATGGTGTAGCGACTTTTGCAGACGCTGGAAGCCTGGTTGTTAAAAATGCGAAGAATGAAACCGGAATGTGGGATATTCCACTCTTAGCATATATTTCTTCCTCAACAACAGGTGGACCGGTACACAACTATGTGAAATATATCGCCAATGATTCTGCGAATGGCTGGCGTCTGGCATACTGCCTGCAGGTTAGCAAACACTTTATTGATTCCACCCAGTATATCGGAGCAGAATGGAAGCAGAACGGCATGTATGCAGAGATTTCCTACGCCATTGCTAATGGATGTAAGAAATACGGGCAGACAAACAATGCTGCATATTCCACCGGTAACTGGATTAAAGATTACTATGTAACACAGACCGTTATTTACTGTATTTTAAGTGATTATGGTTATGATGGACATCCGTTAAGTTCCCTGAGTGCAGTTAGTGGTTATCAGGACGTTTATAACTGTGTACAGGCAATGTACAAGGATGTAAAGAAAAACGGAAACAAAGCAGGGGACGGGTATGGAGATAATCCGACTTATACCATTACTGCACCGAGTTCCACAGCCATGAAGCTGAATGCAGATGGCACGTATTACCAGACAGGCTGGTATTCGGTAAAATCTTCCGGCGAACTGGTATCTCGTTCCTTATCTTTATCTGGAGCACCGGAAGGAACTGAGATTGTTTATAAAGACAACAGCAACACCAGTGATTTTTATCTGCGAATCCCGGTAGCAAAAGCCTATGCGATTGGAGATAAAACAGTTTCCTTTAAAGTAAAGGCGACAGCAAAATTCTCCCGTCCGATGGTTTATAACTATCAGTCAAAGATCGCAGACGCACAGAATGTCACTTTTTTGGAGAAAAAGACAACCAATTCACCAAAAACCAGTGAGGCAGAGGCTTCTCTGAAATTGGATAAAGCAAAGGTATCGGTTGTGAAAGTGGATTCCAAAAAGGGAGATGCAAAACTGGCAGGAGCAGTATTTGGTCTTTATAAAGATCAGGCTTGCACACAGCTGATCACAGAAATGCCAGCAACGGATAAAAAAGGTGCATCTACTGTTGAGATTGTTAAGACACAGGAAACCGTTTATCTGAAAGAAATTACAGCACCTTATGGATACCGGATCAATACAACTGCTTACAATGTGAAGCTGGTAGCAAATCAGACAACGACTGCAACGGTACCGGATGAAGAACAGCTGGCAGAGCTTACCATCTATAAAGAAGGACAGGTGCTTACCGGAGCAGATGTGAATGAGAATGGTACTACATTCCATTATGAGAACCGAAGACAGAAAAATGCTGTTTACAATGTTTATGCAGGAGCTGATATTGTAACTGCTTATGGAACTAAGGTTTACAGCAAAGGAGATCTGGTCAAAGAAAACCTGACAACTGGTGAGAATGGTTCTGTCACATTGAAAAATTTGCATCTTGGCGCCTATGTGGTAAAAGAAGCAACAGCACCAGAGAATTTTTATAATGGTGGCGAAGAAAAGACAGTCACCCTGACTTATGCCGGACAGAATAAAGAGGTTGTTTTTGCAGATGTAACTTTTAATAATGAGAGACAGAAAGCAGAAGTAACGGTAGTCAAACAGGACAAAGATACAAAGAAGCCGTTAGGTGGTGGCATTTTTGCTCTTTATGCAGCGAATGATATTGCCAACGCAGACGGAACAGTAGTTGTGAAGAAGGGAACCCTGATCGAGAAAGTGACTACAGGAGCAGACGGAACTGCAAAATTCACAGCAGACCTTCCAATCGGTTACTCTTATTCTGTAAAAGAAGACCAGGCACCGGAAGGCTATGTAAGAAATACAGAGGATACTTACAGCTTCAAATTTGCTTACACCAATGACAAAGAAGCAAAAGTATCTTTCGCCCATACGTTCAGAAATGTTCGTGTGACTGCAAAAATCAATCTTTATAAAGTAGATAAAGAGATTGGAAAAGCCATTCCACAGGGTGATGCTGTATTAAAGGGAGCTGTTTATGGATTATATGCTCGTGAAGATATTGTGCATCCAGACGGAGCAACCGGCGTTATCTATAAAGCTGGAGAACAGGTTGCATCCCTTACAACAGATGAAAAAGGACAGGCATCTGTAGATGGTCTGTATCTTGGAAAGTACTATGTAAAAGAGATCACACCGCCAACCGGATATCTGGCAGACACCGAGGAGCATGATCTGGAATGCAACTATGAAGGAGACATGACTGCTGAAGTGAAGCGGGAATGTACTTCTGGTGAGCAGGTGATCAAACAGCCATTCCAGATTATCAAAGCAGCCAATAATGGAAAGACAGATGCTGATCTGCTGGCAGGGGCAGGCTTTACCGCTTATCTGGAATCGTCCCTGACAAAGAAAGCAGATGGAAGCTATGATTTTGAAAAAGCAACACCGGTAGTCATCGGTGCAAATGGAGCAACTGAGATATTTACTGATGAAAGAGGATATGCGTGCAGTATTCCGTTGCCATTTGGAAGCTACATTGTTCGAGAGACAACTACACCGCACAATTATCATCCGGTAGACGATTTCAGAGTAACTATTACCGAAAATCATCCGAATGAGCCACAGGTTTGGAGAGTCCTTCTGGACAAAGAGTTCAAGGCGAAACTGAAAATCGTGAAAAAAGACGATGAAACAAAGAAATCTGTTTTATCTGCAGGAACAGAGTTTAAAGTGTATGACCTGGACAATCAGAAATATGTGGAGCAGGTGACAACGTATCCAGTGACCACAACGCATAAATCCTACTTTACAGACAGTCAGGGTTATCTGATTATGCCGAAGAATCTGAAAATCGGTCATTACCGGATTGAAGAAGTTCATGCACCGGAAGGGTACACAATCAATAAGAATTATGTGGAGATTGCTGTAGATGCCAATACTGCATACCAGATAGATGCGGAAAGCGGTGATGCGATCATTACTGTAGATTATGAGAACCACCCGGTAAAAGGAAAGCTGACCATCTATAAAAAAGGTGAGATGCTGACAGGCTTTAAGAAAGATTTCATCTATGAAGAGAAATATCTGAAAGGTGCAGAATTCAATGTCTATGCTGCAGAAGATATTTTTACACCGGATTATCAGAAAGATGAGAGTGGAAACAGACAGGTCATTTATGCAAAAGATGCACTTGTAACAACGGTAACCACTGGAGAGGACGGAAAAGCAGTTGCAGAAAATCTGCCACTTGGCTCCTACTACGTGGTAGAAAAATCAGCACCGGAAGGTTTTGTGCTGAATCCGGACAGATCAGAAGTACGATTTGTCTATGCAGATCAGGACACACCTGTGATCGAACAGGAAGTGACGGTTGGAAATGAAAGACAGAAAGTAGCCATCAAGGTAGAAAAACAGGATGCAGAAAATGGTGCGGTTCTGGAAGGTGCTGTATTTGGTATCTATAACAAGGATGATATCAAAGCAGACGGTAAAGTGATTGTGAAAGCGGATACTCTGTTACAGGAAATGACATCTGAGCAGAATGGTATTGCTTCCTGCACACTGGATCTGCCACTTGGAAAGTACTACGTGAAAGAGTTAAAAGCACCTGCAGGATTCGTTTCTTCTGATGAGGTTCTGGAATTTGATGCTTCTTATCAGGGACAGGATGTGAAAACTGTGAAACTGAAAGAAGTGAAAAAGAACCAGCCAACAACCGTAGAGATAACAAAATCTGATCTGACCACAGGAGTGGAACTGGATGGAGCGAAGCTGACGGTTCTTGATAAAGATGGAAACGTTGTAGATGAGTGGACTTCGGTAAAAGATGAGCCACATGTGATCAAGCGTCTGACAGTAGGGGAAGAATATATCCTTCGGGAAGAGATTGCCCCGTATGGCTATCTGAAAGCAACCGATGTGAAATTCAAGATTGAAGATACTGCAGAGATTCAGAAGGTGGAAATGAAAGATGAAGTACCGACGGGTCTTCTGATCATTAACAAAAACGGTGAGTTTCTGGATAAGGTAACACTTCTGGACAATGTGAAAGGTACCGTAGAGCATCTGTTTGAATACGTGACCGGAAATCTTCAGGACGTTACCTTTGATGTATTTGCTGCTGAGGATATTAAAGCGGCTGATGGAGTCAGCAAAGATTATTATAAAGCTGACGAAAAGGTTGGAACAATCATAACAGATTCCAATGGTATTGCTCAGATGGGAAATCTTCCGGCAGGAAAATACTATGTGAAAGAAGTAAAAACTGCCCATGGTTATGTCCTGGATGGGGAGCCAAGATATGTAGATCTGTCTTATCGTGACCAGGATACACCGGTCATCACTTACGATGAAAAATGGCAGAATGCCCGTCAGAAAGTGAAAGTAACGGTTCTGAAAAAAGAAAAAGATACAGATCGTGTCCTTGCAGGTGGTATTTTCGGACTTTATACAAAAGAGGATATCAAAAATGTAAAAGGGGAGGTTCTGCTTGAGAAAGATACACTGATTGAGCAGAAAGCGACCGATGAAAATGGACAGGTTACTTTTACAGCTGATCTTCCGGTAGATGGAAAATACTATGTGAAAGAGATCAATGCCCCGGCTGGATTCGTGACAACAGAGGAAGTGCAGGAATTTACCTTTGATTATGCAGGAGAAGATCAGGCAGAAGTAAGTTATGATTTTACTTTTGAGGATCAGCCGACAACGATAGAGCTGACAAAATCCGATCTGACTACTGGTAATGAACTTCCAGGTGCGCACCTGAAAGTGACAGATGAAGAAGGAAATACTGTAGATGAATGGACATCTACCACAGAATCCCATGTGATTAAGGAACTTGTGGTTGGAAAGAAATACACGATGACAGAAACAAAACCGGCAGATGGTTATGTAACTGCAGAAAGTATCGAGTTTACCGTAGAAAATACAGCTGAAGTCCAGAAGCATGAGATGAAGGATGATGTTACAAAGGTACAGATCAGCAAGACTGACATTACAGGAGAAAAAGAGATTCCGGGTGCAAAACTGACGATCTTAGATAAAGACGATCAGGTGGTAGAGAGCTGGGCTTCCACAGAAGAAGCTCACTATATTGAAAAACTTCCGATTGGAAAATATACACTTCGTGAAGAACAGGCACCAAAGGGATTTATCCTGACTTCGGATGTGACTTTTGAAGTGAAAGATACCGCAGAAATCCAAAAAGTTGCCATGAAGGATGATACTGCAAAGGGAAAAGTGATTCTCAATAAGACAGATAAAACTTCTGGCGAACCACTGAAAGGGGTAGAATTTGAACTTCGTGACAGCAAAGGAAAGGTTCTGGAAACCTTAAAAACAGATGCTGCCGGTCATGCAGAAAGCAAACTGTATGAGATCGCAACCTTCAAAAATGGCAAATATGATGCGGCTATTAAATACTATCTGGTAGAAACCAAAACACTGGATGGATACACACTGGATCAGACGAAGCATGAAGTCACATTTGCTTATGCGGATGACAGCACTCCGGTAGTGGAGGTAACCTTTAATCTGACCAATGAGAAACCGGAAGTTCCGGAAACACCTGCAACACCAGATACTCCACAGTCCCATGAAGGAACAAAGGTATCTGATGCACCAAAAACAGGTGATAACACCAATATCTGGCTGCCGGTTCTGCTGTTACTCATGTCAGCAGGTGGTATGACAGGATTTTATATCGCAAAGAAGAAAAACAGAAAATAACAATGTGTCCAAAGGGAGCCCTGAAATGGGGCTCCCTTTTCAATTCAAAAATTATAGCAGAAAGGAATAAAAAATTATGATGAAAACAATGGAAAAAAGACAGGTTGCAAGAAAAAATCAGGAGAGAACTTTCAGAAGAATGATGGCATACCAGAAAAAAGCAGAGCAGATGGTCAATAAAAAGAGAATGAACCAGCACATGATTAGAAAGGGGTAAGGACGTATGATGAACAGAAAAGAATTTTACGAATATATCAAAAATAATGTGAAAAATTATCTGCCACAGACTTATGAAAATGCGGAGATTAAATTACAGGAGATCGCTAAGAATAATGGTGTTAATCTGACAGCAATTACAATTCCAGAGGGCACTCAGAGAGCAGTTCCATCCATATACCTTGATTCTATGTATCAGGATTATTTGAATGGAAAGCCTCTGGACTCCTGTGTGGGCGATGTGGCAGACATGAGAATCGAGTTGCAGGATATGGCAGCGTATGTGAATCTTGGCTTACCAGATATCCGTAACTATGAAGAAATGAAGGATAAGTTACAGGTAAGAATCTGTGATCCGGAATGGAATAAGGATCGTCTGGCAGATAAAGTGTATACCGAACATGGAGATTTTGCAGCGTATTACACGATCAATCTGGAAGAAGATCAGCATGGAACTTCTAGCATTCCTGTGACCGTTAATCTGATGAAATCATGGGGAGTGACAGCAGAGCAGATTCATGCAGATGCAACAGCAGCGGACAAAGACAGGGGTGCGGTTCTGATGGATATGAAGGAAATCATAAATTCGATGGTTTTTGGTGGAGAGGAGCCGGAGAATCTTCTGAATCATAAGTTGGATATGGAAACCATAGAAAATCCAATGTTCTGCCTGACGAATGAAAACAAAATGAACGGTGCATCTCTTTTACTTCAGGAGGATATCAGAAAACAGATCGGGGAGTGCCTGGGGAGTGATTATTTTGTCCTTCCATCATCCATCCATGAGGTTCTGATTTTGCCGGATAATGGAATGTTTGAAGTGCCTGCGTTAAACCAGATGGTGCAGGAAGTGAATGAAACACAGGTAGAACCGCAGGAGCGTCTTTCTGATAAAGTGCAGTTCTGCAATGGAAAAACAGCTGTACTGGAAAATGCGGAACGCAGGGAAGCCCGTCTGGAAAAAACCAAAGAAGCAGAAGCGACAAAGGAAAAAGCAGCTGAAAAAGGTGGAATTCATGGCAAACTGGAAAAAGTAAAAAATGAAATGAAAACAAAAGAGACAAGCAAAATCCCAAAGGATAAATCCAGAGATCTTGCAACTGTTTTATAAGAGAAGCTGAAAAGAGAAAATGAGGTAATGGAGAGGGATTGTGACATGCAATCCCTCAAATTTTTATGGAGGAACAAATGGCAAATAAATTATACGCAATGGAACAGCTGACGGAGGAAGTGGCGAAAGATGTCGCTTCCAGTCCGCAGGAGTGGATGCGGTTTCTTGATACTGCATCCAGGCTGTACCGGTATACTTTTCCGGAACAGCTTCTTATCTATGCACAGCGTCCAGATGCAACTGCAGTGGCATCTATGGAAATCTGGAACCAGAAGATGTACCGCTGGATCAAGAAAGGTTCCAAAGGAATTGCCCTGATTGATAATACATCTGGACCTAAAACAAAGCTGAGATATGTTTTTGATGTACAGGATACTTACAAGGTAAGGAATCTTGGCAAAGATCCGCAGTTATGGAATCTTCCCATGGAAGGAGAAAACCTTGTTGCAGATTATCTGCAGGAACAGTTCAACCTGGAAGAAACGGAGGGCGGACTTGCAGAAGTTTTGCATCAGGCGGCAGTTGAAAGCGTACAGGACTGGCTCCCGGATGCCTTTGACGAAATGCACTTGGATGTAGGAGGAACTTTCCTGGAAGATCTGGATGTACAGAATCAGAAAGTGGAATTTCGGGAACTGATGATCAACAGTACCTGGTATCTTTTGTTGAACCGGTGTGGTCTGGATGTGCAGGAGTATCTGGATGCAGAGGATTTTCGATATATTACAGATTTTAACCGTCTGAAAGTCATGGGACATCTTGGCAGTTCTGTGAATGAGCTTGCAAAGCCGGTGCTGATGCAGATTGGAAGATATGTGATGACAGATCTGGAAAAAGATCTGAAAACACTTGCAAAAGAGAAAGAAGTCCCTTATAATGAATTTAACACGTTAATTCGTGAAAGCAAGACAACCAACAAAGAAGATAGAGAAGAAAATAAGGAGGAACAGGAGCATGAGAGAGATCACTTACAGCCAGAACGGAGAGTATCAGATTCCGGATATCAGTCTGGAGGAGACGGCAGGGACAATCGGGAAGTACGGGATGATGCGGAAAGAATACCTGAAGAACCACAAAATCGCCAGATTCAACATTCTGACCTTACAAAACAAACTGGACAGTCATCTGATGGAGATCGACCAGCAGGCGAGACAGAAAGTAGACAATCTGATGGCAGAACTGCTGGAGAAAGATCCGGCACCAGACAAGATGACAGACACAATGGCATGGACCAGACACATGAACCAGATCAAAGCACAGGCAGAGGAACTGGTGATTCAGGAGATTATCTACAGTTAAGTCTGTTCCCTACGGAAGAAGAACAGTTAGGAGAAATCAGGAAAGCGGCAGCTGCACTTACACAGCCAGCCGCTTTTTTGATTTCAGATGATGTGGTAAATGATATTCTCCGTACCGGAAGTGGAGGTAGTAATACACTTTTTCACATTACAGCAAAACTGATTGAAGGATTAGATAACGAAGAAATGCGAAAATTTCTGATTAGTGAGTATGGTACAGGTGGAAAAGGTTTTACCATCCATGGACAGAAAATCGGTATCTGGTATGACAGCGATGGTATTCGTATCCGCCGGGGAGATTCCGCCAGACGTAATTTTGACCGTATGGTTACATGGGAAGAAGCGGCAGATCGCATCTGGGATATGTATGAGGATGGGAATTATGTTTCCAACAGCATTTCCAACAATGCCATCGAAAAAGAACGGGAAGAAACAAGCCTTCAATTAGCATTGCATTTTCGTGATACCAACAAAAATCCGGATGAGCGGTTGTCTTATCAGGAGTGGCAGGAAATAATCCAGGATTGCTGGCTTGAACCGGAAGCCGTTCAGGAAATCTATGAGCGTTTTGAGTATCTGCAGAAAGACATGGAGGAGAATCCGGGAGAATATCATCGTTGGGAAATTCAGAACAATCCAAAGTATTTTACCCGTTTCCATGACTTGCAGCGGGAGATGTCCTGGCGGGATCAGAAACAGCAGGTAGAACGTCCGGAACTTTCTTTTATCACACAGGATGAGATTGACGCAGTATTAAGAAGAGGCGGTATTACAGCTGGTGGTCGTAATCGTATCTACGAATATTTCATGGAACATCATGATACGAAAGAAACTGCCGAGTTCCTGAAAAATGAATATGGGACAGGTGGTTCCTCACCTGGAATTATTGGAGCTTATCAGTCGGATGCGTCTCACGATGCGAAAGGTTTGCGATTGAGTAAAGGAAAAATCGGAAATCCGGATGTAACAGTTTTATTGAAATGGAACAAAGTTGCAGAGCGTGTTCGTCAGTTGGTACGTAGTGATGATTACCTGTCACCGGAAGAAATGGAAAAATATGAGGAAAGACAGGAGGCACAACGTCTGGCTGATCTGGAAGAAGCACAGCAGGCTCTTACTGCAGAGAGCGATTTGGAAAGTCCGCAGGAAGAACCTGTCCATGAAACGCAGGAACAGGAAGATACCACAGAACCAGAAACGGCACATGGCGAAGCAGAAGAAAATGAGCTTCCGGCACCACAGGGAGAATTGATTCCAGCAGGAAATTTCCACATTACAGATGATGAACTTGGGCAGGGTACACCAAAAGAAAAGTTTCGTTCCAATATCATGGCAATCCAGCTTTTGAAAAAATGTGAAGCGGAAAACCGAGGTGCTACATCAGAAGAGCAGGAGATTTTGTCCCGTTATGTTGGCTGGGGTGGACTTGCAGATGCTTTTGATGAAACGAAGGAGTCCTGGGAAACAGAATATCTGGAATTAAAAACCGTTTTGACACCGGACGAATATGCTGCAGCCAGAGCATCTACTTTAAATGCTCACTACACGCAGCCGATTGTCATTCAAAGCATGTATCAGGCTCTTTCTCATCTTGGATTTCAGAAAGGAAATATCCTGGAGCCAGCCATGGGGGTGGGAAACTTTTTCGGAATGTTACCGGAGAACCTGAACCAGTCAAAGCTGTATGGCGTGGAGCTGGACAGTATCAGTGGAAGAATTGCAAAACTTCTCTATCCAGATGCCAATATTCAGATCAAAGGATATGAGAAAACCGATTATCCGAATGATTTTTTTGATGTCGTAATCGGAAATGTACCATTTGGGGCATATAAGGTAAATGATCAGCAGTACGACCGTTATAATTTCATGATTCATGATTATTTTCTGGCAAAAAGTATGGATCAGCTTCGTCCCGGTGGTGTTGCGGCACTGATTACCACGAAAGGAACGATGGATAAGGCTTCACTGGAAGTGAGAAGATACTTGGCAGAGCGAGCCGATTTATTAGGAGCTATCCGGTTACCAAATACAGCATTTAAGGCAAATGCCGGTACAGAGGTCAGTGCAGATATCTTGTTTTTCCAGAAAAAAGACAGTATCAGTAAAGAGATGCCTGAATGGATCAATCTGGGAACGGATGCTAATGGAATTACGGTAAACCAGTATTTTGTCCAGCATCCGGAAATGGTATTAGGAAAGATGCAGGAAGTTTCTGGTCCTTTTGGTATGGAGGCTACATGTATGCCAGTAGAAGGGGCTAATCTGGAATTGCAGCTTGCAGAAGCAGTTACTCATATTCGAGGGAATATGGCACCGGCAGTAGATGTGGAAACAGAACTGGAGGATGTTCCAGAGAGTCTTCCGGCAGATCCGGAAGTGCGTAATTACAGTTTTACCGTTGTGGAGGATCAGGTCTATTATCGTGTCAACTCATTGATGAAACCGGTAAAAATGCCAGCAGCAACAGCAGAACGTGTGAAAGGCATGGTGGAAATCCGGGATACCGTCCGGGAGTTGATTTCCATGCAGATGGAGGAATACATCACTGACGAAAAAATCCGTGCACAGCAGGAAAAACTGAACCAGGTGTATGATGCGTACACAGCAAAATATGGAGTCATTGGAAGTAATGCCAACAAACGGGCATTTTCTGACGACTCTTCTTATTGCCTGCTATGTTCACTGGAAGATCTGAATGAAGACGGAACATTGAAGCGGAAAGCAGATATGTTCACCAAGCGAACAATCAAAAAAGCAGTAGCAGTCAACAGTGTAGAGACAGCGACAGAAGCACTTGCCTTGTCTTTAAACGAAAAAGCAAAGGTAGATCTTCCGTATATGGCACAGCTGACAGGAAAGACGGAAGAAAAGATCAAGGAAGAACTGAGGGGTGTTATTTTTCAGAATCCTTTGACAAATCAGTGGGAGAATGGGGACGAATACCTGTCCGGAAATGTCAGGGAAAAGCTGAGTACAGCAAGAACTTTTGCAGGAACACACCCGGAGTTTACAGCAAATGTTCGTGCCCTGGAAGCGGTACAGCCAAAAGACCTGGAAGCATCTGAGATTGAAGTCCGGCTTGGTGCAACCTGGATTGAACCATCTGATTATCAGGATTTTATGCGGGAACTTCTTCATACCCCATGGTATCTGCTTCAAAAACAAGTACAGGTGAAATATTCCGAGGTTAATGGAGAGTGGAGAATTACCGGTAAAAATGCAGACAGTACAAGAAATTCACTGGCGTATGCGACGTATGGAACTGAGAGGGCAAATGCCTATAAGATTCTGGAAGATACCCTGAACCTGAAAGATGTACGAATTTATGATAAGAGTGTCAATGAAAATGGCGATGAGATCCGTGTCCTTAATAAGAAAGAAACCATGCTTGCATCACAGAAACAGGATGCCATGAAAGTGGCATTTAAAGACTGGATTTTCAAAGACCAGCAGAGAAGGGAGCGGCTGGTAAAAGTTTATAATGAACGGTTCAATAGTGTCCGTCCTCGTGAGTATGATGGAAGCCATCTGACATTCCCAGGCATGAATCCGGAAATTGAACTCAGACCACACCAGAAAAATGCAGTGGCTCATCAGCTTTATGGAGATAATGTGCTTCTGGCACATGTAGTAGGAGCTGGGAAGACCTACGAAATGGTAGCGGCAGCCATGGAAAGTAAACGCCTGGGGTTATCGCAAAAGAACCTGTTTGTGGTGCCAAATCATCTGACCGAGCAGTGGGGAGCAGAGTTTTTACAGTTATATCCGGGAGCTAATATTCTGGTAGCGACTAAGAAAGATTTTGAACCTGCAAACCGAAAGAAGTCCTGTGCCAGAATTGCAATGGGAAATTATGATGCCATTATCATTGGACATTCCCAGTTTGAGCGTATTCCAATCTCAGATGAACGACAGGAAGCAATGCTGAGAAGGCAGATTGATGATCTGGAAAATGCCATTCAGAGTGCCAGAAATGAACAGGATGGTGGGCGGTATACGATCAAACAGATTGAGAGAACCAGAAAAACGCTGCAAGTCCGGTTAGAGAAACTGAATAAAAAAGAGAAAAAAGATAATGTGGTTACGTTTGAAGAACTTGGAGTTGACCATTTATATGTGGATGAAGCGCACAGCTATAAAAATGCGTTTCTTTATACAAAAATGAGAAATGTAGCCGGGATTGCCCAGAACGAAGCACAGAAATCAGCGGATATGTTCAATAAATGCCAGTATCTGGATGAGATTACAGGTGGCAAGGGAATTACGTTTGCTACGGGCACACCGATCAGCAACAGCATGACGGAGCTTTATGTCATGCAGCGGTATCTGCAGAACAGTAAACTGCAGAATATGGGACTGGGATTGTTTGATTCTTGGGCATCCACCTTTGGAGAGGTTGTTACCAGCATTGAGCTTGCCCCGGAAGGAACAGGCTACCGGATGAAGTCTCGATTTGCACGATTTTATAATATTCCGGAATTGATGAACATGTTCAAAGAGATTGCGGACATTAAAACATCCGATCAGCTGAAACTTCCTGTTCCGGAAGCGGAATATGAAACGGTAGTTCTGAAACCAACGGAACAGCAGAAAGAGATTGTAGCAAATCTGGGAGAAAGAGCGGAAGTTGTCCGGAATGGCGGCGTAGATGCTTCGGTAGATAATATGCTGAAGATTACCAATGATGGAAGAAAACTTGCCCTGGATCAGCGTCTGGTGAATGAATTACTGCCAGATGATTCTGGAAGCAAAGTTTCTGTCTGTGCAGAAAAAAGCTATGAAATATGGAAAAATACTATGGCACAGAAGTCTGCCCAGCTTATCTTCTGTGATTTGAGTACCCCAAAAGGAGACGGCAGTTTCAATGTCTATGATGATTTAAAACAAAAACTGATGGATAAAGGGGTGCCTGAAAAAGAAATTGCGTTTATCCATGATGCGAATACGGAAACAAAGAAAGCGGAGCTGTTTGGAAAAGTAAAATCCGGACAGGTTCGTTTTTTGATTGGTTCTACAGCGAAGATGGGTGCTGGTACCAACGTGCAGAATCGTCTGATTGCTCTGCATCATCTGGATATTGGCTGGAAACCGTCAGACCTGGAACAGAGGGAAGGACGTATTATCCGGCAGGGCAACCATAATAAAAAAGTACAGATCTTCCGGTATGTGACGGAATCCACATTTGACAGCTACATGTGGCAGCTGATTGAAAATAAGCAGAAATTTATATCACAGATCATGACCAGTAAAGCACCTGTGCGAAGCTGTGAAGATGTAGATGAAGCGGCTCTTTCTTATGCAGAGGTAAAGGCACTTGCAACCGGAAATCCGGCAGTGAAAGAAAAGATGGAATTAGATGTAGATGTGGCAAAACTGAAACTGCTAAAAGCCAACCACATGAATAACCAGTACCGGCTGGAAGATGATATTGCCAGAAATTTCCCACAGCAGATCGCAAAACTGACAGAAATTATTGACGGTTATAAAGCAGATATTGCTTATTATCAGGAACACAAGATATCAGATGCAGAGAATTTTTCCATGGAAATCAGTGGAAAGGTATTTACTGATAAGAAAGAGGCAGGAACAGCACTTCTGGCAGCCTGCAAGGAGATTCAGTCCTTGGACACAGCTATGGATATTGGAAGCTACCAGGGATTTAACATGCGGATTCAGTTTGACAGTTGGAGCAAAGCATTTTATCTTTCCATGAAACATGAATCCGTATCCAAAATCCAGCTTGGAGCGGATACACTGGGAAATATTACCCGTATCAATAACCTGTTGGAAAGCTATCCGGAAAAGATGGCAGAAGCCGAGCAGAGACTGGAGACGGTACAGGAACAGCTGAAAAGTGCAAAAGAAGAGGTAGGGAAACCATTTCCAAAAGAAGCTGAACTGAATCAGATGATGGAACGGTTATCGAAATTGAATGCTCTGTTAAATATGGATGAACAGGAAGATTCGGGAAAAGAAACGAAGAACGTTGACGCAGAAGAAAAACCGGTACGTGGCTCTATTCATGAGAAACTTCAGGTTTATAAAGAAGCAAAACGAGACGGAAATGAAAAAAGTCAGGTAAATCGAAAGCGTGACTTTGGCTTGGAATAAAAAAGAATCAGAAATGGCATAATCTGGGAAAAGAGAAAATTCCCTGGCTATGCCATTTTCAGTATGACAGGAGGAAACAATATGGCGATGAACAGAATAATGGGAACAGAAGCTCAGAAAATGCAGGATTACGCAAGGGAGCAGATTGAACGGGCAGAGCGAAGAGGGATTACTTTTCCAGAAGATGTGAAAGAAGATATTTTCCGATATGCAGACCTGATCGGAGAGGAAGACAAGGTAAGAAGTTTAGTAAGAAATCTTGCCAGAGCAACAGAGCAGTCAAACAAAGAACAGGTACAGGATCTTTTATATGGTGCAGAAATGGAAATTCGGGAGTTACCGGATGAAACGATTGGAAGACTGGAACTGTTAGATTATGGTTATACGGCAGACGATATGGTTCCATTAAGGAAAGAGGCTGCATTAGAGTATCATCGGACAGGTTCTAAGATTTACTGTTTGGGAACCGATGGCAGTAAAGGAGAATATGCAAGCCGGGAGATGATTCTGGAACACAATGGTTTGTTTGGCATGGAAGTGGAGGAATGGAAGAGAAGAAACGACTATGACAGGGATTTTGATTATGGATATGATTATACCGAAGATCCTGAATATTCTCTGCAAGAACCCATGCGTGTGATTGATCGGGAGGAAGCCTTAAGATTTTATGATGCAGGAGCAAGTATTTATCTGATTACTGTTTTCCCACGCCCGTTATATGTTACAGAACGAATGGAAATTGAACGAGGTCCGGAAAATTATCAGATGGCATCTACGGAATGGGAGCTTTTTTATAACCTGGAATGGGAAATGAAGAAATATCCACAGATCCAGTCGTTAAGAGAGGCAAATCTTCTCCTCGGAACAGGGAGGACTTTCGGCATTTATCAGATCCGGGATGGTTCTGCCGGAGAATCCTATGAATTTATGAATATGAATTTTATTGAAAGTCATGGACTTCAGATCCGGAAAGAAGATTATGAGCTTGTTTATACAGCCGATCTGCTAGGAAACACCTCTTTGGACGATATCTATGAGCAGTTTAATATCAATCATCCGGAAGATTTCAGGGGACACTCTCTGTCGGTCAGTGATGTTGTAGTTCTGAATGATAACGGTCATGTGACGGCGCATTTTGTGGACAGCATGAGTTTTCCGGAGTTGACTTCTTTTTTGAATTTGGATGAGGTTTCACTGGATGCGTTGGCGTATGAGGTGGATGAGTGGTATTTTGCTATCCAAACGACAGAAGAAGGTTATGATTATTCCTTTTATGATGAAAACTTTCGTCTGATGGATGGCGGTGTTTATGAAAATCCAGAACAGACGATAGAAGAAGCCGCAGACGTTCTGTTGAAAGAAGATGGATGGACCGGTGACAGAATCCGGGGAGAGTATGATGAGCTGATGGAAAAGGTCGAAGAAGTAGAAGCTGAAGTGATGAAAGAAATCCAAAGGAGTCAGGGGGAATATAAACCTCTTGCCAAAGTAGAAGAACTGGAAGAAGCCAATTACAACATGATTGATAATGTACTCAATAATATGCCGCCAAAGAAAGAACCGTATCTGGAATATTATGCTGCAGAGTATGATGAATTTCATGGAATGGGTGGTTACGAGAAAAGTATAGATCTCTCTAAAATCGCAGCAATCTATGAAAAGTATCAGGAAGATCCGGAAAGTTCTTATAAGATCTGCGGTATGGGTATCATTTACCGAGATCCGGAGGATAGCTTATTTGATGAAACAGAACTTGGAATCGTGAGAGGGACTACCATACATGGCGATGCTCTGGATGATGTGCGATTTTTAAGAGATCAGCCAGTGGTACGGGAAGGAATCGAAAAGATCAGGGAAGCATTTCCAGATTATCGCTATATCCCCATCCACGATGTCCGGGAAGCGATGTATCCGGAGAAAATGACTACTGAGGAATTAGCTGAAGCACTGGATGAGATTGCAGAAGATTTTGATCCGTATGATTACCGGGATCACATTGAACCGGGAGAGAATACGATACAGGAAGTGATGCTGGATCTGCAGAGCGGAAACATTGGCTCTTACATTTCTTATTTGAAAGATATCGTTGAGGAAGAATGTGAACAGTCTGTACGTGCAGGGGTATTGATAGAACGATTAAAGACTTATGAACCGGAGCTGCAAAAAGAGCCGGAACCGATGGCGTATGTGAATTATTGCGAAAACCGTGAACTGATGAATCCAAGATGTCAGAAACTGGCTGATCTGGATGCCCTGGTTGCCAGACAGGATAAAGAGTGGTACGCAGACCGGAATCCCAAAAGCAATGAGCCGACTATGACAGCGCAGATGTTCTTTACCGTGTATTATGCAGAAAAAGGAAACAAATTCCTGCATCATTTTAAAGGTAAGATTGATATTGGTACCGGGAATGGTGGCATTGTAAGTCAGTTAAAGTTGCAGAACGAAATGCGTCTTACAGATGAAAGCTGGATTGGCTACCAGAAAGGTAAAGGGAATGAAGAATTTCAAAAGTATATGGAAGATTTGACGGATATGCAGGATCATATACTTCCTTATCTGCAGAGCTTTTGCAGCCTGGAAGAGAAAGGGGTGCAGGAGCGAAGGGAACAGCAGATTTCAGAAAAAAGAGAGAACAGAGTACCTGCAACGCAGTCTACAGTAGAATTAAAAGCTGAAACAAATAGAGAAATGATAAGTGGTTCTCGCAGTACAAGTCAGAAAGTAGCAAAAGTATCTGCATCAGAAAAAGGAAAGAAACCTTCCATTCATGAGCGTTTGGAAATCAATAAGAAGAAAATTCAAGAAAAGCAGGGAAAAGATAAGCCGGAGAGAGGAGCTGATCGGGGTGTAAGATAAAACAATAAGAAGTATCTTGGTAGTAGTGAGAGTATCTTTGGAGGATACTCTCACTCTCCCATAGAAGAATCAATCTTAGATTTCATAGACAATTTTAGAACGAAAATGTATAATAAGAAAAAAAGTGTTTTTGAGCAAATCAGCCGAAAGTCTGCGACACAAAGCTAGAGGACCTGTAAAATGGTAGTCAGTTGTCACGTTTAGGTATTGTCTGAAATGGCAATACTTTTTATTTAGGAAGATTTGTTACGGTACGCATAGACAATGCATTGATATACGTGAGAACGGAGGTTGACATGCGAATGGACGAGCATTTACAATCCTTAGCAAGCAAGCAAGCAAGCAAGCAAGCAAGCAAGCAAGCAAGCAAGCAAGCAAGC
>OHAG01000439.1_pt1 | contig 33923 bp, 28 predicted proteins | sample 1577081 | NCBI WGS metagenome assembly OHAG01 (sample SAMEA3541513, study PRJEB24748) | human gut metagenome | biome: human gut; feature: human-associated habitat; material: faeces | place: China | collected 2012
CATGCGTTCAGCTTAATATTTAGATTTATGTGTCCAGGATAATGGGTACATATCAATGACGACAAGACTTTGTCGTCATTCCCCCTTTCTCTCCAGAAAGGAGCTGAGTTCTGCATGCTTTCCTTTTACTAGCTTTCGCATACTTGCCTTTTTACAAAAATGCTATTCGCAGAATCCGCCTGCAGATTGACTTTGCAAATCTGCCCCCTAGCCTCTAACCTCTAACCTTTTACCTTTCTTTTATGCACAGCCTCGAGCCGCAGGCTTGCTGAGCAAGGACAAAGTCTTGTCCTTGCTGACTACTAGTCTACTGAATCGAAATTCGTATGGATTTCCTATAAATGGTAGCCCGGTCTTCCAAAAAGCTTGAAGTTGTAATTCGTTAACTATATTGCACTCCCATTTTTACCGACCTGTGAATCCTTCTTGGATTCGCACAGACAGCAAACAACGTTTGCAGCCTTACGGATATTCCGCTGCACTCTGCCATTCCAGACAGCATCAAAAAGCGACAGGAAAAATTCCTGCCGCTTTTTCGTTGTTTGAAAGGATCCAAGCTTCTGCTCGCAAAGGTTTCCTCTAATCTCTCTTCCTTATGCCTGGGCTTCGTCTTTGGCTACTTCGAGACTCAGTCGATGCTGAATAGCGCTCAAAATCAGTTTGATGCATTCAGGGATGCCCCATTCGCTGGACTTGAGCAGAAGGTCATAGTTGGCTGCATAGCCCCAGAATGTACCGGTGTAGTAACGGCAGTGTTCGCTTCTGCGTTTGTTTACATCGGCAATCATACGGCGTGCCGTGGCTTTGTCTACCTTTTCGCGAAGCATGACACGGCGTGCTGCCCATTCCGGATCAGAGGCAATGAACAGGTTGAATGTATTGGGTCTGTCCTTGAGAATGACATTGGCCAGGCGTCCTACGATGACACAGGAACCTTTCTCTGCCAGTTCCTTAATGACAGAAGTTTCGGCCAGGAACAGTTCATCCTTAGGTGCTACGGCACCGGATGCGAGATGGGTGTATTTATCAAACAGATTATAGATAAAACGGTTTTCAATAGACTGATCCTGTTTCTTTACTTCTTCCAGACTCAACCCTTCCCGTTCGCCAACCATCTGCATGATTTCCGTATCATAGAACGGAACCCCCAGTTCTTTAGCCAGACGGCGTCCAATAGCGCGACCGCCACTGCCAAATTCTCTGGATACGGTGACTACCAACGGAGCCGCTGCCACATCGCTGGCCTTCTTTGGCTCAGTATCCAGTACCGGATATTCGGACAGTTTCTTCTTGAACAGAAGGCGTTCGATCGGACCGGCCAGAACGCAGCCGGCAATAATCAGAGCCAGACCGACAACGGCGCGGATGGTAATCGGTTCCCCCAGAACAATGGCTGCCAGAATCAGTGCCACCACCGGCTTAATGAAGAACGCAAAGGAAGCATTAGCCGGACCGGACAGTTCAATCGCCTTCATAAAGCAAACATAACCAAATCCGGTAACCACCACAGAGGTGTAAATCAGTGGCCAGATGGAGTGGGAATCAATGCCGGAAAGAATCGGGCCATGGGTAAAGAACAGAATGGCCAGCACACCAAAAGAACCAATGATGAAGCTGAAACTGTTCATTGCACTGCCGCCTATCTTCTTAATGCGCAGCTTACCCAATGTGGTATACAGGGAGAAACTGATGGCCGCTGCCAGTACGATGAGCAGGCCCACGCTCCCCTTTTCAATAATTGCCACCGGATCGGCTACAATACAGAGGCCGATGAGGGACAGAATAATGGTGATAATCTTCTGCCTTGTCAGTGCATCATGCGTAATAAAGTAGCAGAAAATCATGGTAAATACCGGATTACAGGAGAAGACAATGGCTGCCAGCCCTGCATTGGATTTATTAACCCCTATCTGGAACAGCACCATGCTGAACATAACGTTGATTATCCCCAGAATGGCCACATAAATCCAATCTGATTTTGTCAGGTGCACATGTCTGTGCATCAGATCCTTAACTGCCAGCGGGAGCAGCAGCAGCCCGCCAATAAAAAAACGAAGGAACGTGAGCTGAAATGCGGTAAAAGATGAACCAGCTATTTTCAGCGCAATTTCCATCGTGCCAAATGCCAATGCCGTTAAGACAATGTATATTGTCCCGTTTTTGGCGTTCATAACAACATCTCCTCTGCCTGATAGCTACAATGCTATAAAAAATAATTTCTAATTAAGAATCAATGTCATTAATTATAGCACTCACTGCGTATAGATGCATATGAATTTATATTAAGATTTTATAACGATACGTAAAAAAGACATCTTCCGGACTCTGTAACAAACGCCTTTCCTCTGTCTAAGTCAGTTCCAGTTCATAAAGGGCCACTGTAACCGGACTCCCGTCCTTTTTCCATTTGGTGAAGCTCCCCGTAGAGGTGAAACCTCTGTTTTCGTGAAACCAGAGCGAAGGCAGATTCCGTATATCAATACAGGCCATCAGGGCAACGGCTCCGCATGCCTCCGCCTGTTCTTTTACCGCTTCCAGAAGCAAAGAGGCCACTCCCTGACGGCGCCAGTCCGGATCGGTATAAACCGCATATTCCATCGTCTTCTCCTCTGTCTTCCATTCTCTGAATTCCCACAGCAGGGCAAAGCCAGCCACATGCCCGTCAGCCTGTGCCACCAGCAAGGGTTCCCCCTGTTCCTTATGCCTGCAGAAAAAGGAATGTATGGACTTCTCCGTATATTTCTGGTTACCTTCTGCCCATGTGCCCTGCGCCTGGCAGGCATTATAAATACAGCGCACCGCTGTCTCGTCAGTTTCCACCGCTTCCCTTACTATCCAATTGGCTCCCATGTCCGTTTCCTTTCGTTTCCACCGCCAGATACAGATGTCATTATACAACACTTACAATATTTCCTGTTTAGGATTATAATGTATAGCATATATAAACAGAATTTAATATGTTTCTGTAAAAAAGGAGAAATCATTATGCAGCTGACACTGGAAAAAGCCAAGGAAATCCTTCCTCGCTATACTACGGAAGATCATTTGTTTACCCACGCACAGGCCGTAAGTGCCTGCATGGAAGCTATGGCCGACTATTTCCATGAAGACCGCAATCACTGGGCAGCCATCGGTTATCTTCACGATGTAGACTATGAAAAGTACCCGGATGAACACTGCCATCATGTCCATGAAATCCTGGATCCGGAAGGCATCGACAATGCAGATTCCGAAGCCATCATTTCTCATGGCTACAAGGTTTGCGGCATTGAAAGAGAACCGGAAACCAATATGGAAAAGAGCCTCATCACCGTTGATGGCCTCTCCGGCATCATCATGGCCTATGCCCTCATGCGTCCGGAAGGAATGAACGGCATGAAGGTCAAAGGACTGAAGAAGAAATTCAAGGATAAGGCATTCGCTGAAGGGGTTGACCGTCAGTGCATCAAAGAAGGCGTAGAACGCCTGGGTCTCGATATGGCTGTGGTTATGGAAGCATGTATTAAGGGGATGGCTGCGCACGCCAAGGAGCTCAACCTTTAAATTTCGGATGGTCCGGGCGCGTATGCGGCCCTGACCATAAAAAAGAGAGTGGGACGTACTACTCTGTACAGTCCCGCTCCCTTTTTTTATGTCCAGAGCCACCTCCGCACTCCGGCCTATCTCGAAATTTCCTGATTAATATGAATCCGATCTTGCCCCACCCATATAAAAACCCCTGGGATGTACTGTCTGTGTACAGTCCCAGGAGTTTTTTATATGGTTGAAACAACCTCTGCATCCCGGCCTGCCAATCCCAAAAGAATTTGCACCGTCAGCGAACCAGAGGTTCACGGCCTTACGGACATTCCGATGCACTCCCCAACGGCATAAAAAGCGACAGGAGAAATTCCTGCCGCTTTTTCGCTGTCTGAAAGAAAACTATCCCGATTTCCGGTCTGATTGTCTGAAGGAAAACTAAGGGCAGCCATGACGAGGTGTTGTTATAACACCCCTTCCATTTCCATGTCTAACAACAGCTCATGGAAGTGCCACATAGATTTATGACTGCTCATGCTCAACATCCCATTGTCACCGATACTCCTCGTTCCTCAACTCTCAAACTTCATACCAGCCTTTCAGTTAATCGTTGTATTCGGAATATCTTTTATCATGGATTCGATAGCATCTGCCGGATTGATGGATGGAATCCGATCAAGCATGGTTTCCCAGAATGCAGCGCGTTTTTCGTCCGGTTTCACGCCGTCGGCTCCGTGGCGGAAAATGTGTACCAGATTTTCTACAGCCTGGATGGATTCTTCTCCAAACATAGCAGATGCCCTGGAGTACCACTCTACCGCCTGCCTGCCACTGGGCTTAACGCCCCGTCCCATTTCGTAGCATTCGCCCATATGGAATGCGCCGGCTGCACAATTGGCGTTGGCCGCTTTCGTGTAGAGTGTGATGGCTTTCTTCATATTATGGTACTGGCTTCCCCCTAAGTAGTCATGAACTTCTCCCATGCGGGCCAGTGCCATGCCTGCACCAGGGCCTTCCATGCGGGAGGCCTTTTTATACCATTTCATAGCCTGTTCCAGGTCGATATTCATTCCATTGGTGCCGTCCCGGTAAGAGTCCCCCAAACGCACAGCACACATAGCCAGGCCTTCTCCTGCTCCTTTTTTATACCACTGGATGGCTATTTCCGGATTTTTTTCCACGCCTTCCATTCCCTCTTCATATATGCTTCCAATATTCATAACCGCCATTTCGGTTGATGGAGCCCCTGGTTTGCAGGCGCGGGTGTAATAGGAAATCGCCTTTTCTCCATCTGGCTCAACACCCATTCCGTGCTGGTAACACGTTCCCAGGAACAGGCAGGAATCCGTTGAGCCAGCCTCTGATCCACGGGTAAACCACTGAATAGCCTTTTGCAAATCCGCGGGAATGTCTTCCGCTCCCTGCAGGTAAATCATGCCGATCTCTTCCGCACATTCAGCTTCGGAGTGTCCTTTTTTGTTCCATGCTTTAATGAGCCAGTCCAGAGCTTGTTTCCTGTCCAGGGGAACCCCTACCCCGTTAAGATAACATTTCCCCAGGGTGAAATATCCGAATTCCTCATCCAGTTCGGCTGATTTTCTGGCCCATTCTATCGCCTTTTCCAGACTCTGTTTAAGTTTTCTGGCCCCCTTGGCATACAGGATGGTAAGGGTATTGGATGCTTCGCCTGCCGCTTCGCCCCCCTGCTGATAGGCCCGGGTGAGAAGGTCGGCCGCCTTCTTGCCATCCACGGAAACGCCATCCCCTCGAATATAATAACCTGCCAGGTTTACCATGCCCCAGTCACATTCTTCGTCTGCCGATTTCTGCATCCACTGGAAAATTTCCTTTTCCTGTTTACGGGAAGGCTTTCCGTATTCCTCCAGAATCAGGGCTATCCGGCAGGCAGCGCGCCCTGCATATTCTCCACCACAGTCATAGGCCTTCTTATACCATTTCATCGCCTGTTCCGGAGATGGTTCCGTCCCCTCCCCATGCTCATAACAGTCCCCGAGTGCAAAGAAAGCCTCTTCCAGATGGCTTTCCGCCGCCCGTTCATACCAGAGAAGGGATTTTTCCATATCAGGCCTGATTTCTATTCCTGCCTTGTAGATTTCCCCCAGGCGGAAAGCTGCGTAACCAGAGACGTCACCCATCATGTAGTAAGCCCTTTCATAGAGCGTAATCGCCTTTCTCTTATTCATAGTACAGCCTTTGCCCTGATCATACATGGCTCCCAAATCATACAACCCGTCTCCGCAGCCCAAATCAACTGACTTCTGATACCATTCAAAAGCTTTACTGAGATCAGCAGGTAACCCCGGAATTCCATTTTCATACAGCATGCCCAGTCGGTTGGCTACTTCCCCAGATGCTTCTCCCTCCTGTTCATAGGCCATCGTATAGTATTTAATAGCCTTTTTCGGGTTACGTTTCACACCACGGCCAAGTGCATAGTTATCTGCCAGATTATAGGCTCCCCAGCTGTCGCCAAGGGCCGCCGCCTTTCTGAACCAGCGGCATGCTTTTTCCATACTAAACCATTCAAAGGTCTCATCGCTATAAACCAACCCGAGGCTGTTTGCCGCAATACCGGATGCTTCTCCATACAGATGATAGGTCTGGCTAAAACATCTGACGGCGCGTCTCATATCAGGTTTTCCGTTGATACCATCCCTCAGAAGGGCCCCGGCATTATACATTCCCCAGGAGCTGCCCAGTTTTGCAGACAAGCGGAACAGGGCATATGCATCCTCATCCTGATCGCCCTTCCGTCGGAGCATAAGTCCTATGCGGTTCGCCGCCTGGGCGGCCGCATCATCATGAAAAGTATTAATCACATCGTGATACGTGTAAAATGCCTTTTCCAGATCCAATTTCGCTCCCAGTCCGGTTTCACTGGCAGAGGCCAGATTGTACAGACCCCAGGAATATCCTGCTTTTGCCGACTTTCTGAACCAGGACACAGCCTTTCTATAGTCCGGTTTTTCCCCGGTCTCTCCCTGATAGATATGGCCTATGTCATTGGCCGTAATCCCTGCGGCTTCCCCATGCTGTTCATACGCTTTCTTATACAGCTCCAGTGCCTTTTCCGTATCTTTCCTTTCCCCAATACCCCAGGCAAAGCAGCTTCCCCAGTTACTGTAGCCCCAGTCATATCCTTTTTCGGCGGATTTCCTGTACCACCGGGCAGCTTCCTGAAAATCCAGTTCTATCGGGAGTATCCCGTGGAAATAGACGTTGCCTGCCCCATTAGCTATTTTTCCTTTAATCTCTTCTGTGTCGGGTGCTTCCCACGCCTTGCCATACCACAGAAGGGCCTTTTCACCATTTTGTTCAACGCCCCAACCTTCTTCATAGCAACGGCCAAGGCAATACATGGCATAACCATCCCCCTGCTCAACCTGGCTTTGCAGCAATGATAAGGCTTCTTCCGCATTCCCCTTATTTATCAGTTCTTTTACTTTGCTTATCAAAGATTCTGTCATTTGTGTTTCCCTTTCCCCTGAGATGTCCATAACAGGCACCACTTTTTAATAAATCCCCAAGTATAACACAACAATAACTTATATTTCCTCTATATATATTACACTATAGCCCGATTTATAGCCATTATGAATGGTTCCCATACACGACAAAAGGGAGCCGTGCTGCCACCGCTCCCTTCTGAACATGAACACTCTTACTGTTTAATCCAGTTTTTCCATCCAGTGTTCATCGTAATATTCTTTTTTCACGTCGGCGCCCTTAGCTCCATACTTCACCTTGTCCACGTTTTTTACCTGATACATGTAATAATCGGCCTGCCGGATCATATTTCTCAGGGTTTCCTGGCTGTCTGCATAACCATCGACGCAGCCAAAGCTGCCACGTGGTGCAGCCACAGCACCTGGAATGGAAATTCTGGACACTCTATCCAGTACCTGCTTCATAAGTCCGTCAAACTCCTCTTCAGACAGCTTGGCAATTACCAGGAATTCATCGCCTCCATAACGGAAGCAGTTCTTATCCCCGAAGACATCCATCAGGATATGGGCAAATTGAACCAGCACATGGTCTCCGGCCTCATGGCCATTTCGGTCATTATACTGCTTGAAATCATCAATATCCACCATCATGACCATAAGGCGATGCCGGATATATTTCATAAAGGCATAACGCAGTCCCCTCCGGTTTTCCATGTGGGTAATGGTATCTGTCCGGGACAACTGGTACAGTTCCCTGTTCTTCTGCCGCAGCAACCGGTTTTGTTTTTCCAGGAAACCCCATTCGCCTTTCAGTTCTTTCATCCGCTCGCCGTATTCAGGAACAAAGTCACGCATATTTCCTATACTGTCAATCGGTTCTATAGCATAGGGTTTGCCATCCATTTCTACAAATCGGCTTTCGATATAGAAATTCTTATTTCCCACCACAGTCACCCTTCGATGTGTCTTTCCATCCATAATGGCCATGCGTGAGGTACAGTTACTGCAGGCTGCCGTCCGGCCCAGCATCTGGAAACATTTATCCGGGGAGGTAAACAGTTTTCCTTCCTTATCCAGGAGCCAGGCTGTCTGATTTTCCGGATTCACCAGGCGTACGTGATCGAATACCGATGCATACAGGCGCATGCGCTGCTCCATTTCCTGGCGGCTGAGGCTCCATATCTCGTCATGAGCTCCTTCTTCCGGAAGCATAATATCTGAACGCATTCTGGACTCTGCCAGGGCAATGACATCTTCCATGTTGTGTATTTCTGAATAACGGGCACTGCCCACCATGACCCGCACAGGGAATGACTTACCGCCCTTTGTCCAGGATAAAGTCTGAAGCGCTTCATGCACCCGGTTTTCCCAGTGCAAGGCTTCCTCCATAGATTTACAGGGAAGAAGTATGGCAAACCTGGCTCCATACAGCTGAACAATTTCTGCCTTTCCCGGCGGAATATACCTGAGAGAATACAGGATAGCCTTTTTCCTCTGCCGGCAGGCTTCTTCTCCAAACCTCGAAGCAAATTCTTCCCTCTGCATCACCTGTACGGATAAATAAGCAAAGTCCCGTCCATTTTCCCTGTAGCCGGTCTCCCAGCTGCGCCCCAGTTCTACCACCTGCTGACGATTTTGCCTCTGCAGTCCGGTAAGGAGAGTATGTACGGATGTATCCAGCACATCCCCACTCGTGAGGTCCATGACGTATCCCACAATCCCCTTCAGGACACCATTTTTCCATACCGGCAATTTGCTGATAAGGACAAAACGTTCTTCCCCATCCCAGACGATCCGACGAATCTGGTTGAGAATTTTTACCCCGGTAGCCAGAATCTGCTCTTCTTCCTCCTTCATAGTTTCAGAGAATTCATGCATCCCCAGCTCTTCGTCCGTTTTTCCCAGAAGTTCACCCGGCTCCAGATGGTACCAGGACAGGAAATTTTCATTGGCATCCACATACCGGCGCTGGCTGTCCTTATAAAAAATACCGATATTCCCATCCTGGAACAACGTATCCCATAAATAACTCTTTTCTTCTTTTTCCCGTTCTGGCTCTGCTTCCACATGTATACTGGACTGTCTCGCCCCAAAGTTCTGGATATCATTTTCCAGTATAACCTTAAGCATCGGCACAAAGCGGATATATCCATCCCTGGCTTCTTCGCTGATATTGCAAAGTACCACCATGCCTGCAAATTTATCGGATTTTCGTAGTGGAATAATCACCACATTGCCTATTTTGGAAAACATAACCGGATCCCAGTCGTTCTTTCTGGCCCCCAGGGAATGCTGCACATCGTCTATAAATATGCCTCTGCCCCGATACAGCACATCCCAGAGCATAGGATCCAGATTACTCTCAGGCACATCCTGCATAACATCCCGGCCAGAAACATCCGGGAATCGGGTACACTCCAGGAACAAATCATAGGTTCCCCGGTCATTTTTCAGGATAACCGACATATAATCCCCATGAAGCGCAGCAAGTGTACCATCAATCAGTACCCGGACACGCCGTTCAGGATCTCTTTCCCTGAGTGCTTCTACCGCCTTCTGCTGCAGCTCTTCCAGAAGTCTGGTTCCCCAGATGCTTCCTTTTCGATTCTGTGCATGGCTTTCCGGCTCAATCTGAAACTCTCTGTAAAATTGCATAATTACCTCAGTCCGTACTTATAACCCCGGTATCTTTCCGTCACTGAAACTTCACTGACCTCCGAAGTTCTTCAGGATAAATCATTATGCAAACTGCAATCATCAGTCTATCTTTTCACGCAAAAAAAAGCACATTACTACCTGGCAATGCGCACAAAATGAAACTGCAACTGGCTGCCATTTTACAGGCCCTGTAGCTTTGCGTCATTGCCTTTCAGCAATTTTGCCATATAATCTATCCCGTTGAAATTGATACCCCCACCATATCACATATTTCTCTTCATGTAAATCAATTTTGATGAAATTTATCTGATTTTATCTCTCGCTCTTTTTCCACGTGATACAGGGTTCCATGTAATTTTGGTACGTGTGTACAAAATTCTTTGGCATGTGATATCATATATAATAAATATAAAAACATTATTACGGTTATAAACCTGCCTACAGGATACCTTTTCATGTCCTGTCACCTTTACGTAAGGAGGACATATCATCATGCCAGGAAATAAACGAATGCTGGGCGTAGCCATTCTGAATGTGCTGAAAGAATATTCCGATGCAGAGCACCCACTGAAACGAAATGATATCATTGCACTGGTTCAACAAAAATACAATCTGAATTGTGACCGAAAAACCGTCACGGACAACATTCATGGCCTGCAGTCCATGGGATATGAAATCATCTCCAACCGCAACCCGGGCGGGACCTATCTTGCCGGTCGGATTTTTGAAGAATCCGAGCTTCGCATCCTTATTGACGGCATTCTGTTTTCACCTATGATTTCCCAGTCCCAGGCCAGGGATCTGATTGATAAACTCAGCTCTCTGGGCGGACGGCACTTTAAAGAGAAGATTCCGCATGCCCGGATTCTGTCCGCTCTGCCTCATGGCTGCAACCAGCAGCTTTTCTATACGATTGATATACTGAGCGAAGCCATCCAGAACCAGAAAAAAGTATCATTTACCTATAACCAGTTTGGACCGGACTTCCAGCTTCACCCCCGCAAGGACGAACCTTATCTGGTAAGCCCTTATGAGATGGTAACTTCCCAGGGCAAGTTTTACCTTCTCTGCAACTGTGCAAAGTACGACAATATTTCTCATTTCCGTCTGGACCGGATTACGGACATCCATATATCGGAAGAACCTCTGCGCCCGGTAAAGGACATTCCGGGATTTGAACAGGGGCTGCAGCTTCCTGTCCGTATGGCCGAAGATCTGTACATGTACTCCGGACATACGGTGGATGTAACTCTGGAAACCACTCCGGAAATGATGAATCAGCTGATAGATGCCTTTGGCGATAATTTCACAGTAACCAGTGAGAAGGATGGCCTGCTTTATGCGTTCCTTCATGTGAATGAACAGGCCATGTGCTACTGGATACTCCAGCAAGGCACAGAAGTAAAAGTGCTGCAGCCGGAAAGTCTGAAGCAGAAAGTCATCCATGCCATACAGCAGATGCTGGAAAAATATGAGCTTCCTGCATTGGAAAACGTCGAAACTGCAGGCACTGGTAGGCAAGAAGACTCCGGAAACGCAGGAAACCCGTTCTCTCCTCTTCCCTGATGTCCCGAAGAATCACTGGGCCTATGCCTACGTGAAGGATCTGGCTGAAAAGGGGCTGCTGGAAGGGTTCCCAGATGGTGAGTTCAAGGGCAACCGCACCTTTACCCGTTATGAATTTGCTGCCATCTTCTCCCGTGCCCTTGCCAACGGCGCCATCGCCGACAGTGTCATGCAGAGAATGTCTGAAGAATTCGCGCCGGAAATCAAAGAACTCAGCCTGGACCGCTTCCGTGTTGACCGCGTATCCGGAGATGAAAACTCCCGCGACAAGATTGAACGCATCCGCGTAAACAGCGAGGCTGAAATCATTAAGAAACACGGCAAGAATGTTTCCATATACCGCGACCATTATGGTAGTCAGATAGACAAGAGATGAGCCGAAGTGCAAGGTCGGTGTGAATCCTTTAGATTCACAGGTCGGCAAGAATAGCTGCGCAATTCTCGGGTCTATGCTTAACATTAAAAGATCGGTCCGCCAATCCTTCCTCTGGAAGGGTTCGAGGGAATGATGACAACGGTTTGTCGTCATTCCCTCTTTTTTCAAGAAAGGAGCCTCGTTTTGCAGGCTGAACTTTCTCTTAGCTTTCTTATTCTTGCGTTTTCATAAAGTGGAAGAAGGGCAACATATTACCGTTATTCCCATTGATTCACATACAGCGTTCTACTTTCCACCATTCGTTGAAACGAACGGATTCGAGACAACGGATTGTCTCGAATGCCTGCAAATCCTTAATATCTTATATATGGCAGGCGGGTCTACTTTAAAGCTGGAGATTGGACATTGTGCACTATATTAGGATATGGTCTTCCAAAGAGGGAAACGTGCTGCCTGCTTTCCATTTGCAAAGCTATAGCATTCTTACTGTCGCTGAGCGTCTGCTCAGCCATCATACTTTCCTTTACCCTAACAACGTGGAATCAACTATCCACCATCTGCGTAGCAGATGGTCCACCTGACCGCAGACCGGCCCACCATGCATAGAAAATTCTGGCGAATTTCCAGTTTTAAGGAATTGTGGGCAATGAAGAGAATACTTTCTCTTCATTCCAGAAAGGAGCTTCGTTTCGCAAACTTTCCTTTTGCTGAACTTTTGCATTCTTGCTTTTTTACAAAAATGCCATTCGCAGAATCCGCCTGCAGATTGGCTTTGCAAATCTGCCCCTCTAACCTATCTTTTATGCACCGTTCCGAGTCTGCTCTAAAACGTATCGATTATTGTATAAACCAGGACAGCAAAAAAATGATTTTCCGTAAATTGGAAAATCGTTTTTTTATTTCCTGGGTTTGCCACTGCTAATCGGATGCTTTGCATGGCCCTATAGGCCGCAGTGCCCATGAGCGTCAGCTCGTTCCTTTCATCTGTCCAGTCCACGAATAAGGTTGAGCCCTTTCCAGAATAAATCGCGTACTGGCTGGTTATACCCGTGAGTATCGTTCATATAGAACGGGCGCCAGTTCTTTCCCTGGTCATAGGACACATAGGATACCTGGGCGTTCACATAAGGCGGAACGTCGATTTCCTTATCTCCATCAAACATAGCACTGTATCCGTGAAAATTCTTATTGAGCGGGCAGTAGAACCATACCGGAGTCTTAGCTGATACGGACTGAGTGTGGAACTCGTCAGCACTGGGGTCATACGAAACATTCTTGATGTCCACCTTAAAAATAAATCCTGTATCCTTATCCTTTGCCACCATGCGGGCGGAATTTTTAACCAGATATACCGCTGAGCCCATATGCTCATACACGTTCACCATATTAGAATTTCCATACAGATGAACCGGAGCCTCTGCCGCATATGACGCCACAGGAAGTGACAGAAGAGCTGCGAGCCCCATAGCCAGAAATGCTTTTTTCATAATATACCTCCTAAGGCACACAATCCGTGCCTGATTTTCTGATTCCTTTATTTGTTCAGATTATTGAAATAAGCCACTGCTTCCCTATTGAGCGGAATCGTCATGGTTCCTGCCGCATACGGTCCCAGGCCATAAGGGCTGTATACCAGATCGATGGTTCCATCTTTACGAAGGACATAGGATTCGGTAAGTTCCGTAACAGCAAACATTTCATCCTTATAGAATGTCTGTGGTTTACCGTCCCCATCCAGTTCCTGTACCTTTCCTTCTTCCAGCGCTTTCTGGAGCTGGGCGGCGTCTTTAATACGGACATAGTGGGACAGAGGAATACGGCTGCCTGTGCGCTTGTTATATACAATGCCATAGGTTTCATTCCAATTATGTGCCGCCCTGTCCGGATAGCGGGATACATGGATAAGCAGGGAAATGACATTATCATCTTCATAAGTTACTTCATAATCCATATACGCAGACACAAACTCTTTATCTGCATAGGAATCAAAGGTATCCTTTGCCAGGCGGTATAAATCGCTGTTAATGCGGTTCTGTGCATACGGGCGCTGAGTGAACACGATAGGATAAACGATATTCAGATCATTTCCTTTCATGGTCCCCTCTCCGGTATATGCAGAGGCTGTAGAAACACCGGCCATCAGGCCAGCTCCCAGAAGAGCAGCAATCAGATAAGATTTATATTTCATAAATATTCTCCTTTCCCGAAAAAATATGTACATTCTCCTGTTTATATTATAAGATACCCCTGCAACTAAAGGGTATGCGCAAAACGCATTGACGGTGCAGAAAAGAAAGGCTTGAGGAATGAGGTTAGAGGGGCAGATTTGCGAAGCTAATCTGCAGGTGGATCCTGAAGCTGTCTGTCTTTGGTATTTCACCTGTCTTTTCTGTGCTCTTATACTATAATGAAGAAAAGTATATCTGTTTTTCATAGAGAGGAGAATCCTTATGCGTATGAAAAAAGCGGCTTCTTTGTTTTTTCTGATAACCGCACTGACTGCTTCCGTAGCATCCGCCAGTGTACAGACCGGATCTATCCAGAAGATCAACCTGGATTTAAAATATCCTCTGGTATACACACAGAATCAGACGGCACAGAAAAAAATCAATCAGGATATTGCCACCTGGGTATATAACTCTAAACGAGACTATGACAACGGAGAGTTCCTGTCTGTGGAAACCCAGTATGAGGTGACATACGAAGATGATTCGGTCATTTCCATTATGTTCGTCGATCTCTCCTATCCGGCAGGCGCTGCTCACCAATGGACATCATATGATGGCATTGTGTATGATAAACGGACTGGAAACCGGATTCCGCTGTACAACTATATCCACATCCGCAATGCTCAGCAACTTGAGGATGGTCTCTATTCCGGGGTACTGTCCCTGCATGACGAATCCGGTGAAGAAATAACATATGATGGTACCAACTGGCCAGTGGAAAGGGTGTCCCAGGATTACCTCCTGCGGGGCGGTGGAACTATTGATCTGCTCTATTCGCCCTATGAACTGGCCCCGTCCGCCGCTGGTGCCACCTCCATCCGCTTTGATCCGGAAGCCATTAACTACTTCAACCGTATGAACAGTTGAATCAGAGATACGAGGATTGAGCAGGTGAGATTTGAGAAAATTGGCAGGCATACTGCTGTGGCAATCTGCAAGACGGTCAGATAGTTCAGACTAAAAAGACAGGTACGAGGGTAGAGATTTGAGATTAGAGAAAAATCTGCAAACATAGAAAAACAGACAACAGACAGAGATGAACGAAGTTCATGGTCGGTATGAGTCCTATAGGCTCATATGTCGGTGGCTTAACGTCAAAAGGCCAGGTCGGTGTGCTCCTTTGGGCGCACAGGGGGTGGATACTGCGTATGGCTTCTTTATATAAAGGCAGACCGCCTGCATTATGCAGGCTATCAGACACGAAAACCTTTCAGGTTTTCTTCAGACTTCAGACCGGAAGCCTGTGGGGCTTCCTTTCAAACTAAAAGAACTCTGAACATTTGTATATTTCCCCTTATCTCAACATAGAGGATTCTACTTTCCACCATCTGATGAATCAGATGGTCCCCCTCTCTCTCCAGAGAGGGAAACGTGTTGCTTGCTTTTCATTAGCGAAGCTATGGCATTCTTGCTGTCGTTGAGCGTCTGCTCATCCATTATGCTTTCCCTTATTCCAACATAGAGGAATCAACTATCCACCATCTGCGTAGCAGATGGTCCACCTGACCGCAGACTGGAGCAACGACAAGGGATTGTCGTTGCCGGCTGTAGGTCCATCGGATAAAAAAATCTTTGATTTCCATAAAAAAGACAGCCGGGTCTGTTTTAAAGCTTGATAAAGTGGTCACCATTTTATGATAACTTCAACGGAATTGTGGGCAATGAAGAGAATACTTTCTCTTCATTCCAGAAAGGAGATTCGTATTGCAAGTTTCCCTTGTGTTAGCTTTAGCGGTCTTAATTTTTACAAGAGAATATTCCTCTTCACTCCTGCAATCTGCAAGGATTGCACGGTCTCAAGAATCCAATATGGATTCTTGCCGACCTATGAACCCTGGCTCATACCGACCTGCGACTCCTTCTTAGATTCGCACAGACAGCAAACAACGTTTACGGCCTTACGGTCCCCCCCTTTTCTCTCCAGAACGGGAAATGTGCTGTATGCTTTCCATTGGTGAAGCTTTTGCATTTTATCTTTCCATCTGTAAACTGACTCCCAAAGTTTTGCCTCATCTTGTCTGTCAAATTTCCTCGTCACTCGCTTACTCAATTCTCTAATCTGTCTTTTCTTATCCGCCTGCATCCTGAAGCTGCCTGTCTTTTTATCGACTGTCTATTCTCTTCTGTATTTTCTGAGCAGGCTCCAGGGGATGCTGCAGAGGTAATGGTCTTCCGGATGATGTTCCAGGTGGTTCTGGTGCTCCGGTGCACTGGGGACATATTGAGTAAGCGGCTTTACCTCCACCTGAATACGGTTCGCATCCGGTCTTTCCGCTATAAACTGCCGGGCTTCTTTCAGCACATGTTCATCGGTGCTGTACACGCCGGTACGATATTTTTCCCCATAGTCCATACCCTGGTGATTTACGCTGTACGGATCAATGATTTCAAACAGATGGGCTGTCAGGTCTCTTACCGAAGTCCGCTTTTCATCATAAGTCACTTTTACGCATTCGGCATATCCGTCATATGGCGGTGCAAGAGATGCAGTCCTTCCGTTCGCACGGCCCGCTTCGGTGGCAACCACGCCGGGAATGGTATTCATAAAATACTGTATACTCCAGAGACATCCTCCGGCCAGATACACTGTACGCATAGTTCCTCCCTGATTCACTCATCTATATTTCTGTACCTATATTCTGCTATAGTTTACTCTATATGGCAAATATAGGTTAACATTTAGCAATTTCCCTGATTTTTACAAGTCTGTCATGGCTGCATGCTCCCGTGTTTTTCTGCCGGCGTGTTATAATAGATTCAATACTTGTTGATAAACCTAAAGGAGTCAGAATATTTATGAAAAAGATTATTCTCACAGGCGACCGCCCGACAGGACGCCTTCATATTGGCCACTATGTAGGTTCTCTTTCCGAACGTGTAGCACTGCAGAACACCGGTGCATTTGATGAAATTTATTTCATGATTGCCGACGCACAGGCACTCACGGACAATGCGGACAACCCGGAAAAGGTACGCCAGAACATTATGCAGGTAGCTCTGGACTATCTGGCGGTAGGCATTGACCCATCCAAAGCCACCATTTTCATTCAGTCCCAGGTGCCAGCCCTGGCTGAACTTACGGTATACTACATGAATCTGGTTACCGTATCCCGCGTACAGCGCAATCCTACCGTTAAGGCTGAAATCCAGCAGAAAAACTTTGAAGCCAGTGTACCGGTTGGTTTCTTCTGCTATCCTATCAGCCAGGCGGCAGATATCACCGCTTTCCATGCTACATCCGTCCCGGTAGGCGAAGACCAGGAACCGATGCTGGAACAGTGCCGTGAAATCGTTCATAAGTTTAATGAAGTGTATGGCGAAACTCTGACCATGCCGGAAATCTATCTGTCTAAAAACGCAGCCCGCCTCCGTCTGCCAGGTCTGGATGGCAAGGCTAAGATGTCCAAATCCCTGGGCAACTGCATTTACCTGGCTGATGATGAAAAGACAGTACAGCAGAAGGTTATGTCCATGTACACCGACCCAACCCACCTCAAGGTCAGCGATCCGGGCCACATTGAAGGAAACCCCGTATTCACCTATCTGGATGCCTTCATCAAACCAGACTCCTTTGAAAAATACTGGCCGGAATACAAGAATCTGGATGAACTGAAAGCCCACTACCAGCGCGGCGGCCTGGGCGACGTAAAGATTAAGAAATTCCTGAACAAGGTACTGCAGGAAGAACTGCGCCCAATCCGTGAACGCCGGGCATACTGGGAAGAACGTCTTCCGGAAGTCTATGAAATCCTCAAAGAAGGCAGCGCTAAGGCGGCAGCCAAAGCTCAGCAGACACTGGACGAAGTCAAGGCCGCTATGCGCATTGACTACTTCACCAACGACAATCTGCTGAAGTAAGAACAGGTTAGAGTCTGAAGGTTTAAGGGAGGAAGCGGAAAGTTTTTAAGAAGACACTCTTCTTCACTCCTGCAATCCCATACAGCCCTGCGAGCCAATGGCCCGCACAGTCACTCTTTCCTTTATTCCCCAACAACATCAAAAAGCGACAGGAAAATTCCTGCCGCTTTTTTTATTGTCTGAAGGCCGATACGTTTTTCTTTCAGGCCTTGTCTGACATCCGGCTTTCAGAGCACCTTTTGTTTTAAAACCCAGGCTATCCCCTTAGCGAGTCGTTTTTCGCTGTCCTGAAAATGGTTGCCTTCGTTCCATTCCAGAATGGTCTGTATTCCTGCCTGCGTTAACTGTTCATACTGGGTCCGGATATTGTCTCCTACCTGTCGCATTATCTGGTTTCTCACCTTTTCTTCTTTTTTTCCAAGACTCAGATAGATAGCCCCAGCTTTTGGTGTATGGCTTTCCATATATGTTTTCCATCCAGGATACCAGAGGGAAGGTGATACAGCAGCAATTCCACGGAAAAAGTCAGTTTCCATGCCGGCCCAGAGGGCAAAAAGACCTGCCAGGGAATAGCCGCTTAAAACATACTGCCGCCCTTCCTGTTTCCCATATTTACCCTCCAGTCGGGGAATCTCCTCTTCCAGAAGAATTTTCAGGGTATTCATCGCCCCATCGCCAAATGCCTGCTTTCCCCATACGGGAGGCACTTTCCATGGTGTAAGGTCAGAAAACCAGTCCTTTACCGGAATAAAGATAAGACACCAGTTCTCAGCAGGTACCTGCTGCTTTATCTGCTCGTATTCAGATTCCAGTACGTCCCTGTCATGGGAATCGCCCAGCTGGATAACCCAATGGCTGGCTTTCGCGTTTCCCCATATGATGTTGTCCATCTCATTTCCTCCCGTTTTCTTCTGCTGTTTTATTTTCTATCAAGACAGGCCCTGCATTCTTCCGCAGTAAGAGCGGGAAAAGGCCTGAACGGCTCCGGTCTTTCCGGTAATACGCCCAGCGTTTTTTCCATCCACAGTAAATCATACCAGCGGTCAAATTTATACCCGCAATGCTTAAAATGCGCTGTTTCCGTAAAGCCCAGATGCCTGTGAAAGGCCGGACTCCCCCGGGTAAGCCGTGGATCATTTTCATCTTCAGACCAGGCAATGGCGGAATGGAGCGTTACAATATGCTGCACCTGAGAAAATTTCTCCAGTGCATCATACAGTTTCCTGCCTATTCCCAGACCATGCATATCTTCCCGGATATAGATGGATGTTTCTGCCGCCCAGGCAAAGGCTGCCCGTACCCCAAGCCGGCCGGTATAGGCATACCCGGCAATTTCTCCATCCACTTCTGCCACCACATAAGGATAGTTCTCCAGTGTATGCACAATGCGCCGCCTGAACTCGCCTGCTGAGGGCACCTCATATTCATATGTCACTGCGGTATTGAGCACATAGGGCGCATAAATGGCCACCAGGGCCCCGGCATCATCCGGCACAGCAATCCGCAGGGTAATATCGCGTTTTTTCACGGTCTACCTCCCTTATGTTTTTCAAAACGCCATTTCTGCTCTGTGTCAGGATATTTCTCATGATCCACTTCGGACATGAACATATTGAGCGGCCGGCAAAAAACGCCATAATCCCCATACAGGGCGCGGTATACCACATATTCTGCCCTGGTTTCCGTGTGTATTACCGGACATTCCAGAATTTCATACAGATTTCCCTTGAAATGTTTCCATATCTCTCCATGCACCGGTCTGTTCCTTTTTTCCTGCATCGTATCTCCTTTTCTATCGTGGCCTCAGTATGAAAGTTCATCCAGAAGAAAGACATTAATAACCGGCCGTTCATAAGGATGTACTTCTTTAATACGATTTACGGCCGCCCGGATATGCGCCTCATCGCAACGAAATTCCAGTAAAAATTCGGTACCTTCCGTCAGTTCTCCTACTTCCCCATTATAGGGCACAGCCCCTTTTTCTGATTTCCAGCAGGACTGCACTTCCCACCAGCTCATGCACCCGCTGTAGTTTCCAATCACTCCTCCGCCAGCCTTTACTACCGCATCCCGGATATCATACAACGCTTCCGGAGGAAGATATACCTGTACTTTATACTGCTTCATCCTGATAACCTCTTTTCCATGTAATTCCTGTCCCTATTATACCGCAGTAAAACAGTCCTTCATTCAGCCATCATCCCTTCGGCATGAACAGCCCTATCCCCTTCAAAGGTAATGTGCAGAAAAAGCAGACGGCATCCTTTTTGCGGAACATATTCCAACACCGGTTTATGCCCGGTGCGTTGTGCCTGTACCACCTGTTTCATAAACGAAGATATCTGAATCACCTGTTTCCCCTTTGGCCCGTTAACTACCAGGGTGCCATCCGCTGCTACCGGCTCTTCAAACCAGGTTACAGAAGAAGCTCCTTTCGCAGGCAGAGTCATCGAATCTGCATGTATCTCCCATTCCCTGTCTGGTTCAGATTCTTCGGCCATCCGGGCCAGTATGGGCGATCCTGCCAGCTTTTTCGCTTCTCTGTCTGCATATACGGCAGGACTCTGACGGATGTACTGCCATGCTGACCGAATCTGCTGCCGTTTCTTTTCATCTGCCACCCCTTCCACAATGTCCCCATCTTTAACCATGTGCGCACTGTCCAATGCTGCATAGAGGCGGTCCTGCTGATTCTGTACCGGTATATCGATAGCATTAGCCGGTGTAACCGTCACCAGAAGAATCAGCGCGGCCGACAGCAGCCACAGTCCCTGAATGGATTTCCTCCGCATGCCCTGAAAAAGGGAGGCCAGGCCAAAAGCGGTGCACATCATGGACAGATACCGCAATGTAGTAAGACCATACGCCTCATACCGGATATACACCCCCAGCAACTGCACAGCCGTGATAGGAAGCAATGACAGCCCGGTATAGAGGAAAAAGGATTTCCTTCTCATGTCTTCGGTTTCACCCATAAGGAAATAAAACAGAGTATACCCAAGAAGAGCCAGCGTACCATACCAGTTCATGGTCCCGGAAGGCATTTTTCCAAACCACAGTATTTTACCAATATAGGCATAAAGTATGAGCAGGTAGAGCCCATACACGGGAAGAAGAACACGTGTACACAGCTTTTTAAGGGAAGAAGGAACCTCCAGGGATGCATCGGCTTCCGGCACAGACGAAAGAAACCAGTTCCAGCCAATGACACAGACAGAACAGGCCGCAGCTATATTCCACCAATACCCTGGAAGGGAAACCAGCATAGCATCCACAGCAGCCAGACAGAGGGAAAGTCCGGCCATAGACAGAACCGCTGCCCCAAACGCCTGGAGCGTTCCCAGAAAAAGCAGAGGAAATATGCCGGATCGGCCATTCCGGGAGGCCGCATAGATATCCATACTCATCAATGCGGTCATAATCCCCAGCCCGGCCATAATGACATATTCCTTCACCTCAAGGGCGTTAAGACCTCCCCAGAGCAGGATACACAGCAGGGCCGGCGGAATATATCTGATAATTTCATTTCTTCTGCCGTCCCGCTCCTCCTGCATAAATTCCCACCCGGCAGCCAACAGCATCGCCGCTGCCAGGGAAAAGAACAGGCTGAGATACAGGATATCCTCTTTATGCCAGACAGACATACCGGACCAGCAGAGAAAAAGCAGGAACCCCCAGAGAGAAGCCGAGCAAAAACGCACCACCCCCTGCTTTGCCCTGCGAATCCAATATATCCCCCATTGCCACAGTTTTCCCATAGCTTCTCCTCCCTCATATAACCTCAGGTCTATATATTAATATTTTATCATGGCTGCTTCTCTTATTTCCCCACGCCCCTCTTTTGATATAGCTTTACGCTATATCAATTCATCGTTTATTTCTCCGTTGACTGGCTACCATCCCGATGATACTATTTACCCATCAACTTCACGTTGAGAGGGAAATTCCGAAGACGTTCATTCTTTCAGGCATCATCGGATTTCCCGACATTCCCTTTAAAATAATTCCCTTAGTCATACATTGAGGAGGCCCATTATGAATCTGAAGAAAACATTGATTATTTCCGCAGCAGTCGGCGCTGCACTTTTCCTTTATGGTTGCGGAGGCAACGATGCCGCAAGCTCCGCTTCCAGCGAATCGGACACCATTTCCGTAGGTACTACCGCCGGTTACAGTGAGGATGTAGTAGAATTCGTAGCCAAGCAGGCGGAAAAACAGGGCCTCCATGTCAAGGTCGTATCCTTTGGCGATTATGTAACACCAGACCAGGCACTGGCTCAGGGCGACATTGATGTAAACTCTTTCCAGCACGGTCCATTCCTCGATGCATTCAATCAAAAGAACGGTACCGACCTGATATCCATCGGCAATACCTATCTGGCTCCACTCCGCGTATATTCCAAGAAGCACAAGTCTCTCGCTGAACTTCCAAACGGAGCATCCATCGCGGTTCCGAACGATCCGTCCAATGAAGGCCGTGCACTGCTCCTTCTGTCCAAGCAGGGACTGATTACTCTGAAGCAGGGCACTGATCCGACCAAGGCTACTACCGCAGATATCGCTACCAATCCAAAGAACATCAAGATTGTAGAACTGGAAGCTCCACAGCTCCCACGTGCGCTGGATGACTGCGATGCTTCCGTAATCAACGGCGGTTATGCTGTATCCGCTAAGCTGGATCCAAAGACAGCCATCGCTACCGAAGATGACACCAGCCCATATATCAACATCATCGCTACCCGCGCTAAGGATAAGGATAATCCAACCTACAAGAAGTTTGTAAAGATTTTCCAGAGCCCGGAAACCAAGAAGTACATTGAAGATAATTACGCAGATACCCTAGTACCGGCATTCTAATGGACTAACACAAAAACCGCATGGAATCCCCATGCGGTTTTTTATTGCGGGTTATAGGACATTTTGTGTGTTTTTTAATGCCAATGAAGCTAGTATGTATCGAGCTTCATTGGCGCGACAACAAGGGATTGTTGTTGCGGGGTGCAAATCTTCCAGTTTAGAAATTCGAAGAATTTCCTTATTAAAGGCAACCAGGTCTGCTTTAAAGACTGAGATGATTTTTGAGGGTGGACAAAAAGTGTTGTAAAAAAGTCTCAAAACCCTTGCCAATACTGGTGAAATGGGCTTTTATTTTTGTTGCCAAAATTTTAGCAGGCTTTCCTTTTCTTAGCTTTCGTATTCTTATCTTTTATAAGGAAAAATTCCTCTTCACTTCTGCAATCCCATTGGATTGCACAGTCTCGAGAATCCAACATGGGGATTCTTGCTGACCTATGAGCCTTGACCTGCGAATCTTCTGATTCGCACAGACAGCAAACGAAGTTTGCGGCCTTTACCCTTTCTCTCCAGAATGGGAAATGTACTGCAGGCTTTCCTTTGCTCGAGCATATAATGGGGAGCGGAGCTCAAGGTCGGCAGGAGAAAAGCAAACGCCCTGCGAACCCGAAACGGGTCGCAGGGCGGTATGAGCTTATCCGGCTTATAGGGCGGTGCCTTACCAAGGCTCTGCAAAACAGAATATTTTACAGACTGCTCTTTATTCTTTTTTCTGTTTTATTTTGTCTTTTCCCAGGTCCTGCATAAACTGGTACATCAGCTGTTCATACCTGATTTCCCCGGCATTTTCTTCATTTACAAAGGACAAGGTGGTTTCTGCCGTACAGGTACAGCGCCACTCTCCCACATGATGAATGGATTCTATATGCTGAACTGCTTCCTGCTGAATCTGCTGCATATCAGCGGGGTTCTCGTATTGCATAATTACATAGAACTGCCCGTTAATCACATACGCAAGAATAGCCCTGTGATCGAACACATTCTGCAGTGCCTGACCAATGGCCTTAAGATATGCATCACCTGCTGTATCCCCATAAATCCTTCGGAACCGTTCATACTCTTTAATATAGAATCCCATGATACAGAATTCCACACCATGATGCCAGAATTCTTCCAGATAATGATTCATATTTTCTGCCAGGCCGCGAAGGTTATTCAGTCCGGTCACCGGATCTTCCAATTGATTCCTGGCATACTGTTTCTCATCTTCAAGCTGCTGGTCCAGATCCACAAAGAATCCCAGAAGGCCGACAATCTTTCCATCTTCGTATACGGGCATCTTGCTGGCCAGAATATGATGAAGTTTCCCCTGAACAATACAGTTCCCCCGGGCTCCAATAACCGATTTCCCCTGCGTGAGTACCTCCACCTCATCCTCATGAAACGGGCCATTCTCAATATGCCAGTGCATATCTTCATCGGTTTTCCCTACCAGCTCATCCACAGAGGATAACCCGTAATATTTCAGGAAGCTCCGGCTCGCTCCGGCAAAACGGCGGTTTTTATCCTTCCAGAAGCACATGATTGGAGAATGCATACACATATTGGTCCATAATAAATCCGCTGTAGAATCCTTTTCTTTCAGCGCTGCGATTTCCCCCTGGTGCATCCAGTTCTTCCGCCGGCTGAGTATACCCAGCAATTCTTCCGAGTCAAACCCGGAATTTATGACCATGAGCAGTACCCCTCGAAAATCTGACTGGGGCATCGCCATAGCAATGTTATGCCCCCACTGATATCCCCCATTCTTTTTATGGCGGAAATAACCGGAAATTATCCCGGTCTTACTTTGACGCAGCCGCTGTTCCATCGTAGAAATCCTGTAAAAAGCCTCATAGGACTTCTGGTCCGCTGGATAAACAAACTGATTCCTGTAAGTGTCCATCACATGCTGAGCACCATAAATCACCTTATGCCTGCCTATGGGCTGCTCTGCTATAGAGGATTTTATGCTGACAACCTCATCCTTATCCAGATCCAGTAATGCCATATCACTGTACATGTAATAGGTATCCCTGAGATACTCATCGAGCTGATCATTTTCGCTGGGCCTTACGTGAATGGCCACATACCGGAGCTCTGCCTGGTACGCCATATGTCCTTCAAAGGAAGCAATGGCTTTACCTTTGAGCTCCATATAATGGTCTCCCCGGGGATAAGTAATAATCTGTTCTTCTCCCATCTGCTGAAGATCATGCTCAACAAACATGTTATGAAAATGGTTCATTGGATCCTTTGGATCATTCAGTATGGCTTCCCACTGCTTCGTACTGGCTATACCATCCCGGTGAAGTACATCCGTATACTTTTCATTACTATACAGGATATGGAATTTCTTATCATACCTCTCAATAATCATAAGCGGAGCATCGGTCTGATAATTAACTGCACTTATTTGATTATAGTAGTTCTGCATGGCCAGAGATTCCACCATCTGCTGTGTGTCCTTTACATACCGGTGCAGCACCTTCCCCGGCATAGGTCGGCCAAAATAATATCCCTGAATCTTTTCACAGCCAATCTTATAGAGAAAAACATACTGTTCTTTGGTTCCCACCCCTTCTGCCAGAGTCTGCACTCCGATTCGTTTGGCCATGGTGACTACGGAACGAATGATATTTCGGGCTTTCTTATCAAAATTTGAAAGAAAGCTCATATCGATTTTGATTTCATCAAAGTAATAATCCTTCAATATGCCCAGAGAAGAATATCCGGAGCCAAAATCGTCCATCCACACTTGATATCCCAGCTCATGAAGCTTTTTCAGAGCCGGTCCAATCCGTTCTACATCCTCTACAAATGCACTTTCTGTAATTTCCACATTGATGAGTTCCCGGGGTACATTATATCTGGCCATGATGGCCTCTATCCGCTCGATAATGTCGTCATGAAGTAAGTCTTTGCGTGACAGATTAAAGGATACAGGAACTACACGATAGCCCCTTTGGGAAATCATCTGATAATCCTGACATATCTGTTTCAGCACATAGAGATCCAGCTCTGTGATTCTTCCTGTCTCTTCCAGTACCGGAATAAATTTAGCCGGGGGCAGGAGACCTTTTCCCGGATCATTCCAACGCGCCAGGGCTTCCGCACCACAAAAAGCGCCCGTAATGGTTCTTACTACCGGCTGATAATACACTTCTATCCATTTGTTTTTTAAGGCTTCGTCAAAATGCTCCAGAATGTAATTTTTCATTGTCTACCCCCCCCCACGATTTTCTGGAGAGACAATATGCATACGTAATCAGGAAAAACACATTCCCCAAAAACTCCGCACAGGCCGTATGTTATCCGAATTGCCCATCTACTTTAAATCATAAACTTATTGTCTACTTTATTATAAATCACCTATGAGCAAAAGTACATGAATAGATGAGCTAAAGCTCATAATTCGCAATCCTGCACAGCTGACAAGCAGATGGAAAATCGTCTGGATGTCCTTACTCTGGAGTTTGTGGTGTTGTATTCTTTTGTATCCTTTTCACATGTTTCACTTCCAGATAATGAAAGAGCGGCAGGATTTTCCCTGTCGCTTTTTCATTTCTTTGTTGTTTACCTGCCTGGCAGACTTTTGGTCTGCGCTTAGTCCCTCTTGCATTTCTTCAGGGGAGGGAGAAATGCGAGTCCCTTTTCTTCCAGCTCCCAGAGTCTGTCCGGGAATCCATAATATTCTCGGTTATCCGGGTCTATCTCGGTCCGAATCTGATCCAGACGGCCTTCCTTCAGCAGAATGGCCAGATTCTTATTGGCCATAACAGCCTTACCTACCGCAATAAATTCCGCCCAGCCGGATGTGGATGCCTGTTCTATCTTTTCCCCGGTCACTAAACCGCCAACCCCGATAAGAGGCACGGTTCCATCAATGCGCTCATGAATCTGACGGATTCTTTCAACGCCAGGTTTACCACCTCGGCGAGCCAAGGCGAAGAAATCATGAAGAGATACATGGAGATAATCCAGATTTCTCTTTTTCAGTTCGTCAATAAGCGCCAGTGTATCATCCATAGTGAGCCCATCATCCCATGGTTCTTCCGGACTGAAACGATATCCTACGATAAAGTCATTGTGTCCGCTTTCCTTTCTTGCTTCCAGTACCGCATCCAGTACGGCCAGAGGGAAACGCATACGTTTTTCCCTGGTACCTCCCCACTTATCGGTGCGGCGGTTGGATGCTCCGGAATAAAACTGCTGCAGCAGATACCCATTGGCTCCATGAATTTCCACGCCGTCAAAGCCAGCCTCAATGGCCAATGATGCCGCATGAGCAAAAGCATGAATCAGCCCTTCAATTTCTTCTTCTGTAGCCGCTCTGGTTCCCGCCTTGTTCCCCTGAGGTGCCTGTTCCGGGATAGTCATATCCCGGGCATCGGAAGGAGCAATTTTGTCCATGCCATCCAGCAGATCATTCAGTGCCGTGTAACCGCCATGATGAATCTGAAGAACCGCTTTCGCACCCTGTGCGTGAATAATCCGGGCACGTTCTTTGAGACTCGGCAGATCCGCTTCACTTATAGCATGCGGTTCCCCGGCAAAACTCTTGCCACCTCTGGCCACCAGTGTAGCTGCCAGAATAAACATGCCAAAACCTTCGGCCCGGCCTTTCAGAAAATTCCGTTCTGCATCGGTTATGACTCCGGTGTGCACATCAGCCCCCCAGTGTGTCATGGGGGCCACCACCAGTCTGTTTTTTATTTCTACCCCATTGGGCAGAGTATAAGGGGAAAAAAGAAAATCCATATATTCTCCTTTCAAGAATAAGATAATAATCCTTCCGCATATGGAGCAGGCAGAAGAATGCACCCGTATCCATAAAAGTACATACCCCGTCCTGTCCGGTCAATACCGGATACATAAAAACGAGAAACACCATCTGATATTCCCCGTTTTTATTTATTTTTCATGTTCAGCCAGATTTTTCACATCGTTCACTACATCAGCCACAGTAATGGATTTCATCTCATCCTCCATGGCCTTCTGCACCTGTCTGAGCCGGCCATCCAGTGCCTTGTGGATATTTCTTCCTACATAGCACTTCATATTAGGATGTTCATGGAAATGAAACAGGCCCTCCTTGCCTATGCCATCAATGGCCTTATAGACATCATAGAAAGTTATATCCTTCAAATCCTTTTTCAGACTCATGCCACTTCGGCCCTGGCTGGAGCTGATAAGCCCCGCTTCCTTGAGCTGTCCCATCACATTGCGGACAACCACCGGGTTAACTCCTATACTTCCAGCCAGAAAGCTGCTGGTTCTCTTCTCGGGTTCTTTAAAACAATAAATGGCCGTAAGCATATGAATGGCTATCGTAAATCTACTGGTAATCTGCATAATGTCCTCCATTTTCTGTACTATATCTTTCAGAACTCATCCTGTCAATATGCAGATTACAGCCGGAGTAACTTCCTCTTATTTTCCCAGCACGCTGATACGCTGCTGGATGTGATTTCCCTTTTCCATTTCATCCACCATGGCGATAGCATAATCTGCATAGCTGATAGCACTTTCACCCTTGCTGTTTACGGTAAACTCTTCACCTGCCAGGATATATTCGCCGGTACGAATGCCATCTGCTTCAAATTCTGCGGCCGGGCTTACATAAGTCCATTTTACATCGCTGCGCTGGCGGAGTTCTTTCAGGAATTTAGCCATAGCGTTGGCTACCGGCTTATAATCATCCGGAAAATCCGGTGCCTCGGAAATCATCAGCTTATGGGAGGCGTCCGTGTAGATAGACCCTGCTCCGCCTACCACCAGAAGGCGGGTGTCACTTCCGGACAGGATATCGCTAAGATGAGCCAGAGATGTGCTATGCATAGGAAGTGTTTCTTCGGTCCATGCACCGAAAGCATCCACTACCGCATCAAAACCTGCCAGGTCTTCTTTGGTCAGATCAAAGATATCTTTCTTCACATAATGCTGCGCTTCGGTATTGTTGTCTCTTCTGCCGAAGGCGGTGACTTCCATACCTCTGTTTACTGCTTCAGAGATAATCTTACGTGCTGCCTTTCCGTTAGCTGCTACTACTGCAATTTTCATGATGATTTCCTCCTGTATAAATAATCAAATCTCTTTATATCTTCACTTGTAATTATTCTGATTACAAGTAAAATACACCATGTTACTTTAATCTTGTCAATTATTTTATTACATGATGATTTTCTGCCAAATACAGTAGATATACACAACCAGAAGAATCCATTTCATGATAAAATAGAGAAAACCAATCCACTTTCATCCACCATGTGAAAGACAAACAGGAGGTATACTCTTATGAACCGACGAATGATTCTCAACACGATTATGCTTGGAATGTTTGTTTTCCTCTTTGCCTTTAAACTGTTCCCACGCCCCTGGCATCAGATTATGGGTGTAGCGATTCTACTTCCGGTTCTGTTCCATGTGATAAACAACAGACGCTGGTTTTCCGCATTACATCGCGGCCGTTGGAACAGAAAACGCCGGTTATGGACCACTGCCAACCTGGCCCTTCTTGTGGGCGTTATCCTTACAGTAATTACAGGCATTCTGTGCTCGGACTATCTGCACATCACTTATGGCAGCACGCTTCCCTATAACGCTCACCTGGTTTCAGGAATTCACAAACTGTTCGCTAAAATCCTGCTCCTGCTTATTGCCGGCCATGTATTCTTCCACTGGAAAGCTTTTTCCTCCTGGATACGACATGGATTAAAGAGATAAAACGACGCGACGCACCTCCACAAAAAACAGCGGAAACAGAACCATTTCACAAAAATAGTTCTGTTTCCGCTGTTTTCATTTGTCTTTCCCGGTCAGGCAAGCTCGTTATTTTTCACTGGCTACAGAATCCTTTACCCACTGGATAAAGTTTTCTGTACTGCTCCCCGTTCGTTCGGCCATGGTATGCTTCTTCTCCCATACGGTGGCAAAGTCCACATCTTCCACATCTTTTCTCTGCTTAAGTGCCAGAGCCAGGTTGACTTCTGTGGTCAGTGCGGTATCTCCCTGAGAAATACCCGTATGGATTCTCCAGTGCTTAGCCAGAGTAGATGGCTTCTTTTCTCCCGCAGGAACCAGGATGAATGTCATGGGATCATACATAAGCTGACGTGTCAGGGTATCCACATGCAGCGCATCCACGTTATTCATATCCCCTTCATAAGCCTGACGGATAGAATCATCGTAATCCCTGTAATTCTTGTACGTATTCTGTCTCTTTTCCATGAAATAGGTCATATTTCCATCAAAATGAAGGGCATCATTCTGTCCATTTCCAAAGAGCAGATTTTCAGCCTGCGCTTTCTGCATATCATCAAAAGCTCCTACACTCTTGGTTGCCTGCTTCATATGTTCCACAAAAGCCTCTACAGAAGGAATCGTTGCTGTATTGGTCTTTTCATCGTAAGTAATCCATGGATTATCCCCATTCAGCGCATCAATATATTCCTTTGCACTGTTATAGGTATGCACTTCATCTTTTCCTCCCCCTACGAGGCCTGTGGGTCCTCCCGGCAACATGCCGACAGGAGCACCCGTCTGCACTCCCTGTCCAGGAAATGCGCCGTCCACATGGAAATCATTCTGCCCTGTAGTTAACGGGAACTGATTGTCCTTCAGGAAATTATTCAGTGAGGTTTCAATGGTCGTCTTCAGATAATCATAGTAAGGACCAGCCATATAAATCCCTGATTCAGACTGTGTCAGTGTAAGGACATTTCCCTGTTCATCCCGAAGTCCCATACGGTTGAGAGAGTCGGCATACGCTCTGGCCATATCCCTGGACAAAGACCGGGTCCATGTCCCATAAGCCCTGGTTCCTTCACTACTGAACTGCCCCATCATCCATTCATAGGACAGATCGGCCTGCGTCAGATTGGTAATCGGGCACCAGCACATAGCCCCATCAACGGCATCACTAAGCGGTTTTCCCTGCCTATCCTTCATCAGTGCACCAATGGAAGACAGATAAGGCATATACATTTCGCTGTCTCCGGTCGCTCCCATAAGGGCGCTCTGTGCACCGCCGCCACTGTGTCCGAACGTGAAAATCCGGTTCTTGTTTCCTGGAATGAGACTGTCATTGTAGCGCAGATATCTTACAGCGGCCTTCAGATCCGTTACACCCCAGGGAGCTCCGCCGTCATAAGCTGTCCCGTCAGGATTGGTTCCGTTACTTCTGCCACGGCATCCGGCGTATACATAGACAAACCCCTGGGACAGATAAGTAGAAAGGCCGGTACCATCATAAGAGGACGGTGCCTTCTGCGCCGCATATCCACCGGTATTGACCGGCATAACTACCGGAGCAGTTGCCGCCGTGTAGTTTCCAACCTTTGCCTTAGGATTTATCTGACAGGTATAGGTTCCGTCCGGATTCTTTACTCCCTGCATGTAAGCCCCCGGTACATACACAGCCAATGATTCATACTCTGTAGCCTGCGGCTTTGCGCAGTATACCAGCCCAATCTGGTAATAAATGTCGTTGGTTTCATCATAATTCCACTTCGCATTGTCCACATGAAGCGATGGTGATGCTTCAGGAATCTGAGCCACCGCTGTGATGACCGGTGTGTTGCCCTGCGCATTCGCCTCGGACGCATAAACTGACAGGCTGCCTGTCAATGCCACCGCCGCCATAAGGGCCAGACTCAGTGCTGCTTTTTTACGATTCACCATAATTCCTCCTGTTTCAGGAAAAAAAGAACCGCAGACTCACCATGGGATGTCTGCGGCATTCAATTCTCGTCGGCTGCAGGCCCCATTCACGGGTGCCCCGCCATTAAATTAGCCTTATTCTATGTGATTTTCTAAAAAAAAGCAAGCCGTGTATGGCCTCCATGAATACAGAAGCTGTCGGTATTATAACCCGTTATACTGTTCATCCGACACCGGTTCAAGCCATTCGTTACTGGTATTTTCCCCAGGAACTTCAAAGGCCAGATGAGAGAACCAGCTGTTCTTCTTAGCCCCATGCCAGTGTTTTACCCCGGCCGGAATTTCTACAATGTCGCCAGGCTTCATCGTCTGTGCCGGTTTGCCTTCTTCCTGATATCAGCCTTCTCCGTCTACGCAGATAAGAATCTGTCCGCCGCCTTTGGTTGCATGATGAATATGCCAGTTTTTCCGGCATCCCGGTTCAAAGGTGACATTGCAGATTGTGAGTGCCTCTCCCGGTTTAGTAAGTACGTTGAGATAAGACTGGCCAATAAAATATGCAGCATATGCATCATTTGGCTGTCCCAGCCCAAAGAACCCGCCATGATTTTCTGAAGGTGCCGCATCGGCGTATACTTCTTTCGCCATGCGGAAAGCAGCCCACGCATTAGGCCATCCGGCATAAAAGGCAATATGAGTCAAAATTTCTGCCATTTCTTCCTGAGAAACGCCATTCTTCCGGGCAGCTTCCAGATGATATTTCAGCGAAATGTCTGTGATTCCCTTGCCAATGAGTGCACTGATAGTGACAATGCTTCTGAGCTTCAGGGATAATTTAGATTCTCTTGACCATACTTCTCCAAAAAGTACATCATCATTAAGTCTTGCGAATTCCGGTGCAAATGCACCGAGCTGTTCATGTCCTGCCGTTTGTTTTACCATGATAATAATTTTCCCTCCTGGTAAATCGAAGCGATTTCAGCCTTTCTGCTGCTTCACTTCCAGAAAATTCAGTATCAGGCGTAGCCTGCTAAAATGATTAATTTTCAGATTCTAATCTCGAGTCAGGCCAGGATGAATAGGTTATACCAGACCATAAACTGATTCGCGGACTGTACAATGGTACATCCATGGAATCATTTTGGGGCTGGGATAAGCAAGTCGCCCGGACCGGACGAAATTCAGAGCTTCTTTCCGTCCACAATAGTAAGCTTCGGATACGTTGCTTTGAGTTCATTCATACTCTTTGTAATCCCGCTTCCACCAGATGTAGCAAAGAGATGAATGGTTTTCCCTTCCAGATTCACTCTGCCGAAGAATGTATCTATAATGTGGGGATGGGTGTACCACCAGATAGGATACCCAATCCAGATTTCATCTACCCCGGACAAATCCGGTAGTGTCTCAATTTCCGGACGACAGGTCTCATCCTTATGTTCCTTTACGCATCGGCTCCATGGGTTCCACCAGCGCACGCCGGCTTTAATTTCAAACCGATCCGCGCCTTTCTTTTTTGCCAGACTTTCCGCTGCCCTTCTCGTAGTCCCACTATATGAGAAATAAGCCACCAGTTTACTCATATTCTTTTCCTCCATTCTCCTTTGTGTCCTTTGGCTGTCCCCTGCCAAAATAAAAGCGTAGCGAGATGGCGTTCTTCTATGATTTTATTGTACTTCTGCTTTTTTATTATTAAAAATACCTGTTAATCCACAGAATTCATGCTTTTAAGGCATTAAAACTACAAAAACAATCTTAAGATATAAGATTCTCTTTCAATAAAAATGCGCCGAAGAGTTACCATCTGGACAAGCCCCGACATTATCGATACCCGTATTACCAGAACACCCAAAATAAAAAGGATTCCGAACCCCCATCCTTTTTCAGACGGCGTTCCAGAATCCTTTTTTGTTTTTATCCTGCTGTCAGTTCTGATTTGCCAGCAGGTTTTTCAGTACTTCTTCTCTGTGGTTGATGAAAAGTTCCGTTATCTGATAGCTGGCTGTTTCTTCGTAAGAGCAGCGGTGAACCGGCCCTTTGTCAAAGCAGCAGATCTCCGCTTCGGGTTCGTCCAGAAGATACAGTCCATTCGCGCCGAAATTGTCATGTACCAGAGCAAGAAAACTCTCCCCGTGTGACTGTTTGTGATATTCAGCCGAAGGATGAGCGATATCGGCATACTGTTCTTCCCGGGTAGCTACATTATAGAAATAGAAGCTTTCAGCCCGAAGGAAATATCCCCATTTTTCCTTGCGATATCCTTTACTCAGCCGTATGGCATCGCATAATTCAGGGTATTCATCATAGGTGGAAAAGACATAATTCTTTGTACCGCCTTCGGGATTAAATCCATGTGCCACCGCAATGGCTTCCAGCAGTGTGGATTTTCCGCTTCCATTTTCTCCTACAAAGAAAGTGACCGATTTGCTGAATTCCAAGGGTTCCAGTCCCTGAAACGCCTGAATCTCCCTCACATAGCTGTGTTCATCCAGATTATTCCATTCGAATTGTATTCCCTGTATAAACTGACTATTCATATCCGGCTTTGCCTCCTTCCCCCCCCCTGGTCAATTCTGAATATTTACAGTCTTTCCTGTGCATAAAAGACAGGTATGAGATACGAGCATTGAGATTTGAGAAAATAAGGAATGTTTTCTAGAAGGGTTATTTGCAACATCTTTATTTTTCCTTCATGCAAACATACCGCATTCTACTTTCCCCCACCAGCCAAAGGCTGGCGGTCCATCCTCTCTCTCCAGA
>OHAG01000465.1_pt1 | contig 32959 bp, 23 predicted proteins | sample 1577081 | NCBI WGS metagenome assembly OHAG01 (sample SAMEA3541513, study PRJEB24748) | human gut metagenome | biome: human gut; feature: human-associated habitat; material: faeces | place: China | collected 2012
TTTTATTCCAAATAAAAGAAGTGTGGGAATCACCCACACCAAATATTATAGAACCTATAGTTTTAGTTTAGACAAGTCTTATGCAAAAGGTCTTTATTATAAATATACGAGATTCTATTGTATAATTTTTAAAAAATAAGACTCTCTTTTATTAATCATCTTCTTGATTTCAGTCTATCCATTATTGAGGATTTAATCGACCCTTGCTATTCGATTAAATCCTCTTTTTTATTGTTGAAAAGTGTGGTTGCTAATTTAAGTAATGTAAATTGTTTATATGAAAAATTTTATGAAAGTTTTGAATGAAAGATATAGATTAAACCATTTTTTGTAAATTATGTGATAGAATGATTTTATATGGCAATTTAATTTCCGACTTTGGATTATAAGTATTAATATGAATCATTTAGCTTGCGAAGTAAAGGTTTTCTACTACTAGGGAATGAAATTGAGATGTAATGCCTTTAAGGTATGGATAGAGTAGAGAGTCGAAGTCAGTGATTAATAAATCAAATTAATTATATATAGGGGGATTTAAAGATTAATAAAGAAGTGTAATGGAAATGATAATGCTGTACTTTTTTAAAGAAATAGGATCGGCATAAATAAGAGAATAAATAGTATATGGTCACATAAATGTGTTGGGAGGAAAATTTCATTTGAAGTATTTCATACAATTGTATTGATTATTTATATTTTAAAAAAGAGAATTTTTTTGAGTTATTTCTGTTGACTTTATCAGGAAACAAATATATAATAACAATATCAGTAATGATTACTATAATTTAAGGGAGGAAATAATAATGTCTTTAATTAACACTCAAGTTAAAGAATTCGCTGTACAAGCGTACCACAATGGAGAATTCAAAGAAGTTACTTCTGAATCAATCAAAGGAAAATGGTCTGTATTTTTCTTCTATCCAGCAGATTTCACATTTGTTTGCCCAACTGAATTAGGTGACTTAGCAGATAACTACGCTAAATTCCAAGAAATGGGATGTGAAGTATACTCAGTATCTACAGATACTCACTTCGTACACAAAGCATGGGCTGATGCTTCTGAAACAATCGGAAAAATCAAATACCCAATGTTAGCTGACCCAACTGGTACTTTAACTCGTAACTTCGAAGTTATGATCGAAGAAGAAGGTTTAGCATTACGTGGAAGTTTTGTTGTAAATCCAGAAGGTGTTATTAAAGCATATGAAATCCATGATAATGGAATCGGACGTAATGCTGAGGAATTATTACGTAAAGTTCAAGCTGCACAATTCGTTGCTGAGCACGGAGATCAAGTGTGTCCAGCTAAATGGCAACCAGGTGCTGAAACTTTAACACCAAGCTTAGACTTAGTAGGAAAATTATAAGATATAATTTATAAATAAAAAGAGAGGATTTTCCTCTCTTTTTATTATAGGTTTTTAAATTGTGATTCGTATAGTTCAGCGTAGTATCCATTGGCTTTGATTAATTCTTTGTGAGATCCACGTTCAGAGATTCCTTGTCGTGTTAAGACTAGAATTTCATCTGCTTTTTTAACTGTGCTTAGGCGATGTGCAATAATAATGGTTGTTCGACCGACTGTCAATTCATCTAGTGCTTCTTGAATTAGCATTTCAGTGATGTTATCTAGCGCTGATGTGGCTTCATCTAAGATTAAGATAGCTGGATTTTTTAAGAAGACGCGTGCAATGGCAATACGTTGTTTTTGACCTCCGGATAGTTTAACGCCGCGTTCACCTACTGTAGTGTCGTATCCGTTTTCGAGGGACATGATGAAATCATGGATGCGTGCTTTTTTAGCGGCGGCGATCATTTGTTCCTCGGTTGCTTCTGGGTTTCCATAGAGGATGTTGTCGCGGATGTTTCCGTAAAAGATATAGACGTCTTGTTGCACGTGTCCGATGTTTTTGCGTAATGTGTGTAAGTCATAGTTTTTGATATTGGTATCATCGATGAGTATTTCACCTGATGTGACGTCGTAGAATCTTGGGATTAGTAATGAGATGGTAGATTTTCCAACGCCGGATTCTCCTACGAGGGCGATTTTTTTGCCTGGTTCGATGGTGATGTTGAAGTCGGTAAGGACGTGTTCATCGTTGGCATCGTATTTGAAGTTAACGTGATTGAAGGTGATTTTTCCTTTTGGATTTTCTAATGTAATAGCTTGCGGCTCTGTTTTAATTTTTGGTTCGAGTAGCATAATTTCATAGAAGCGTTCAAATCCTGCCCATCCAGTTTGGAATTGTTGCATGAAGTTGATGAGGCGTTGGATTGGTTTAATCAAGAAGTTAACGTATAGTAGGAATGCTGTGAAGTCTCCTAGTGTAATAGTGTCTTTAGCTACAAGGAGGCCACCAATAATTAGAAGAGCCAAGTTTAGGATATCAATTAAAAAATTATTTCCACTTTGAAAGACTGACATTTGGAAAAGGGCATTTTTCCATGAGTCAGCGTATTGTTCATTGTTTTCGGTGAATTTTTCATATTCGTAGTTTTCATTAGCGAATGATTTTGTTAGACGAATACCACCGATGCTACTTTCGATTTGAGCGGTGATTTCTCCTTGAGTTTGTCTTGTTCGACGGAATCCAACCATCATGGCGTTACGTCTCCAAAGGGAGAAGATAATAATTAAGAGAATGATTGGAAAGATTAAGAGGGTGAAGAGGACATTGATGTTAAATAGGATGATAAAGCTTCCGATGATCATGATAGCAGAGATGAATATATCTTCTGGACCGTGATGGGCGAGCTCGGTGATGTCACGTAGATCGCCAACAAGGCGTGACATGATGACACCGGTTTTGTTTTCGTCATAGTAGCTGAAGTTTAAGGTTTGGAATTTTTTGAAGAGGTCTTGTCTCATGTCGAATTCCATTCGAGCTCCCATGATGTGCCCCCAGTAGTTGACAATGTGGGAACAAATCAATCGAATGATAAATAGAATTAGTAAGAAGAGGCTGATGTTGATCATGGCACTCACATTACGGTTGGGAATGTAGTCATTCATAAATGTTCTTGTGAATGATGGATAGATTAAATCAATTCCTGCCATGATGAGTGCAGCAGCCATATCGATTAGAAATAGTCCTAAGTGTTTTCGATAATAAGATACAAATTTCTTAAACATAGTTTCACTCCTTCATTTTATTAAGTTTACCAAATATACAAATTTTTTCCAATATTTTTATATGGTTATCGTCGGATTTTCATGACAATTAATTAATAATCTTGTTATAATGTTAGATGTATGAAGATCAGCTAGATTAGTTTTGGAGGATGTAGTAGATGAAGCGTTTTGATGTATATATTATTATTGCTGTCGTCGCGATAAGTGGTTTTTTACTTGCAATGTTTATGATGCAATCGAATGATAATCAAGAAGTTATTATTTCATTAAAGGGAGAAGAATATGCGCGTATTGATATAGATGGTCAAGAGCATGTCTTCGAAATTGAGACGGAATTAGGTTATAATAAAGTGATTGTCGATAAAGATGGTGTACATATTGAAGAGGCTGATTGTCCTGATCATGATTGTGTTGAAGTAGGGACAATTAGTAAGGTCGGACAAAGTATTATTTGTGCGCCTCATTATTTAGTGATTGAGATTGTTGGAAGTGCAGATGCTGATTTAGATGGAATAGCTATTTAGGTCGTTATGAATTAAAATGTATAGGGTGGTGGAGCTCGGTGTCAGAGATGATTCGATTAGAAAATGTGACGTTTGGTTATGATGAAGGTCAGACGGTTTTAAAAGATTATAGTTTAAAGATTAATCAAGGTGAATTTGTCACGATTTTAGGACATAATGGTTCTGGGAAGTCGACATTATCAAAGTTATTAGTTGGTTTAATAGAGGCTCAGGCTGGGAAGATTTTTGTAGATGGTCAGCCATTAAATGAAGAGACCGTGTTTGAGATTAGACAAAAAATTGGGATTGTTTTTCAAAATCCTGATAATCAGTTCGTTGGAAGTACTGTGCGCGACGATATTGCATTTGGCCTTGAAAATAAGTGCGTATCGTATGAAGAAATGAACCGCCTGGTTGAGGAGTATGCGACGAAGGTGGGGATGAAGCAGTTTTTAGATCGCGAGCCGCATCATTTAAGTGGTGGTGAGAAGCAACGCGTGGCCATTGCTGGGGTATTAGCTTTAGGTGCTAAAATTATTATTTTAGATGAAGCGACAGCCATGTTAGATCCACAAGGGCGTGAAAATATGATGGAGCTTGTTCATGAATTGGCGCAAGATGAGGATAAGACGATTATTATGATTACGCATCATTTAGATGAGGCAGTGAAGAGTGATCGTATTGTTGTGATGAATGCCGGTCAAATTATTTTAGAAGGAACGCCGAAAGAGGTCTTTGCAGAGAAGGAATTGTTAGAATCAGTGAAGCTAGATGTTCCGTTTGCGGTCAAAGCGTCGTATGATTTGAAGCAAAAAGGGATTTTAAGTGAGATTTGTACAAGTGATGAGGAGTTGATGGGTGAGTTATGCAAATTAAATTTGAATCAGTAAATCATGTTTATAATGCCAATACTCCGATGGAACAGCGTGCACTTTATGATATTAATTTTGAGATTAAAGAAGGACAGTTTTTGTCGGTTGTTGGACATACGGGGTCTGGAAAGTCAACGCTTATTCAGCATATGAATGGGTTATTAAAGCCAAGTAGCGGAAGTATTACGATTGGTGAGAAAGTCATTAAATCAGATGAGAAAAATAAAGGGTTAAAAGAAGTTCGTCAGCATGTCGGATTAGTTTTTCAGTTTCCGGAATATCAATTATTTGAAGAGACGGTTGAGAAGGATATTATGTTTGGGCCGATGAACTATGGTGTGTCTGAAGACGAGGCACATCAGCGAGCACGTGATGTCATTCAGATGGTCGGATTAAATGAATCTATTTTAGAGCATTCACCATTTAATTTAAGTGGTGGGCAGATGCGCCGTGTCGCAATTGCAGGTATTTTAGCGATGAATCCAGATGTGTTAGTGTTAGATGAACCAACAGCAGGTCTTGATCCTCAAGGTCAATATGAAATGATGGAAATGTTCAATACATTACATAAGCAGTATGGAAAAACGATTGTGTTAGTGACGCATGATATGAATTTAGTGGCAGAGTATGCTGAGGAAATGATTGTGATGCATCGTGGTGTCATGAAGTTAAAAGGAACACCACAACAAGTGTTCAAAGAAGTTGAAGCGCTAAAAGAGTGTGGAATTACGTTGCCGATTGCCGCACAAAATTATCATCAGTTAGCGAAAAAAGTAGGATTATCTGTGGATAAACTGCCGTTAACGACAGACGAGTTTGTTAGTCAGATTGAAGCTTTAGTAGGGAGGGGATAGTTGGTGAATGGGATTGTTATTGGTCAATACTTACCAGGTCAATCATTTTGGCATCGACTAGATCCACGTGCTAAGATTGTGGCGACGTCATTATTCGTGGTGGCAAGCTTTTTGATTGATAGTTGGTTATTTATGGGGTTGTTAATTGTGGCGGAGTTAGTCGCCATGACGTTAACGAAAATTCCATTGAATTATTTTATGAGAAGTTTAAAACCTGTGTTTTTCTTTGTAATTTTAACGTTTGTTTTGCAAATAATTTTTAATAGGCAAGGCCAGGTTATTTTTAGTTTAGGACCGATTGAAATTTATGATGAAGGCTTAAATTTAGGATTCTTTATGAGTATCCGATTAATCATTGTTGTGTTGATTTCAACACTTCTAACGTTGACGACGAAGCCGTCTGATTTAACGTTAGCACTGGAGTCATTATTTAAGCCTTTAAAGAAGGTCGGATTCCCTGTATCTGAGTTAGCCTTGATGATTTCAATTGCACTGCGATTTATTCCAACGTTATTCGAGGAGACTCAAAAGATTTTAAAGGCGCAGGCGTCACGTGGTGTGGATATTAGTGAAGGAAAATTTAAAGATAAGGTGATGCAACTGATTTCTCTGCTTGTACCTTTATTCATTTTATCCTTCAAACGTGCCGATGAGTTGGCGAATGCGATGGAGGTTCGTGGTTATGTGCCGGGGCGTCTGAGAACGAGTATTAATCGTTTAAGTTGGAAAGTATCAGATACGGTGCTTGTTTTAGTTTGTGGGGCTCTATTTATTGGGGCAATTATTTTTTAAGGTGGCGAATTATGAAAAGAATTAAGTGTACGGTGGCGTATGATGGAACGTTATTTAATGGTTACCAGCGTCAGCCAGGACAGCGTACAGTTCAAGGTGAGATTGAGGCAGCATTAGAGAAGATTTGTAAGGTACCGATTACGATTCATAGTTCAGGACGTACGGATACAGGTGTTCATGCGTATGGACAGGTATTTCATTTTGATAGTGAGGTTAATATGGATGGAACGCGTTATGTTAGGGCGCTCAATTCGATGTTACCGGAGGATATTTATGTTTTAGATAGCCATGAGGTTCATCCTGAGTTTCATTCGCGCTATCATGGTAAGATTAAGGAGTATCGCTATAAGTTGTCATTAAATACGTATAATCCGATGAAGCGTCATTATGTGTATTATCATCGTCGCCCATTGGATGTGGCGAAGATGCGTGAGGCGATGACGTATTTATTAGGAACGCATGATTTTACATCGTTTTGTGGGAACTTAGATGAGATCAATAAAGAGCGTACGATTTATCAGGCGGAGTTGCTTGATGAAGAGGGTGAGTTAACATTTATTTTTGTTGGAAATGGATTTTTACGATATATGATTCGTATTATGGTTGGGACGCTCATTCAGGTCGGTGAAGGGCGTAAACAACCAGAAGATATTAAAAAAATCCTTGAAATGAAGGATCGTCGTTTAGCAGGACATACGGCTAAACCACAGGGGCTTTATTTACAGCGTGTCGATTATCCAGAGGAATTATTGAAACCTTTGGCGGATATCGAGGAGTAAAATTGATATTTGTCAGATGTTGTCTTTTAAGGTGATAGAGAGGTAAAAAATGAAAATATAATTATAAGGTCTTTGTTTGTTTATCAAAGAGTTTATGTTATAATTTATAGTAGATAGGGTGAAATAAGGGGAGCAACGAGTTATTTGTTGAATTATACAGGAGGCAAATATGGCACTAAAATTCATAAATAAATTATTCAGTCGACAAGATCAACCGACACAAAGCATGATTCAACCTAATGACGCTTTAAATCTTGAGGATCTTTCGAAATATACACAAGTAATTACGAATAAAGAAACTTCAGGGTATAAAGGATTAAAGCGTGCGTTTGATGATAAATTGCCAGTTCAGCTGACAGTGGCTGATGAAAATGGTGAGTCTTTTGTAGTTTCAGGGACAATTTCTCATTATGACGAACATTATGAACAACTTTTAGTTATCACAGATTCAACTTTAAAGCGTGTAGTTTTTAGTCAAATTGTTGACGTTAAAATTGAAGAAGAATAGTTTTTATAGAGTAAAAGAAAAGAGTCATCGGTTGATGGCTCTTTTTTTTGTTATGTACAGAAAATAATTAGGAGGAGACATCATCGTTGAAAAAATTCTATAATGGGTATTACAGAGAAAGAGCGCTAAGCAATCTTTCTCTCATAAATAAATTTTCTAATGATTTGTCTCCTATTTTTTATTAACCAATAGATTAATAAAGATTATGAAAAGATATGCTAATCTTTAATCTCATATCCCATGATTATTCATTAAACATCTTTAATTTAAATTTTAAAAGATTAAAGAGAATCTTATGTGCTCTTTAATCGTAATCAATTTGATTTATTATTGGCAAGATACACTTATTCTATAAGGAAATAGAGAGAGGATTTCAAAGTTAATCTAATTAAAAAAGACAAGTTTGACTTGTCTTTTTAGGTGAGGTTTCTTTTGTTACCTTATTGATCGAAGGTATTTTTTAGGGCTTTTTCCGTGAAAAAGATAGGTGTCGTTAGGAAGGTGATTTGAATAAAGGAAATAATACCTCCTAACATACCAATTGTATTTTCATTTTCTCCCATGATAAAAAACATCGGTAAGATTGAGATGATGAGAAGTATCCAACCTGCTTTTACCCATAGCTTCCCTATGCTACGTGACTCAATCTATGATTGAGATCGTAGCTTTTCTCCACACATAGGCCCCCCCGCTACGCAGATAAATGTTTCTTTAATAGGTAGGGGAATTTTAAATTTTGAGTATGATGAATGAATGAGGTGATGATATAGTTTTTATGTTTTATCCTTCTTAATAGAGTTCACGTTTTAAATGATTGATGTTTTCGTACATGATGGTAAAGTAGTCGTCACCGTTTTGGATTTGTTCTTCGGTGAGGGTGGCGAGGGTATAGAGGGGGATGCTTTCTAGGTTAAGACTGTTTTGGATTTGTTCGATGACGCTTGAGTGGATGTTAGGTTCTTGGAAAAGGTAGTATAGGTTTAATGTTAGAGAGGCATTGATGAGCTGCTGAAGGTCTTGTTGTGGGAGTTCGTTTTCATAATAGTCTAGGATGGGGATTTGGATGAGTCCATAACTTTGCCATGTGGAGAAGGCGTCATGTGTCGTGATGAAATATTTGTTTGGAGCATCACTTAAGCTTTCGAAGGCTTGATTGAGTGTGAGGAGTTTTTCCTTTAATTGATTGTAGTTTGCTTGGAAGATGGCTTCGTATTCTGGTCGAAATGCGGTGAGTTCATTTTTGATGATTTCACACATGATGATAGCATACGATGGATGTAACCAGAGATGGTTATATGCTTTAGACAAGGTTTGTTCTGAGCGACCATCTTTATGTTTTGGGAAGGTTGGGGATTGTCCAGATGATTCTTCGACGGTGAGTGTTCCACTAATGAGGGTTTGTCCTTGTCCAATTTCGGGGGCTGTTTGTTTTTTTACTTCGGCTAACATATTAATTGAAGGAATATGTTGCTCGTCAATAATAGAGGTAAGGTCGAGGGTATAAGGTTCGAGGGTTGGATCGATGTAAAGGACTAAGTCTGATTTTTGAGCATTGTTTAAGGCGTTTACCGTGAGTTTATAGTTGTGGATATCGGCTTCGTCTTGTACTAGTTGGGTCGTGTTGACGTATTGACCTCCAATTTGCTGGGTAAAATAGGTTAATGGGTAAATGGTTGTGGCTACTTTGAGGATAGACGTCGTTTTGTTTTCGTTAGTTGTGTGAGTACATCCTAAGGTGATGATGCAAAGTAGGAAAATAAGATATTTTTTCATCATGTTGTTAAAACTCCTTATCGTAGGATGGTTATATTTTTTCCAATGCAATGCTTTTTAATCCATAATGAGGTGGAGATAAATTTCTTTAAAATAGGGGGTATTTGTGAGATAATGTTGTTTGATATTTGATTTTTTGATAAAGGAGTTTAGACGATGAGTGGATTATTTATTACACTAGAAGGCGGAGAAGGTGCCGGAAAGACGACGATTGCGAATGCGGTAATTGATAAGTTATCAACACTTGGAATCGAGACGTTATATACGCGTGAACCGGGTGGGATTAAGATTGCTGAGAAAATTCGTGAGGTCATTTTAGATCGTGATCATACGGAGATGGATTGTCGTACGGAAGCTTTACTTTACGCTGCTGCCCGTCGTCAACATTTAGTTGAGAAGGTGAAACCGGCTATGGATGAAGGTCGTATTGTGTTATGCGATCGCTTTGTGGATAGTTCGATTGTGTATCAAGGTTATGCTCGTGGCATTGGAATGGATGAAGTTCGTGAGATTAATCAGTTCGCGATTGAAGGGTTTATGCCGGATTTAACAATCTTTTTTGATATTAAGCCTGAAATTGGGTTAGCTCGTATTGCAGCGAATGACTCTCGCGAGGTAAATCGTTTAGATTTAGAGGGATTAGCCTTCCATGAGTTAGTTTATGAAGGATATAAAAAGCAAGCAAAAATGAATCCAGAGCGTATTGTTTCTGTAGATGCGACAAAGTCTGTTGAGACATTGACAGATGAGGTTTGTGCATTAATTTTAAGTAAGTTGAATAAATAAGGAAGATGGATTTGAAAGGAGGTGACGCGTGTGCGCGGATGGGAAAAAGTTTCAGATCGCCAGTCTGAGGTGGTTCGATTTTTAGTGAATAGTTATCATAAGAATCGCTTGGTTCATGCGTATATTCTAGAGGGCGCTAAAGGTGTCGGAAAGTTGTTTGTTGCGAAGAATTTTGCTAAAATGTTATTGTGTGAATCAGAGGATAAGATTTGTGGAACGTGTCGAAGTTGTCAGATGATTGAGAATGAGGGACACGTGAATGTTTATGTGATTCGCCCAGAAGGAAATAGTATTAAAAAGGAGCAGATTCAGACGTTGCAATCGGAGTTTTCAAAGATGGCGGCGGAGAATTCGGCGAAGGTTTATATTATTGAAGATGCTGATAAGATGTCGGTGAGTGCAGCGAATAGTTTGTTAAAGTTTTTAGAGGAGCCAATGAAGAATACCTATGCGCTTTTATTAACGGAGAATAAACAGATGTTGTTACCGACGATTCGTTCACGCGCGGTTGTCCTTTCTTTTAAATCGTTACCCCATGAGGAGTTAATTAAGCAGTACTGTGAAGCGGGAGTGAATCAGTATGCGGCGATTGTGGCGTCGTTAACGCAAAATTTAGATGAAGGGATTAAGTTAGCGGAATCGGACCGTTTGGCATCGTTAATTGATTTTGTTTTGAAAACTGAGGATTGTTTTGTAAAGACGAAGTTAGATCCGTCTATTTTGTTCATGCAACATCAGGATCTTTTTAAGGAAAAGGATTCTCAGTTATTATATTTAAAGCTTTTTATGATTTATTATGAGGATGTACTAAGGATGAAGTTAGGTAAGACTGAGCAGCTTGCTTTTAGGTTGTATCCTTCTTCACTTTCCACAAGTGAGCAAGCAAATACGACGACGTCGTGTTTGAATAAGTTGCGTGCGCTTTTGGAGGCGGAGAAGCGTTTGATGGCGAATGCGAATGTGATGCTTTGTTTTGATCAGTTATTCTTAGAGATGAGAGGAGGATTTTAGTCATGCAATATGAAGTAGTAGGGGTTCAGTTTAAGCAGGTTGGGAAGAAGTATTTCTTTGATCCAAATGGGTTTGAGCTTAAAAAAGGCGATTATGTTTTAGTTGAAACGGTTCGCGGGATGGAGTTTGGTACGGTTGTAATTGCTCCGAAGCTGGTTGGTGAGGAAGATGTGTTTTTACCGCTAAAACCTGTGATGCGAATTGCGACGGAAGAGGATATTGAGAAGCATCGTCAAAATAAGGCGGATGAAGCTTATGCAATTGAGGCTTGTGAGCAGTTAATCGTTAAAAATAAGTTAGATATGCAGCTTTTAGGTTGTGAATATACGTTTGATCGTACGAAGTTAATTTTCTATTTTACGGCTGAAGGTCGCGTCGATTTTAGACAGTTAGTTAAGGATTTAGCGTATACGTTCCGTTTACGTATCGAACTTCGTCAAATTGGGGTTCGTGATGCAGCAAAAATGATTGGTGGATTAGGTCCATGTGGACGTGTGTTATGTTGTACATCGTTTTTAGGCGAGTTTGCAACGGTAACGATTAAGATGGCGAAAAATCAACAGTTATCATTAAATCCATCAAAGATTTCGGGGATTTGTGGAAAACTTTTATGTTGTTTAAAATACGAGAATGAGACGTATGTGGAATTAATGAAACGATTACCTGACGTTGGAAACCGCGTGTTAACAGAGTTAGGGGAAGGACGTGTTCGTTCAATTAATATGATTTCTGAAACATTAATGGTCGAGTACAAAGATACAATCCGTAAACATGACGCCTCAGAAATCCTTAAAATCTTAGACCGTAAAGTCAAAAAAGAAGAAATCCAAATCGACCCAGAACTAAAACAATTGATTGACTAAAAAGCTGAGGCACACGTTTAACTCCGAACAAAAGTGTGAAGCCACCGATATGCTTGAAAAGCACAGAGTGTGGATTGCACTTTATGGAGGAGTTGTGTGTCGAAGCTGGATTGGGGCGCGCATCCTGGTTTGGATTTTATCTTCACAAGGATGATATACTTGTAATAGGTTTGATGATGTATAGGGCTTTTGCTCGGCGAAACTAGATTGATTAAAAAGTTGAGAGTCGTGTTTAGTCTGCTCGTAAAAGTCGTCTAAACTGACATTGACTCTTTAAGAGTCGATAGGCAGTTTAAGACTTTATAGAGATACTGCGACTCAAATCTGGATTAGGTAGTGCTATCTGTTTTGTAATCTATATTTGCAAGGAATAATTTTTTATTGTAGCATTTGAGTTTTGCCAGGGACAGCTCATTATTGTGAATACTAGTTATTTGTGGTTCATTAGGACTGATGTCACTTAGATTGTGGATAAAGTGTTTATTAAATGATATTGTTTCAAGTTTTTTAATATTTAAAAGTCCTTCACCTATATGAAGGACTTTGTCTTAGAAGTAGAATTTTACCGTAGTTTATATTTTTTCATTGGATGGTGCTTGATGTGTTAGATAAGGAAAAGTTTTTGAAAGAGAATGAAGTTTTGAATGATTTATTAGGTTATGATGGTTTAAAGATTATTCAAAATCCTGAGATGTTTAATTTCTCGTTAGATTCGACGTTGCTTGGTGATTATGCAACATTAAATAAGAATGCGAAGTCGATTGTAGATTTATGTACAGGGAATGCACCGGTTCCTTTATTTTTATCACTTCGTAGTAAAAATGCTCATATTACAGGTGTTGAGATTCAAGAGATGTCTTATGATTTAGCAACACGTAATGTGGCAGTCAATGGTCTGGAAGATCGTATTAAGATTGTTCAGGGTGACTTAAAAGGGATTCATGAGAAGCTTGGAAAGTATGCACATGATGTGGTGACATGTAATCCGCCGTATTTCAAAGTGAATCCAGATAGTAATTTAAATAAAAATGATTATTTAACGATTGCACGTCATGAAGTATTAGCAACACTTGATGATGTCGTGAAGGAAGCGTCATTATTATTAAAGCAAGGTGGACGCTTTGCAATGGTTCACCGTCCAGATCGTTTAATTGATATTATTGAAACCTTTAGAAAATATAAGATTGAACCTAAGCGTATGCGTTTAGTTTATCCGCGTATTAATCGTGAAGCCAATGTGCTTTTAATTGAAGGAATTAAAGGTGGTAATCCAGGAAACCTTCGTATTGAAAATCCACTATTTGTTTATGAAAATGAAAAAAGTTTAAATTATAGTCAGGAAATTTTAGATTTATTCATGCTTGGTAAGAAAGAATAGTCGTCTCGATTAGAGGCGACTTTTTTTACGATTAAATGAATCTTGTTATAAAGAGTTTGCTTCATGGATAGAATAGTTTTAGGTGATAAGATGAAAAGATCGATTGTATTAATAGTACTGGCTATTTTGACGGTGATTGTTTATTTTTCAAGTTTTTATTATTCGTCAGTAATTGATAGTGTAGCAGTTGCGACAGGGAGTTTAATTTATATTGGACTTTCGGTGGCATCCATTTTAGTGTGGCTCCTTATTTTTATTTACTCGGATTCGAAGAATAAATTACCGTGGTTATTTGTCATTGCATTATTTCCGGTGATTGGATTGATTTTGTATATTATGCTTGGAAATGGATTCCGAGAAACGTTCCGTTATCGTCGCCGAATGAAACAGCTTGGATCAGACTATGTGGTACCGGCGAGACATCATGATCATTCGGATGTTGAAACGGAATTGAGCTACGAGGCGTTAAGATTAGTGAAACTAAATAAAATGACGAGTCAAAATGATGTCACCTTTAAGACACAGACGCGTATTTTAACCAATGGTGAGCAAAAGTTTCCGGTTTTATTAGAGGCGATTAAAAATGCAAAAGAGTTTATTTTTTTAGAATATTATATTTTCCACAGTGATGAGATGGGGATGCGTGTCATTGAGGCACTCATTGAGCGTGCGAAGGCAGGCGTTGAGATTCGTGTCTTAATTGATTCGATGGGATCTTCAAAACGAATGTCAAAGGATGCGATTCAGATGATGAAGAGTGCTGGAATTATGTTTGCGGAATTTGATAAGGTATGGATTCCATTTTTATCGAATAAAATGAATCATCGAAATCATCGTAAAATTTTAGTGGTTGATGGAAAGTTGGCGATAACAGGTGGTATTAATATTGGGGATGAGTATATTCATCGTTCCGTAAAATTTGGCTTTTGGCGAGATACATCTATTCTCATTGAGGGCGAGGCCGTACATGATTTAGCCGTGATTTTCTCAGGCGACTGGTTTTTTGCAACGGGAGAGAGACTGGAGGATGATCATTACTATATGTCTTATCCGAGTGAAGAAGATGGTGGGGTGCAAGTCGTTGATGCTGGACCACAATCAAGTATTGCTCCGATTAAGCAATCGATTTTTCGAATGATTATGGATGCGAATCATAGTATTTACATTATAACTCCATATTTAATCCCTGATTTTGATGTTATAATGGCTTTAAAAAATGCGGCGTTATCTGGAATTGATGTTCGAATTATTGTTCCAGGTCGACCAGATAAGAAGTTTGTTTATTACGCGACGCAGTCTTATTTTGAACAGTTGCTAGCTGTTGGAGTTCGGATTTTTACATATGATGGGGTGTTCTGTCATGCCAAAGTTATTGTAGTCGATGAGAAGATTGCAACGGTTGGAACGACGAATATGGATATTCGAAGTTTTTATTTAAACTTTGAAGTAAATTTGATGCTGTATCAAACCCAATCGATTGAAGCTTTACTAAATGATTTTAATATTGATTTTTCACGTTCGACTGAGATTATTTATACTGAGTGGCAAAAACGCCCGATTAGGATCCGAACCGCTCAGTCATTAGCCCAATTATTTTCAGCAGTCATGTAGAAAGGATGGTGAGATAATGATTGCAAATACGCATCGGATGGTAGGTGAGTTTTTATATCAACAGTTATCACCATCAAATCAAGCCTTTATCCACAAACGACGTTTTGTGTATGGAAATATCAAGCCGGATATTCATCAGAAGTATTTACGGATGAGCCATTATCATCGAGATAATGAAGAAATCATTTTTGATATGCTTCATCGTTTGTTAAATAGTAAAGCGAGTATTCCAGAGTTTTCTGAAAACTTAGGGATTTTAATTCACTTTTTCTGTGATTATGCGTGTATTTATCATGCGAATGATTATTTATATGACAATCATTCGATTGCCAAGCATTTGAAGTACGAAGTGATGTTACATCGTTATGCTGCGAAGAAATTTGCGACACTTGAAACGGTGAAAATTATTCCGTTTCGAAGTGTGAATGAAATTCGAGAGTATGTCTATAAGTTAACGCATCGTCTTAATCAGGTGCCTATAACTAGAAGTGTGGCACAAGATTTTGAGGACATGGTGGTGCTTTCGGTATCAGTGATGCAATATGTCATCAATCGGTATGAATTTCATAAATTACTGATAAGTCATAACAAAAAAGAAGCCTAAAATCTGTTATAATAGAGGGTATCATTGATAGATGGAGTGACCAAAATGCAGATTCAAAAAAGTTTTAAGCAAGAATTAGCGTGTTTATATTTAGTGGCAACGCCGATTGGAAATTTAGGTGATATGACGCCACGTTGTATAGAAGTTTTAAAGTCAGTCGATTTAATTGCGGCAGAAGATACACGACATACGAAAAAGTTATGTCACGTGTTTGAAATCGAGACACCGTTAACGAGTTATCATGAGCATAACAAGGATTCAAAAGGTGATTACATTATCGAGTTATTAAGCGAAGGGAAAAATATCGCATTAGTAAGTGATGCGGGATTACCTTGTATTTCTGATCCAGGTTATGAAGTGGTCGCTGCGGCTATTGAAGCGGGATATGCTGTGATTCCAGTACCAGGTGCGAATGCAGCGCTATCTGCATTAATTGCTTCAGGTTTAGTGCCACAACCATTTTTATTCTACGGATTCTTAAACCGTGTGAAATCGAAGAAGAAAAAAGAGTTGGAAGATTTAAAATATCAACCGTTCACAACGATTTATTATGAGTCTCCACACCGTATTAAAGAGACGTTACAAGCCATGCTTGAGGTGTTAGGAAATCGTCGTATTGTCATTGCGCGTGAGTTAACAAAGCAGTATGAAGAGTTTGTGCGTGGAAGTATTGAAGAAGTGTTAGAGATCGTAGATGAGTTACGCGGTGAGATGGTTGTCATTGTTGAAGGCTCAACTGAGAAAAAAGAGGAGACTCTTTGGTGGCAAGAGCTTGATGTGGTGGATCATGTTGAGCATTATGTCGGGGAAGGATATAGCACGAATGAAAGTATTAAACGTGTCGCTAAAGAACGTAAGATGGCGAAAAACGAAGTTTATCGTGCATATCATATAAACTAACAAACGGGTAGAGGTGAGGAGTATGCAAGAGTATTATCGTGATACATGGGCAGAGATTGACTTAGATGCGATTACTCATAATGTAAAGCAAATTAAAGACTTACACCCAACGAAGGAAATCTTCGCTGTTGTGAAAGCCAATGGATATGGGCATGGGGATGCCGAAGTTTCAAAAGTTGCGATTGAAGCGGGTGTGAGTTGTTTAGCAGTGAGTGGACTTGATGAAGCTTTACGTCTTCGTCAATCAGGAATTGAAGTTCCAATTTTAGTACTAGGAATGACACGATTAAAAGATGTTGCATTGGCTGCAGAAAATAATATTTCACTAACTGCTCACGATGAAGTGTGGATTAATCATCTTGTTTCATTACCTCTAGAAAAGAAAATTAAAGTACACTTAAAGATTGATAGTGGGATGCACCGTTTAGGGTTGATGGATGCGAATCAGATTCAAACTAATTTTAATTTATTAAAGACTGCTCCGATGGTGGAAGTTGAAGGTATTTTTACTCATATGGCAACAGCTGATTGTGATAAGGAGTATTTAGATTATCAAATACAAAATTTTAAAAATTTAATTTCAAACTTAGACTTGAGTGGCGTGAAGTATGTTCATTTAGAAAATACAGCGACATTACTCCAAAAGGAATTTGATTTTGATCATGCGATTCGTTTAGGAATTGGATTATATGGTGTTAATCCAGATGCCAATTTTATTCCAATTGATTTTGATTTAAAACCTGCTCTTAAATTACTATCAAATTTAGTACAGGTTAAACAAATTAAAAAAGGCGATAAAGTTGGTTATGGATCTACTTACGAAGCAAAAAATGATGAGTGGATTGGTGTCGTTCCTATTGGTTATGCTGATGGTTGGATTCGTTTACATCAAGGTCGATGTGTCATTGTTGAAGGGCATGAATGTGAAATTGTAGGACGTGTTTGTATGGATCAGATGATGATTCGATTACCAAAACAATTTCCAATGGGAACAACAGTCACATTAATTGGAGATGGCATGCCTGTTGAACGTGTAGCAAAAGAAATTGGAACCATTAGTTATGAAATCCTATGTCTAATTAGTGATCGCGTTCCACGCGTCTACACACAAAACGGAAAAACAATTGCCGTCAAAAAAATGAGATTTTCTTAAATAGAGAAACTGATGATTGTTAATAGATAAAAAGCTTTGGATATACGAAAATATATCCAAAGCTTTTTATTATTTTTATAGCATTTTTATTTCACGTGCATAATTCGACAAATAACGACCAATTCAATAAAAAGCGAAGTGGATATAAATGTCAATAAAAAAGTGGTTCTTCCGTTATTTTGGTGAAAAGCCTTTTTTAGGCATAGAGTACTTTAATGCGAAGAAGTTTAAAACTAGCTCGTCCATACATTTGACGTTTAATCATTTTAATTCGGTTGACATTTCCCTCACAAATGGCATTAGTGTATGGATAAACTAATGCATTAATTATCGATTGCTCATCGCGTTTCATTCGACGACAAAACTCACGAAGTAATTTAATTTCGTGATTAACATAACGTTCCAGCCACTGAGATAACTTAACGACTTGTCCCATAGTAACCAAATCTCTAAATAATTGCACTGCTGTATATAACTCACTTAGATCAGAGTGGCCTTGAAAGAGTTGATTTAATAAATCTAACTCTTGTTGAGTTAAAGAGGTTGCCTTTCGCCAGATTAATGAGATTAATTGAAATTTGGTCGATTTCAAATATTTAGGAGGTTTTTTATTGATTTTATCCTCTACCTTTTTATTCTTTTTTATTGAGAGAGTTGCTTTAATTTCTTGAACTTTTCGTCGGGTTGAAGAAGGTGCTCCTTTAAATCCTTGTTGTATCAATTGTTTATGAATCCAAATAGCTGTTTTCCCTTCCTGACACCATTGTGTGATTTGGTTTAAATAGGGAAGAAATTGGTTAACACGTGGCTTTCTTATTTGTTTTGGGGGTTCAGATAATTGTATATACTTTGTCACACTTGTACGACTTAGCTTAAGATGCCTGGCTGTTTGGCGAATAGAGCCTAGTTGTTGATAGACTTTTTGAACCTCTAAAATGAGTGTCCATTTCGATTGTTCTTTTTCAGATAATGATTCATGACTAACGGTTGACTCTTCATTAGTAGTAGCTATATCTGTCTCGTTATCCGTTGTTTCGAGGACTGGGCATTCAGGTATGATAAACCATCCTTTAGGAAAACGAGAACTGATGGTTTCTTTAACAACATCTAATAAGTTTTTAAGAAAGTGCCACTTATCTGCAATCTGAATAATGTCAGGGTTCGTTGAATGAATCGCTTTGGTATACGTTGTCGCTCGATCACGTGTCACTAATTTAACTGAAGGATGTTTTTCTAACCATTCTTTAAATGCTTGAGTCGAGCGAGAAGCCAAAATCTCAACCGGACGATGCGTTTTTAAATCACAAATGACAGTTCCAAATTCAACGCCTCTACGAAAAGAAAAATCATCAACCCCAATATGAGTTAATGATTGATTTTTTATTTCTTTTTCAGTGGAATCAATACGTCTTAATAAATCTAATAGCGAGTCTCCACTTCGTTCATATCCAAGTTTAAAAAGGAAGCGTGATAAAGCTTCCGCACTCATCGATAATGATAATTGAAGAAAGACTTCTTCAAGACGAACAGTTAAACGCCGGTAGGTATTTAGAAAACCAGTAAATCTTTCAGTGAAAATTTGACGTTTACAGTTTGAATTTAAGCAAAAAAACTTTTTAGCTTGTATCTTTAATTGGACTGGCTTACTAAGAATAGAAGCATCTAATGGTTTTCTAATATACGTACTGTGCACATGCTGACTTTTCATACCACATAATGGACAGTGACTAAAATTTGATTTAGACTTTAAGTAAATCAGGATTTTATGCTCATTATTTTCAATGGATTGAATCATAAGATTTTCAGGAAAAAAGACATTAAGATTCATGATGATAGTTACCTCTCTAAGATGTCTTTTTATTATATCAGGTAAAGCGTTTTATCACCAAAAGTCAGGAAGAACCACCTTTATATTAGCATTCTTAAGTGGAATAGTGTAAAATTATAATGGGGTCTTGTATAGAAAATATAGAATAACTTATTTTTCTTGAAAGTTCTGTATAGAAATTAAATTATATTTTGTTTTTTAAAAGTCATGTTTAATCATTTAAAGACTTTTAGATTAGGATAATGCCATAATAGACAGTTCGATATATCAGTTAGCCATCAAAGTATGGTGACATAATTTCTTGTGAGTTACAAGATTGAGAAATAAAATGAACTTCTAATTACTTTATTAATTTTTATTGTGATATCTAAAGTTAAAAGGTTTTAATGATAAACAAATAAGTATGCTACTAGTGAAAGATTGGTTCATTTTTTAATAAACAATTTTTTTCTATATGAGAGCTAATCATTATTATTTTGAATTTACTTTTATAATGACTGACTAGCTAATTGAGTAATGAATGAAGATAAAAAAATTATAATGAGAATAGTTTTTATATGACCGAGGGGGCTCATAAAGAAAGTAACTTTCTCTTTGGATAGTTTTAGTTATTTATGTAAAAATTGGGATAGCAGTTTAGTAGTAGTTGGAAAGATGACAATTATAACAAATATATAATTTACAAAATTCACTATTCAACCCCTTAAAAACTTTATTTGTTTTTTGATAAATAAAGATTTATTAGAGTTATAGGAGGAGTTATCTACATGAAAACGATAATATCTCTAGGTCTTGCTGTAGCTTTAAGCTCATCTCCTGTTGTGGAACTAGGTGCGACTGTAGCTAAGGCACAATCGCTAAAAGATGCCGAATTGAGTTCTCAAAATGCAAATACGAATTTATTATCAGAAACGCAAAATGAGAGTACAAGTTCTACTGATGTAAATTCAGATGAACCATTGAATCAAGAAACAGTAAAACCAACAGATGAAGTGACTGAGGATGTTACTGATGAACAACCAAGTCAAGAAGTAGTTGAATCAACAGATGAAGTGACTGAGGATGTTGTTGATGAACAACCAAGTCAAGAAGTAGTTAAACCAGAAGACGAAGTGACTGAGGATGTTACCGATGAACAACCAAGCCAAGAAGTGGTTCAGCCAACAGACGAAGTAATTGAAAATGTCACTGATGCTCAACCTGAGTTATCTACAGAAGAAGAATCGAATACAGATGAACAGGAAGCAATTCAAGTATTAGAAAATGAATCTTCTACTCAATCAGTAGATTTTGAAACAAAAAATGATCATGTTGCTAAAGGAACTTTAGAATTTGATATTTACTTCCAAACTCCACTTTCAGAAGTGAAAGGAATGAACTTATTACTTAAACGTGATGGAAAAGAGCTTGGAAATTTTAGTTTAGATCAATTAAGTGGGGAATTCGGAAAATTTACCTATACAATCGAAACATTAAATTCTACACGTCAGTTATCACAAGATGAAGATATTTATTTTGTTCATGTGACGATTAATGGCTTAGAAAATGGGAACTATGAAGCAGTATTAACTGCTGATGGTTATCAAACAACAGTCATTCCAAACATTAATTTAGATAAATATTCTAAACGTGTAAAATTTTCTGCTTCTAGCTCAGAAATGGATCAATATGTAAAGATTGATGAAGAGTATCCAACTACGTTTTTAGTAGGGGATGTGAATCAAGACGGAAAAGTTTCTAATCAAGATTATGATTTAGTCTTTAATGCTTTAGGAACAGAAAATGAAAGCTATGACTTAAATCGTGACGGGAATGTAGATATTACGGATTTATCATATATTTATGGAAATATTGGAGCAGTAGCTAAAACGGTTAACATAGAAGATACAAACTTAATTGTTGATATGAATGAGATGACAGTTAGCTCACTGAATACAAATATCAGTGATAACCAAGATATTTCAAATTTATTCATTGATGATCAAACAACAGTAAATCTTTCAAAAAATGATAATCAAGCTCCATCAGAAGAATCACCATTAACAATTGATGTAGATTTTGGTGCAGAAAATGAAGCAGTTTTAATGGATAAAATCGTGATTAAAGTTCCAACAACACAAACAAGTAATGATGAAGTTGGAATTCCAGAAAAAGGATTCGTTACTTATGTTGATGACGCAGGTAAGGAACATACTGTTTCATTCGATACTACAACAGCTCGCGCTGCGGGAGATATTACAATTGATTTAGGGACACAAGTAGCAGTTAAGAAAATTTCAATTAATGTAACTGGAAACCGTGGAAATAAATCGATTTCTCAAATTGCAAAAGTGGAATTCTTAAATAATGTTTATAAAGAGTTACCAGCTCCTGATATGAATATTCCAGTCATTAAAACTGTTGAAACTTCAACTAATCTTCATGATGAGCGAATTACATTAACTTGGGATGCCGAGCCAAATGTAACAAGCTATGAAGTTACTTATGAACAATTAGATGAGAATACAGGTGCTGTTTTAAAAACGAAAAAACTTCAAACGAATGAACCTAAAATTAATATCTTAGATAAAGATATTACACCATATAGTTTATATCGTGTGAAAGTTCAGTCATTAAGCGGGGAATGGTCAAGTGGATATGCAACAGAAGATGCTAGTCCAGTAGGATTTGATAAGAAACCTGATAACGTAGATGAAAATTATAATCCAATTCAAGATTACTATAATGGAAACATTGGAAGTGTGACAGAAGTACAAGTTATTCCAATTCAATCACCAGATGTCCCAATTAACTTAGTAACAAAACCTGGATATAAATCATTCTCTGTAACATGGGAGAAACATATCCAAGCTCGTGACTTTGATATTTACTATCGTAAAGTTGGAGATGAAAATAAAAAATGGATTAAAGCTAATGAAAATAGAATTGAAGTTAGTGAAACAGATGCAGCTGTAACCAATCCAAGTAAAGATTATTTAGTACGTGCTGGAAGCTATACAATCAATGGATTAGAGGATAATGCGACATATGAAGTACGTGTGACGGCAACTAACCATTTAGGAACAAGTAAAATGTCAGATAGTTATTTAGCAAGTACTGAGAATATTACGCCACCAGTTATGCTAGGTTATAAATTAATTAACCTTCCAAATCAAGATAGCTTAGTCGGAACAGAACATATTGTTAATGTTACGAATAAAAATGATTCAAACGATGAAGGTGGATGGGGATCAGACAGTGCTTTAACGTATGATTCAAAATATGCCTTAGTTGACGGTGATTTTGGAACATCATGGAAAGTAAATGATTGGGATACAGGAGCAGTTTATGGTTCAAATCGTGGATCAATTATTGAATTCGATGACACGTACACAATCGGTTCAATCTCATTTGCTCAGTCTATGGAACAGGGTTACAAGGTAGATGTTAAAACTGTCAAAATTACTTATTGGACAGAAGATAATCAACAGACAGTGAAAACATTCGAATATCCTTCAAGGAAAGTATCAAATACTCATAACGTATTTACATTAACTTTAGATGAACCAATTGATGCGAAGAAAATTAAAGTTGATATCGCAGGATATGGTGGTTCAAAACAAAGTATTTCAGAGTTACGTTTCTATCATTATGATTCATTAGAAAATGACGTAAAAGATTTATTTAAAGATGAATTACGTGTTGAATTAAAAGAAACAGTGACAGAAGAAATGATTCAAGTATTAGTTGATCGTGCGAATACTGTTGACCCAATTAGTCAAGAGTATCATCCAAACCGTGAAACAATCTTAAAAGAATTACAATTAGCACAAGATTTATTAGATGATCAAAATATATCTCAAGAAATTGTTCAATTAGATGCTTCACTTCGAGATAATGGTGCTGCACTTGGAATGGCGAATGCATGGCAATCATTAGGAGCAGTAGCTCGTCCATCAGTAGATGAAAATAGTCAACAAAAAACAATCTCTGTTTATATGGGATCAAGTGATGCAAATACACAAGTAGAAATTGCATTCTTACAAGCATATGGACAGCCAGGACAATACATCAGTAAAACAACTGTCATTAAACCTGGACGCACAGAAATTACGATTCCAGAAATTTTCACTGCCGATGTTGAAAAAGGTGGAGCTATTATGGCGAAAGTGAAATCTGGTGCAACAGATGCAACAGTACAAATTCGCTTAAGTAATATTGAAGAAATTCCACATTTAAATGTTAATAATTTAATTAACGATGAAGCAAATGAGACTGAAGTTAAATCCTTAATTAAGGATTATATTACTGAATTAACAACTTATGTTAATGAATTGCCTTCTAAATATCCATCATCAGTAACAGATGAGGAAAAATTAAATAATGTTTATTCTTATGATCAGCAAACTTCTGTTTTAAACTGGACAGATATTGAAGGAGATCGATTCACATTATCAGTTCCAGCAACAGAAATTTTAAAAGGAATTCAATCAGGAAACTTAACACTTGAACAACAAGTTGATAGAGTATATGAAGCTTTATTAGCATGGGAACAAGAAATGTTAGTAACTTATGCTAAAAAAGGTGTATTTGAATCAGTACAAGACTTTGATCAAGATGGAGAAATCACTTCAACAGATACACAATATTACAATAAGCATAAAGCTCCAACAACACGTTTAAATGTTAAATATCAACGTATGATCATGGGAGCTGCTGCTTATGCGTCATCACATCACGTTGGAATTGGATATGGGACAGTAGCAGGATTAATTCAAGGTGTTCCTTACAAGATAGGTGAAAATGGAGAGGTTACAAATAAAGATACAGCTAAGTTCTATGGGGCATTAATGGGACATGAAATTGGTCACGTTGTTGATACAACAAACCGTGTATTCCCTGAGACAAGTAACAATTTATTAGCTGAATTAACAGATACAATGTTAGATGAAGATGCACCAAAAGTAAGTGGAGCATTAACTGAACTTTATCAAAAAGTAACGTCAAATACAGCAGGACTATCAACAAATCGTAATGTTGTTCTTGGAATGCTTTGGCAACCACATTTAGCTTATGATAATGAATCAACATATAAAATGTTATTAACAAACTTTGATGGTGATTTATTAGATGATACATATTTCGCTAAATTAAATCGTGCTTACCGTGAAATGACAGCTGAAGAAAAAGCTAATGGTGATCGTGATCAATGGTTAATTCGCTTATCTTCAAAAGCTGTAGGTAAAGATTTAACAGATTTCTATGAAGCTCACGGAATTATTGCAAATGCAACGACGTTAGCTTACGTTAGTCAATTTGAAAAAGAGACACGTCCAATTCAATATATTAATGATGAGGCACGTCGCCGTCGCTTAGAAGGAACAGCTGAGATGCCAGAGGCTACACAATTACAGGCTTCATTTGGAAATGGTATTACAGATCGTTCATATGTTAATGCAAAAACTATTCCATTTGAATTCTCGGTGACAACTGGAAATGATAACATCTTAGGATATGAAATTATCCGTAATGGACAACCAGCAGGTTTCGTATTACGTGATAAAAACAATGCTGTGACAACATATGAAGATGTTATTTCAGGTGGAAATAATATGACTTATTCATACGAAGTTGTTGCATATGATTACAATTTAAATGCAACGAATAAAGTATCTCTTGGAACAGTTAAAGTTCGTCATGACGGTGGAATTCCTAGTCAATCATTAGAAATTACATCAAGTACAGTTGATGTGATTGATGAAAATAATGATTTCCATGCGGCAGTTCCGAATCCGGGATTAGCTAATATCTTAGATGGGGATACATCAACAATTTATGAGGGACGTAAATTAACAAGCTCAGAATATAACACAATGGATCCTCATAATGATCAATTAAAACCAAACATTACATCATATATTCAACTTGATTTACAATCAGTAAAATCAGTTATCGGATTAAAATACACAGCTCCAGTAACAAATGGATTATTCAAATCAACAATTGGTGATTATGCAATTAAGAATTATCAAATTGATGTAAGTGTTGATGGAACAAACTGGACAACAGTTAATAAAGGAACATTCAAGTTAGATGCTAATAACCCAACTGAAATGATTTACTTCGGAAAAGATGGTGTTGAAGCAGAAAATCAATTAAATACATATCAAATTCGTTATGTACGTTTATATGCATTAGCTGCTAACAATATTTCAGTTGCTGAATTAGAATTAGTTGGACCTCCAGGAGATAACATCGAAATTGGAGTATCGAGTGATAATCAAACCTATGAAAATGGAATCGGTATTTTATCAGAAGATTACATTTATCAAGCAGATAATCCTGAAACAGCAGATGTGAATGAAGAACAAAAAATTCCACAAGGATCAGTTGTGATTACAGGAGAATACTCTGGTAATCCAGCCTTCAATATTCCATTAGTATTAAATGAAAATGATCAACATATTGCTGATGAATATAATGGGATTTTATTAGCAAATATCCCAAGTGATGGAGACTTAGAAGAGATTTCAGAAGGAACATGGATTTATTGGGTAGAACCAAAATTCGTCGAGCAATTCAAACAAAATCAATCAATTTTTGCCGAATTATATCGTACAGATACAGCAAATCTTACAACAGATGGACAACGTTTAGTAAGTAATACATTTATGATTGATGTTCCTGAAAACTTACCATCAATTTCTTTTAATAAAACGAAAACAGTAAATCATCAAGTAGTTAAAAAAATTACAAAAGAACAAATTACTAACATCACACGTTAGTAACGAATTGGATGAAGATGAGAAATACTCATCTTCATTACTTAAGGAGAGAAGTATGAAGAAATTAAACACGAAAAAATTTATGTTTAGTTTATCTGCAATTACGGTTACGGCAGCAGGTGCTATTTTCTTTTCTCAATCAGGTGGAGCAGCAACTCCAGTTACGGAAGATAACATTGGATTAGCCATTGATAAACTAGATAAAGATACATTAAAAATTTCATTATCGAATGTTGTTGAAATGCCGAAAGCCTTACAATTTAGTGTTAAACTTGATGGAGACATTTCTTTTAATGAAGATAGTTTAAATTGGTTAGTCACTAATACGGCTAATAGTGAAGTACAAAAACAAGTTAAACTAAGTGATGATAAAAAAGCATTAGATTTCTATATTGTATCTAATCAGCCATTAACAAAATCAGGTGGAACAATTGAGATTGGGGAAATTAATGTTATTTCTTCTAAAGAGGCAACTAAATATACATTAACATCAGATGTTCATGAAGATGGAACAGGTTATAAATATGTCGTAAATGCAACAAATAAACAGGTGACTGGACCAGCATTAACTGTTGATAATGGAGGTGCCTTAACATATAACACATTACCTCAATTAGAGTTAATCGATTCTTCTAAGATTGTAGAAGGAAAAATCATGTTAACAGTAGGTGATTCATTTACTAATGAAGAACAGTTAGCCTATGTCATTGCAACTGATGAGGAAGATGACAATGTAACAGTAACAGTTGAAGGGAATGTTGATACAAGTATCATCGGTTCATATACGTTAACTTATAAGGTAACAGATTCATTAAATGAAACAACGACTTTAACTGTTCCAGTTATCGTAGAGAATAAGGTAGAAAATGCTTCAAATCCTGTTATTGAGGGTGTGAAGCAACAAGTTGAATTAACTGTTGGAGATTCATTCGATGTATTAGAAGGAATTACAGCGGTTGACCATACAGGATATAACATCACAGTTAAAGCAACAGGTGATTATACAACGACACTTGTAGATGGTATTGTAACTAAAGCAGGTATTTATACGATTCAATATGATGCACAAGATCGTTGGGGGAATCCAGCTGCAAGTCAGACAACAACATTAATTGTTGCTGAAAAACCAAGTTATATCATTCCAGATGCCTTAAAACCATTAATTGATGAGACAGTTGTTTCTATTATTGAAGGAGATGCAACTCAAGCTAATCCATTAGCATTAACAGTCGTTGATTCAGCAGAGGTAGCTAAGTTACAAGCAATGATGGAATCATTTAATGCTTATGAAATGGTTGTTGAACGTCAAGAACAAGATGGAAAAGTAACATATGATGTGACATTAACAAATGGAACTGATACATATTACTTAGTAATGACAGCATTAACAACTCAAACAGATGTTGTAAATTATTTAGATTCACTTGTTAAAGACACAACAACACCTGAAGATAAGCCATCAACAGATGACAAACCATCGACAGATGACAAGCCATCAACAGATGACAAACCATCGACAGATGACAAGCCATCAACAGATGACAAACCATCAACAGATGACAAGCCATCAACAGATGACAAACCATCAACAGATGACAAACCATCAACGGATAACAAGCCATCAACAGATGATAAACCATCAACAGATGATAATCAGTCAGGAACAACAACGCCTGAGAATAAACCGTCAACTGATAATAATGGAACAGGTACAACAGACTCAGACAATCAACCTGAAACAGGGCTTGAAGCACAGTTGCCACTTATTATAAGTGGAGCATTAGCTGTTGTAGCGGGAATGTGGTTACTTTTAAAACGTAAAGTTGTTAAAAAATAAAGTTTTAAAATCCTAGTAGATATCTGCTAGGATTTTTCTCATTTAGACGACTTTTTTATCACATCGATGGGTGTTTAACATATAGATAATAGGAGAAAAGCAATATTATAAAATTTTATATTTTTGGTTTATTTTGCTAAGATATTTCGTATATTTTAAGGAACGATTTTTAAGGGAGGGCTGCATTTGATGAGAAGTTTAGTGCGGGCAGTGATCGTTGAAGATGGGAAACTGCTTTGTTTAAGATTTTCAGATGATGTAGATAAGGACACGTTCTATTATATGTTACCTGGTGGTGAAGCTTTAAAAGTAGAAAATATATTTGATGCAACGGTGAGGCATTGTTTAGATAAAGTAAATTTAAATGTAAGAGTCCATGATTTATTATTTGTTCGGGATTATGAGGCACATCGTTTTGATGGCTATCAATCAAATCAGGTTCGTGAGATAGAACATATCTTTTTATGTCATGTCATTGAGAAAAAAGATAAACTATTTGATATTAGTACAGATTATAGTCAAGTAGAAGTAGAATGGATTCCGATTAAAAAATTAACGGAGTATGCCTTTTATTCACAGCAATTAAGTGAAATGATTACTTCGTTTTGTCGGGGAGATGTTGTTGACATCTACTTAAAAGAATAAAAGCCATCCGCATTTGGATGGCTTTTATTGATTGAGTGAGAGTCGTTTATAGATTTGTGGAATGTTGTTAAGCGTGGCATTGATTTTATAAGAGACATCTACCTTGTGGATAGTGGCAGTGAGACAATTGTTTTCAAATTGATAGTTCTCGATTTCAAATCCATCACACTTAATATGATAAAGCAACTCGCTAAATGGATAGTTTTTTAAATCTTTTTTCTCATGATAATAAATATAAGGTTGATTCACAACTAACCGTTCCGTTCGTTTCAGTTGTTTAAGATTATGAATCGTTGTTAGTCTTCGTTGAGCAATATATTTATTTGGATAAAAAAGTGTTGCAGCGATATCGCTGTTAATGGGTAAGTGAGAGAGACAATATTCAATTAAGTTAATATCCCGTTGTGTGAGTTGACCTTTTACATTTTTCATAGTAGTATCTCCCCCTTGGCAACTAGTTTATCAAACTAAGAATGTCGAAGGATATAGAAATAAGATTTTCGTATGTACACCTTGATTGATAGTCAAATTTATACATGTGATTTTTGTCTAATTGAAAAGAAGTTTTGATGGTTTGACGAATATTTGGGCACCTTGTTATAAGCAAGAAACTGTAATTTTAGTGATAATTATACTTCATTTCCGTAGAGGCGCTTTTTTCATGTCTAAAGATGTCTTAAATGTGCTATAATATAGGCATTATGAATTTGAAGAGGTGAATTTGAGTGACTAAGCCAACATTTTATATTACAACTCCAATTTACTATCCAAGTGGGAAATTCCATATCGGAACAGCTTATACGACTGTAGCATCTGATGCAATGGCTCGTTATAAACGTTCTCGTGGTTTCGATGTTCGTTTCTTAACTGGGATGGATGAGCATGGACAAAAAATCCAGGAAAAAGCGCAAGAAGCAGGAAAAGATCCACAAACTTATGTGGATGAAATTGCAGATGCAGCTAAAAAGTTATGGGAAATGATGGACATCACAAATGATGACTTCATTCGTACGACTGAAAAACGTCATGAAGAAATCGTAGAAAAAATCTTCGCTAAATTCATGGAAAACGGAGATATTTATAAAGGACATTACGAGGGATTATATTGTACACCTTGTGAGTCATATTACACAGAAACGCAATTAGTAGACGGAAAATGTCCAGATTGCGGACGTGACGTAAAAGTTGTTCAAGAAGAGTCATACTTCTTCAACATGAAAAAATATGCGGATCGTTTAATGGAATACTATAATGCAAATCCTGAATTCATTTTACCTGAATCACGTAAAAATGAGATGGTAAATAACTTCATCAAACCAGGTTTAGAAGATTTATCAGTTTCTCGTACAACATTTGATTGGGGAGTTAAAGTTCCAGGTGACCCTAAACACGTTATTTATGTATGGGTAGATGCATTATCTAACTACATCACATCTTTAGGATATGGATCAGATAACGAAGAATTATTCAATAAATACTGGCCAGCTGATGTTCATGTGGTTGGTAAAGATATCGTTCGTTTCCATACAATCTATTGGCCAATTTTCTTAATGGCATTAGACTTACCATTACCAAAGAAAATTTTTGCTCATGGATTTATCATGATGAAAGACGGTAAAATGTCTAAGTCAAAAGGAAACGTGGTTTACCCTGAAATGTTAATTGAACGTTATGGATTAGACGCTGTTCGCTACTTCTTATTACGCGAATTACCATTTGGACAAGACGGAGTATTCTCACCAGAATCATTCGTTGAGCGTGTTAACTTTGATTTAGCTAACGACTTAGGAAACTTATTAAACCGTACGGTTTCTATGATTAATAAATATTTTGATGGAGTGATTCCTACTTATGCTGGTCAAGTGACTGAATTTGATCAAACATTAGAAGACTTCATTAAAATGACAGTTGAAAAAGTTGAGAAAAACTTTGAAGATATGCAATTTAGTATCGTTTTATCTGATATTTGGGCATTAGTCGCTCGTACAAATAAATATATTGATGAAACTGCACCTTGGGTATTAGCTAAAGACGAAGCTAATAAAGAAAAACTAGCATCAGTTATGAATCACTTAGCTGAATCTTTACGTCAAATTGCTATCATGATTGAACCATTCATGCCTCGTACAACGCCACAAATCTTCGCTCAATTAGGAATCGAAGGTGAAGCGTCTAAAGCATGGGATAGCTTAACTAAATTTGATACATTAGCAACAAACACAAAAGTGGTTGAAAAAGGAACACCTATTTTCCCACGTCTGGAGGTAGAAGTAGAAGTGGAATACATTAAAGATCAAATGTCACAATCAGTTAAACCAACAACTGAAGAACCTAAAAAAGAAGAAAAAATCGAAGAAGTAGAAACGACTCCATTAATTGGAATCGATGACTTCATGAAAGTAGAAATCAAAGTTGGTCAAATCAAAGAATGTAAACAACATCCAAAAGCAGACCGCTTATTAGTATCTCAAATCGACTTAGGATCAGAAGTTCGTCAAATCGTATCTGGAATCGCTGAACACTACCAACCAGAACAATTAGTTGGACGTAAAGTTTTAGTTGTAACAAACTTAAAACCAGTAAAACTTCGTGGAGAATTATCAGAAGGTATGGTCTTAGCAGCATCTAACGACGGAACATTAACATTACCAACAATCATCGATGAATTACCAAACGGATCGAAAGTGAAGTAATAAAAAAACTACCGCAAGGTAGTTTTTTTATTACGAAACGGAGTGGGGCCCCCAGCAGTGAACGAAGTGAACAATCCTCAATAGCCGGGGTGATTCCTAAGTTGTAGTCTTAACACTTCTTAAATGAGTATAAATTAGGTTGCCTTTCGCAACTTTTTTATTTTACAAGGTGGGTCCCCTGCGCCATGTGTTTTGCTCGCAGAGCAAAGTCATGGCTTTCCTCCGCTGGTAGGGTGATTTGTAGATTGTAGAATAAATCAAGTTTAAATGAATAGGTATTGAAACTACCGAAAGGTAGTCTTTTTATTACGAAACAAAGTAGGGGATAAGGTTTACATAGATAAGCTCTTGCATTGGAATTAATTATAAAATGAATTAATTTCTTTATGGTAAGTGGATTGATTCATTTCTAATTTAAAAATAGATTTTCAAAGAGAGTATTTTAGAAAATCTATTTTTTATTTTTATAGAATGAAATAAATGGGGATTGATAAAAAATTAAGATGCATATAGAAGGAATTTTATTTTTAAAATAAGTATTTTTACTTAATAAAATCAGATGATATGTTACAATTATAGTTATCATGTAATTATTTTAAAACTAATAGTAGAAGATATGTTCAAACATAATCTCCACATGATGAAAAAGATATGAAAAATTGAATGAGATATATTAAAAGTTATTAACTAGTGAGAATGGAGTGTATCATGTTAAATAGTTTGAAAAATTCATTTATACAACAGACGAAAGAGAAATCTAAGGATATATATAATAGTAAAGTTGATGCTTTTATAAATTACTTAGAAGAAGAGTGTGGAGCAAATAGTAAGAATTACAGAGAGATTTTAAATAGTATAGGAATTAATAAGATATTAGATAGTGTTGAATATTATGTGCATAATTATGGAATAAATTATAAATCAACTGTTGATAGTTATATAACAGTGTTAAAAGGTTTTTTTTCTTATTTAGCATACAATCATGATATTAATAATCAAACATTCGATAGTACCAAAGAAATATATTCATTGGATGAAGCAATAAAAAATAAGATAGAGCAATTGAAATTAAATATGACACAAATGAAGGATCCCATTAGTGATGATGAATTTTTTCAATTATTAAAAGAATGTAATAGGATAATTGAGTCATACAGTGTAGATAACTATGATTTAGAAAACTCTTATAAAACTGAAGCTGGATTATTTATATCAGCTATAATGATGAAATTAGTAATGTTAACGGGAATAAAAAATGCAGTTTTTTTAACAATAAATAAAGAAGATTATCTAGAAGATGTTAATAAACTTAGAATTAATGGTATATGGATTAAACTTCCGGATAATTTAGCTCGCGATTTTAAAAAATATAATTCTTTAAGAGATAAAATTTTAAAAGTAAATGAAATATTAGACGATAATAGAAAGAATTTTTTTATTAATAAAGTCGGACAACAAATAAACCCTAGACACATTAGTCCAGTTGTATATAAAGTAATGAATAAAGTAATTGGTACTTTTGAAGGAGAATCATTATGTAAGTATGTAATAATGAATTTGATTCAATCGGGGATGGATATCATGGAAATAAAGTGTTTAAGTACATTTAGCTTAGATACTTGCTTGCATTGTAAAGAGCTATTAAATATTTCAAATGAAAAAGATAGAGATA
>OHAG01000470.1_pt1 | contig 32669 bp, 25 predicted proteins | sample 1577081 | NCBI WGS metagenome assembly OHAG01 (sample SAMEA3541513, study PRJEB24748) | human gut metagenome | biome: human gut; feature: human-associated habitat; material: faeces | place: China | collected 2012
ATTTATGGCATGGAAAAACGAACAGTTACAATATTCCGTACATCAGCAGTATGCTACCGGGAACCGACCTTGTTGTTTTACATCTTTTAAAAAGAAAGCAGGGTTTTTATGTGCAGAAAGGAAATCCTAAAAACATCCAGTCTTTTGAGGATTTAAAAAGATCAGATATAACAATCGTGAATCGGGAACCGGGAAGTGGTGTAAGAGTTCTTATTGATGAAAAGCTGCGACAGGCAGGAATTCCTACACAGGAAGTAAATGGATATCAGGATATAGTGAGTTCTCATCTAGAAGCGGCTGCGGCAGTAAACAGAGGCGATGCGGATGTGGCGGTAGGAAGCGAGAAGCATAGTCTGTCTGTACCGGGGATAGATTTTCTTTTTATACAGGAAGAAAGTTATGATATGGTTATCCGTAAAGAAGATTTTTTGAAAAAGCCATATCAGAAAATGATAGAAATTATTCGTTCTTCTGAATATCAAAAAGAAGTAGCCGGACTTGGTGGGTATAATGTAGAAAATATGGGAAAAATTATTTATTCTGATTTAATTCAGTGACCAATGATAGACTCTCTTCGCTGGCGTCAGCTTTCGGGGCATTCTTGAATTAGTAAATTAAAAATTATTAGCAATACTAAAAAAATGTTAGATTCTTGCTGTATATTTATTGACAAAATATGGCATATGAAATATAATGTAAAAGAACAACACAAAACAATACAAAACATTATAAAACAAGGAGAAAGTTATGAGGAACATGAAGTTCGCGAAGAGAATTGGAGCTGTAGTGTTGGCGGTATGTATGGTTTTATCCTGTGCAGGATGTGGAGGCTCATCGAATAAGGGAGCATCAGAAGAAACAACAGAAGTTACAACCGAAGGAGGAAATAGCAAGATTCTTGTGGCAGCAGCGGCAAGTCTTCAGGCTACATTTGATAATGAACTGATTCCGTTATTCGAGAAAGAGAATCCAGAAATAACGGTAGAAGGAACATATGCAAGTTCTGGAGATTTACAGCAGCAGATTGAATCTGGATTAGATGCAGATGTATTCTTCTCCGCAGCAACATCTAACATGGACACATTAGTAGATGAGAACCTTGTAGATAAAGATACGGTTGTTGACTTATTAAAGAACGATGTTGTATTAATCACACCTAAGGATTCTAAGTTAGGAATTAAGGGCTTCAAGGACATCACAAAGGCTGATACAATTGCAATCGGTGATCCTGAAAGCGTACCAGCAGGTAAATACGCAAAAGAAATTCTTACGAACTCAGGTGTTTACGATGAAGTTGAGAAGAAAGCAAGTCTTGGAGCAAGCGTAACAGAGGTATTAAGCTGGGTTGCAGAGGGAAGTGCTGACGCAGGTATCGTATACGCAACAGATGCACAGACAGAGAATACAAATGGTGATGACAAAGAAGTAGAAATCATAGCAACAGCAGAAGATTCTATGATGCAGACACCAGTAATCTACCCAGTAGGTACCGTTTCTTCTTCTGCACATAAAGACGAAGCAAGAGCTTTCGAGGATTTCCTTCAAACCGATGAAGCAAAAGCAATCTTAGAAAAAGCAGGATTCGCAATTAACGAATAATTAAAAGACAGGCTGGATGTATATGACAATGGATTTATCACCAATTATTATATCTTTAAAGACAGCGACCTTCAGTATTATTATTACATTCTTTCTGGGGGTGGCTGCAGCCCAGTTTGTTTTCCATCTTAAGAGTAAGACGATGAAAACAATATTAGATGGGTTATTTACCCTGCCGCTCGTGCTTCCGCCAACAGTGGCAGGATTTTTTTTACTTTATATTTTCGGGATGAGAAGGCCGATCGGTAAGTTTTTAATTGAATATTTTGCAGTAAAAATCGCATTCTCATGGGGAGCAACCGTATTAGCTGCGGTTGTGATCTCATTTCCATTAATGTACCGATCAGCAAGAGGAGCCTTTGAGCAGGTAAATCCTGACGTGCTTTCTGCAGGAAAAACACTTGGAATGAGCGAGTGGAACATTTTCTGGAAAGTGCAGATGCCGATTGCATGGCCAGGAGTTATTTCCGGAGCAGTTCTTGCATTTGCCAGAGGACTTGGAGAGTTTGGAGCAACAGCAATGATTGCCGGAAATATCAGAGGAAAGACAAGAACACTGCCATTAGCTGTATATTCGGCAGTTGCATCAGGAAAAATGGATGACGCGGGGCAGTATGTAGTGATTCTTGTAGGCATTTCCTTTATTGTAGTTGTATGTATGAATTATTTTTCTATAGAAAAGAAAGGCTAGAATTATGGCGTTATCCGTTCACATTAAAAAGAAATTAAAAGATTTTGAGCTTGCTGTAGATTTTGATATGGATGAAGGGATTGTCGGATTCTTAGGTTCTTCCGGCTGTGGAAAAAGTATGACTTTAAAATGTGTCGCAGGAATTGGGACACCCGATGAAGGAAGAATCGTCCTTGATGATGAAGTCCTTTTTGATAAAAAGTTAGGAATTAATCTTTCGCCACAGAAGCGTAAGGTAGGATACCTTTTTCAGAACTATGCATTATTTCCACATATGACAGTAAAGAAAAATATCGAAGCAGGACTTGCAGCATCAGGCAAGTCAAAACAAGAGAAAAAAGAAATCGTGGAACGCCTCTTAGAACAGTTCCACATAAAAGAACTGGAGAACTCTTACCCAGTCCGTATTTCCGGCGGACAGCAGCAAAGAGCCGCCCTTGCCCGAATGATGGCAGCAGAGCCAAAGTTTTTATTGTTAGACGAACCATTTTCTGCGTTAGATGCTTATTTAAAAGAAAAATTAATGCAGGAAATGATGACATACCTTAACCAGTTTAAAAAAGGTGTTATTATGGTTTCACACAGTAGAGATGAAGTGTACCAGATGTGCAGCGATACAGTTATTATGCATCAGGGGATGATAGAAACATTAGGAAAAACAAAAGAAATATTTGATAATCCGGGAACCGTGAATGCAGCGAGACTTACTGGCTGTAAAAATATTTCCAGGGGCATAAAAACTGGCATACATGAGGTATATGCATCCGATTGGGATATAAAACTTACTTTCCCGGAACAGACAGAGATTCCATCAAATCTTACCCATGTAGGAATCCGAGCACACGAAATTTGTCCGATAGTCTCTAAAGATGCAGATTTAAGAGATATGGATTCAAATGAATCTATAAAGTTGAATACGATGGACTGCCAGTTAGAACGCATTTCTGAAGCACCATTTGAGATGTATCTTATTTTGCAGAATAAAAGTGGAAAAAATACGAGTCCGCTATGGTGGAAAGTCACTAAAAAGGAGTGGCAGGAAATTGGGGAAAAAGTTCCAGAAACGGTGGAATTGCCGGCAGAACATATTATTTTGCTGAAATAGTAACTGCCGCAGGCAGGGGCGAGATGCCTGTTGGAAGATGAATAATTATTCTATGTGGGTAAAATGACGAAAATCAAAGCCCCATATAACCATATCTGTGACTTTAGTCGCTGCGGTTTGAATACTCATTTATACACGCTCGTATCCAAACCTTGTTCTGAGGCCACAAATATGCTTTCTTCCTAGGCATCTGTTTATCCAATAAATTAAATCAATCCAAAATGCTTCAACGCATTCCTGATTCCATCTCTCTCGATCGGGGTAGTGACATAGGATGTATTCGCCAGTACTTCAGGATAAGAGTTCCCCATTGCAATACTATTCTTTACATGCGTAAGCATAGACAAGTCATTTGTGCTGTCACCGAATACATAACAAGAAGCTAAAGATTCACCCAGGTGTTCTACAATATAATCAATACCGCCAGCTTTAGAACAGCCTTTTGGAACAACTTCTTCAAAACCGTAAGGATGCATTTCTTCTCTTGCGATAAAGTCGAAATGTTCTTTTGTGCGTTCGTGGAACAAGTCAAGATTGCTGTTTTCATCAGTTAGAATGACAAATTTATCGAAATCTAAAACAGGGTCATCAAAAAAGCGGATGGGCTGTTCAAGATTTGTCTTTGCATAAGAGTTACGAATGGCGGTAATAGGGGCAAAAGGTTTTTCTGTTTTCTGAAAATAACAGGACTTGCGGCCCTCATATACAGCCTGAATCTTACATTCTTCTAAAATACTTTGCAGACTGCGCTTCAAATCTTCATCAAGATCATAGTGATAAAGAGTCTCACCGTGGAAAATAACTTCCGTACCGCAGCCACAAACATAGCCGTCAAAAGGGAATTCTTTAATGGCTTCTGGCATAAATCCATATGTACGCCCACTGTTAATAAAGATATAGTGCCCATTTGCCTGTGCCTGCTTTAAAGCCTCGATTGTACTGTCAGGAATATATCCGGGAATACCTCCGGCAAGGAGTGTACCGTCAATGTCGAAAAACAGTAATTTTCTATTCATAGTGTAAAATGTCCTTTCGTAGAAATATTCATTTACAATTTGTAAAATATTATTAATGGCTAAGTTGATGTCTTTATTTGAAGAAAGTTCTGTAGTACAACAGTTTAATATAGAAGCAATCTCAAACTTCATAGCAAGTTCCCGCTTGTCTTGTGCAAGATGACCCAGTTTCTGATTTTTCGTCTGCTTCTAAATTTGGTGATAAAAGAGCTGATAATAAACAGTGTAATTTGTCCTTTTTGTAATTAACATCCCTTAGATTCCATAAATTTACTGTTATTATATAACATCTTTAAAATTTATACAAGAGAAAAATGTAAAGAATCGACTATCATCAAAAAATATGTTATGATATTAAAGTATATCAGATGTGAGATGTCTCCCATCTCGCAGCAAGAATGCCGGGGCATTCTTGAATTGAAAATAGAAATATGAGAAAGAATGGAGCAAAAGCCTAAATATTTTGCTTCATTTTTCAAAAAAGAAAGGATGAACTATAATGGCAAACCCAATCGTTACAATTACAATGGAAAATGGAGATGTAATCAAAGCAGAATTATATCCACAGATTGCACCAAACACAGTAAATAACTTTATTTCCTTAGTTAAAAAAGGATTCTATGATGGACTTATTTTCCATCGTGTTATCAAAGGCTTCATGATTCAGGGAGGATGCCCTCTTGGAAATGGAACAGGGAACCCTGGATACAGCATCAAAGGTGAGTTCTCCAACAACGGATTCACAAACCAGTTAAAACATGAAGCAGGAGTACTTTCTATGGCTCGTTCCATGATGCCAAACTCTGCAGGATCCCAGTTTTTTATCATGCACAAAGCAGCTCCACATCTTGACGGTGAGTATGCAGCATTTGGTAAAGTAATTGAAGGAATGGATGTAGTAGATAAGATCGCATCTGTAAAAACTTTCATGGATTCTCCATATGAAAAACAGGTAATGGCTTCTGTAACTGTAGATACACAGGGAGAGGAATATCCAGAACCAGAGAAGATTGAGAAATAGAATTCTATTTCCCGGCCCAGCCAAAGCATAGCCACCGAAGAGAGCCTATCCCCTATATTTGTGGCTTCGGGCAAGGTTTGGATGCGAGCGCATAAAGCGAGCATTCAAACCGCCGCGACTAAAGTCACAAATATAGGGGATAGGCTCTCTTCGGTGGCATTTATTTTGCCTGCGGCAAATTCCTATTTCGTTTTTAACTATTTTGTGTTATTATTTGGATTGTCGTTAAAAGGGCAGATGAAAAAGATTTTTTCTTCAAAATGAGGGGAAGAAAAAATGAAAGGTTGGATTGAATTGAGATGAATAAATTAAAAAAGAAAAAGGCAGGAATCAAGGATTTCTTTAAGGGGAAACACGGAAGAAATTTTTTGCTGGCATTAGATGTCCTGTTAGCAATTGCCTTTTTTGCACAGCCAGATTTGTATTATGATTCACAAGCTCCGGATTTTTTTGATCGCTTTTATGCAGATTCCCTAATAATCTGTGGCGGGTTGTGGGCGGTACTTGTTTTCCTCACAGTGAAAAAAATTCATTTTTCGGCAGAGGTAAACAGAATACTGACGTATATCGCAGGAATTGCTACTCCATTTATCGCTTTTTTGTGGTTAGAATTTTATAATGATGCACAGTTCTGGGTTCCGATTTTCAGCATTCCATTTTTATATCTGGTGCTGGATATTATTGTTTATTATGTTATTTATGTGCTGTTTTTGCTGATTTTTAATAGCATACGCGGAGCATCAATCTGTATGGTTGTTGTGACAGCCGTATTTGGAATTTTCAACTATGAATTGACATTATTTAGAAGTATGTCATTTATTGCATCAGATATTTATTCCTTTGTGACGGCCGTTTCGGTGGCAAATACCTACCAGGTGCAGATTGATGTGGATACGGCTGAATTTTTTATGATGGCACTTGTGCTTGTTGCGCTTCTTTTAAAGCTTGATAAGGTGAAGCTGTTTAAATGGAAGGGAAGAATTGTGTACGCGATCGTATCATGCATGATATTTGCCGGATTTACACAGGTGTATGTATATAGCGATTATCTGGAAGATATCGGTGTTGATTTCCGTGTGTATCGACCGCAGTATAAGTACAGATATTATGGAACATTGCTTACGACGATGAGGACTTTTGGCTATCTTCATGTAACACAGCCAGAAGAGTATTCTGTTAATGCAGTCAAAAAAATTACAAAGCAGTATACAGAGAATGAATCTACAGAAACGCAGGAAAAAAATACGTCTACACAGAATAAAACAACAAAGAAGCCAAATGTCATTGCAATTATGAATGAATCTTTTGCAGATTTAAAAGCAGTAGGAGATTTGCAGACATCCAAAGACTATATGCCATTTTTCCGTAAATTAAAAGAAAATACGATTAAGGGCTACACATATTCTTCTGTATTTGGTGGAAATACGGCAAACTCAGAATTTGAATTTATGACGGGAAATACACTTGCATTCTTGCCGGATAATTCTGTTCCATATCAGCTTTTCCTGCGAAGTAAAACAGCGGGTCTGACTTATACTTTAAAAGACCAGGGATATAGTCCGTGTTATGCATTGCATCCATTTTATAAGACAGGTTATGGTAGATATAAAGTATACCCGCTGATGGGATTTGATAAATTTTATACATCAGATAATTTTTCCGTATTTACAGATACGGTGAATTATCATATCACAGACTCAGAAGATTATAAAAAGCTTATCAGCCTTTATGAGAATCGTACCGACAAAGATAAACCATTTTATTTATTCAATGTAACAATGCAGAATCATGGAAGTTACGATGGAAGTACATTGGAAACGGGAGATGAAGTACAGATAGAGGGGGATTTACAGTCTTACTCGAAAGCAGAGCAGTATCTGAACATGATAAAAATGTCCGATAAAGCATTAAAGGAACTGGTTCACTATTTTGAAAAAGTAGATGAACCGACCGTCATTGTATTTTTCGGAGATCATCAGCCAGATTTAGAAGAGACATTTTACAACCGTCTGCTTCATACAGATATTCAGAAATTAGAGGGAGAGGACTTAGAGCAGCTCTACAAAGTACCATTTTTAATCTGGGCAAACTATGATATAAAAGAGGAAAATGTAGAAAAAACCAGTAACAATTATCTGTCTACCTATCTTGCAGAAGTTGCAGGAATTAAAAAGACAGGTTATCTTGAATATTTAACAAAACTCAGAGAAGAAATTCCTGCAATCAATGCGATTGGATATTGGGATAAAAATGGTAAATTTTACGAGATTGATGATAAAAAATCTCCGTATTATGATTTGATACATGAGTATAATTTGCTCGAATACAATAATCTTTTTGGAAAAGACAATCAGCAGAAAGAATTCTTTTACCTGAAAGAGTAGAAAAAATTGTACTTTGCAGAGCGAAACGTACGCCTGCAAAGAGAGCCTTTCCCCTATATTTGTTCTTTATGAATAAATAAAAGAATAATTTTTGACAGTTATGAATGATACATATTATATATGATAGTGTTATACTGTAACAATCAAGAGAAACAGTAGATATTTATAAACGGGTCTTTTAGATGTTTCTAATTGTTTTCAAATTCAGCTGCCGCTTACGTTGACAAAGTATGCACAATAAAAAGACGGATACAGAAAGTTATATTATTTCTGTATCCGTTTTATTATTATTATTTATATTTAAATCAGATAATGAAGATTTTGAAAAATATATGCGATACCGCATAAAGTATCCGTTCCAGAAGAATGACCAATAGAGGAAAAGTCAGTGAGAATCTTTTTGGAATCAGGCAGGTTACTGAGGGAACAGACCGCCATGCTGAATTGATATGATTTTAACATTGGAAACCTCCTTAAAATATAGCTGAATAGTTTTAAATATTTTATAAAATTGTTTTTACAAGAAAACGGTTGTATACTAATTGTTATTAATTCAAAATAAGATAGACAAAAACAGAACCCCGAAAGTCACAGGTATAGCGGATGTGTCTTTCGGGGTTTTTAAATTTTCTTTAATAAAACTGTAGATTTAGGACACTATTTCTTTTTTCGTCTATACGAAATCTACAAATTAGTAGTTATTCCGCAATCTCTACGTTAATATTATGTCTCTTTAAGTTCTCTAATGCATCTTCTGGAATCTCCGCATCGGTACATACCGTATCAATCTCAGAAAAAGTAGTCTGAATTACAACCCCCTTCTGGCTGAACTTACTGGAGTCAGCAAGAATGATCATACGATTTGCGGAGTCTTCCATATACTTCATAGTTTCCACGCGCATCAGGTCATCACAAGTAAAACCTGCATCTGGAATAAATCCATCTGTGCCTACAAAGAACTTATCTACATAGAATTCCTTCGCACATTTGCGAACCAATGGTCCCACCATACCCTGATATTCCTTCTGATATTCGCCACCAAGAAGGATAACTTTACGAATCGGAAGCTCGCGTATACGAATCGCTATGTAGGCAGAGTTTGTTATGATGGTGACATCTTTTTTTAACTTCGCAAGCTGTTCTGCAAGTAAAGCACAAGTAGAGCCAGATTCAAGCATAACTGTTTCGCCATTAGAAACCATCTCAGCAGCCTTTGTGGCGATTTCAAGCTTCTTATCATAATTTATTGTTAAACGTGTGTTAATATCATTGGCATTCTTAATTAAAGCGTAGCCATGCTCTCTTGATAAAAGTCCCTCTTCTTCAAGATGGTCAAGGTCTTTACGGATGGTTACCTGAGACACATCTAAAAGTTCAGCTAAACGACTCACTTCGATTTTTTGATAAAGATTTACCAATTTAATGAGTTTGGACTGACGTTCTGTCATTTGAAACACCTCTTTCTTTCTAAAAAAAGTATAACATATTGTTTGGCAAAATATCAAGGAAGGAATAGGAAAAAAAGAAATAAATTATAGAGAAATTGTTATAAAAATATCGTTCTTAAATGGGAATTTGCCGGGCCGTCTCTCTGCCTGCGGCAAATTCCTATTTAACTTCAATCTGGATTGTGATCCGCTACTGTGGTAAAATATCGTTTGGAAATACTTTTTATTTATAATTTGACAGCAAACAACTCCAGATAGTATCATTTTTTATAAGACATTTTAATAAGGTAAAAACTAATTACAAATACGTTATGAAAGAGGTATTAATTATGGAGTTGATCAAAGCGTTACCAGAGATTTTTGAAGATTTTGCGGAGCAGAGAAAGAAGTCCTTTCTGACGATGAAGGAATTGAAGGATAGGGATGTTCCGGTTGTTGGAGCTTACTGTACATATTTTCCACAGGAAATCGCAATGGCGATGGGAGCAGTTACAGTAGGTCTTTGTTCTACTTCAGACGAGACAATACCAGTGGCAGAGAAGGATTTGCCAAGAAATCTGTGCCCTATGGTAAAGGCAAGTTATGGTTTTGCAGTATCGGATAAATGTCCGTTCTTTTATTTTTCCGACGTAGTAGTTGGAGAGACAACCTGTGATGGGAAGAAAAAGATGTATGAACTGATGGGAGAGTTTAAAAATGTTTATGTTATGGAGCTTCCAAACAGTCAGAGTGAAACTGCATTAAAGCTTTGGAAAGAAGAGATTCTTAAGTTCAAATCTTATCTGGAGCAGACTTTCAAAGTGGAGATTACAGAGGAGAACGTTCGTAAGGCAGTTCATATGATGAATGAAAATAGAATTGCGCTTAAAAATCTTTATGAAGTTATGAAAAATGATCCGGCACCGATGAATGGACAGGAATTGTTTAATGTATTATATGGAAGCCAGTTCCGTTTTGACAAAGAAAAGGTTCCGGAAGAAATTCATGCGCTTCGTGAAAAGATTATGAAGGAGTATGGGGAGGGCGAGAAACAGCCGAAAAAGAAGAGAATTCTTTTAACAGGATGTCCAAGCAGCGGTGCGCCAATGAAAGTTGTGAAAGCATTGGAAGAAAATGGAGCGGTTGTTGTTGCCTATGAAAACTGTGGCGGTACAAAGTCGGCTGACCGTTTAATAGATGAATCTGCAGAGGATATTTATGAGGCAATCGCGGAAAGATATCTTCAGATTGGCTGTTCTGTTATGACACCAAATAAGAATCGTTATGAACTTCTTGGAAGATTAATAGAGGAATATAAAGTAGATGGTGTTGTGGAAATGACACTGCAGGCCTGCCATACTTACAATGTGGAGGCAAAGAGTATTGAAAAGTTTGTAAAAGGAAAAGGTGTTCCGTATATTCATGTGGAGACCGACTATTCACAGGAGGATATCGGACAGCTTAACACGAGAATGACAGCATTCGTCGAGATGTTGTAAGAGGAGGAAAAGACACCTATGGCATTTACACATTTACATGTGCATACGGAGTACAGTCTGCTGGATGGTTCTAGTAAGATTAAAGAACTTCTGCCGAGGGCAAAAGAGCTTGGAATGGATAGTCTGGCCATCACAGACCACGGGGTTATGTATGGCGTGATTGACTTTTATAAAAAGGCAAAAGAAGTAGGAATTAAACCAATTCTTGGCTGTGAGATTTATGTTGCACCAGGGTCAAGGTTTGACAGGGAGCAGGGACGAGGAGAGGATAGATATTATCATCTTGTACTGCTTGCGGAAAATAATCAGGGCTATAAAAACCTGATGAAGATTGTGACAAGAGGGTTTACAGAAGGATATTATTACAAACCAAGGGTAGACTATGAAGTGCTTGAAAAATATCATGAGGGAATTATCGCACTTAGTGCCTGTCTTGCCGGAGAGATTCCGAATAAGATTTTAAAAGAGGATTTTGATGGAGCAAGAGCTGCCGCAAACAAAATGCGTGATATTTTTGGAGAGAATAACTTTTTCTTAGAGTTACAAGATCATGGAATTCGTCAGCAGACCCAGGTAAATACCAGCCTGATTCGTCTTTCCAGGGAACTTGGGATTCCGATGGTTGTCACAAATGATGTGCATTATATCAGAGAGGAAGATGCGGTTCCACATGACCTGCTTCTTTGTATACAGACTGGAAAAAAGGTTTCAGACCAGGACAGAATGCGCTATGAAGGCGGGCAGTATTATCTGAAGTCAGAAGAAGAGATGCAGAAGGTATTTCCATATGCGAGAGAGGCGATGGATAATACCCATAAAATTGCCGAGCGATGTAATGTGGAGATTGTTTTTGGTGAGCAGAAAGTGCCAAAGTTTGATGTGCCGGAAGGTTACGATGCATTTTCTTACTTAAAAGAGCTTTGTGAGACTGGTCTTGTGAAAAGATACGGGGACCCGCCGCCACAGGAATTGCAGGAAAGACTTTCTTATGAGCTTAGCACTATTAAAAATATGGGCTATGTTGATTATTTTCTCATTGTGTGGGATTTTATCCGTTTTGCAAAGAGTCAGGGAATCGCTGTTGGCCCGGGACGAGGAAGTGCGGCAGGAAGTATTGTTTCCTATTGTCTTGAGATTACGAATATCGACCCAATTAGATATCAGCTTATTTTTGAGCGTTTCTTAAATCCAGAGCGTGTATCCATGCCAGATATTGATATTGACTTCTGTTATGAGAGACGGCAGGAAGTTATTGATTATGTTTATGAAAAATACGGCAAAGATAAGGTAGTGCAGATTGTAACTTTCGGTACGATGGCGGCGCGTATGGCAGTTCGTGATGTTGGACGTGTCCTTGATATCCCTTATGTACAGGTTGATAATGTTGCAAAAATGATTCCGATGGAGCTTGGTATCACGATTGAAAAGGCATTAAAATCAAATCCGGAATTAAAGCAGGCATATGAGAGTGATGATGTTGTAAAGAATCTTATTGATATGTCGATGCGTCTGGAGGGATTACCGAGACATACATCAATTCATGCCGCTGGTGTCGTAATCGGTTCAAAACCATTGGATGAATTTGTCCCACTTTCAAGAGGTGCAGATAATGTCATCACAACACAGTTTACGATGACAACCATCGAAGAATTGGGACTTCTGAAAATGGACTTTTTAGGTCTTCGTACACTGACCGTAATTCAGGATGCCGCACGAATGATTGGAAAGAAACTTGGCCATGATTTTAGTATTGATACAATTGATTATGATGATGCCAAAGTATATGAGATGATTGGGCAGGGAAAGACGGAGGGTGTGTTCCAGTTAGAAAGTGCTGGAATGAAGTCTTTCATGAAGGAATTAAAGCCAACGAATCTTGAGGATGTTATTGCCGGAATTTCTCTGTACCGTCCGGGACCAATGGATTTTATTCCAAAGTATATCAAGGGAAAGCAAAATCAGGATTCAATTCAGTATACCTGTCCGGAACTGGAAGAAATACTGGCACCGACTTACGGATGTATCGTTTATCAGGAACAGGTTATGCAGATTGTAATGCGTCTTGCCGGTTACACACTTGGCCGAAGTGACTTAGTGCGTCGTGCGATGTCCAAGAAAAAGGGAGATGTCATGGCGAGGGAGCGTCAGAACTTCGTTTATGGTAATGAAGAAGAAGGTGTAGAAGGCTGTATCAAACGGGGAATTCCAGAAGAAACCGCCAATAAGATTTTCGATGAAATGATTGATTTTGCCAAGTATGCATTTAATAAATCTCATGCGGCTGCCTATGCGGTTGTTTCGTATCAGACAGCATGGCTGCGCTGCTATTATCCGGTAGAATTTATGGCTGCGCTTCTTACTTCAGTAATTACTAATCCGAAAAAGATTACAGAGTATATCAATACCTGCCGTGTGATGGGAATTTCCATCCTGCCGCCGGACATCAATGAGGGGGAAGTCGGATTCTCTGTTGCAGGTGATTCTATTCGATATGGACTTGCAGCGATTAAGAGTCTCGGAAAAAGTGTGATTGATGTAATGACACAGGAAAGAGAAGCAAACGGAAAGTACAAAGATTTAAAAGATTTTATGGGGCGTCTCACATCGAAAGAAATCAATAAGAGAACGATAGAAAACCTTATCAAATCCGGAGCATTGGACAGTTTTGGTAAGACGAGAAAACAGCAGATGCTTGTCTATCCGGTTGTACTTGAACAAGTAAACCGGGAGAAAAAAGAGTCTATGAGTGGTCAGATGTCATTGTTTGATTTCTTTTCCGAAGAAGAGAAAAAAGAATATGAGATGCAGTATCCTGATGTTGGGGAGTATGACGATGCGCAGAAACTTGCACTTGAAAAAGATGTGCTTGGTATTTATGTCAGCGGTCATCCACTGGAAAAATATATGGATTCCATTGAGAAGCAGACAACTGCCAGATCGACAGATTTCGAACCGGATGAGGAAAGCGGACGTGCAATCGTAAGAGACGGGCAGCATTATGTTGTCGGTGGTCTTATTAGTAATATCACAGCCAAACTTACAAAAAATAATCAGAATATGGCATTTGTTACGTTGGAAGACTTGTATGGTACTGTAGAAATCATTGTATTCCCGACGATATATCAAAATGTAAAGCCGTATCTCATCGAAGATAATGGAATTTATGTGAAAGGCCGGGCATCCGTTTCTGAAGAAAGTGGTAAACTGATTGCAGAATATATTGTGCCGATTGACCAGATTCCAAAGGAAGTATGGATTCAGACAGAGAACATTGGAGAATTTACAGACAAACAACAGGATTTGTACAAAATTATCAGAAAATATCCCGGCAAAGATGAAATTGTTATTTTTTCCAAAAAAGAAAAAGCAATAAAAAGACTTCCAGCATACGAAAATATTTCCGCGAAAAATGACATATTTAACGAGTTAAAATCACTTTTTGGTGAAAAAAATGTAAAGGTTCGCGAGAAGAGTATTGAAAAATCCCAAAAAAAGAGATAATATATGTAATCGTTAGGGAGTATACTTAGGGAATTATGAAATGGAGGTAACGTTAGATGAATAAAACTAGCGCAGTTCAGACAATTGGAATTTTAACAAGTGGTGGAGATGCTCCAGGCATGAATGCTGCATTAAGAGCAGTAGCAAGAACAGCATGGGCAAGAGGTATTGATGTAAAAGGAATTTATCGTGGTTACAGCGGATTGTTAAACGATGAGATCTTTGATATGCAGAAGGAATTCACATGTGACATCATTTCTCGTGGTGGTACAGCTTTATTTACCGCAAGATGTGAAGAATTTAAACAGTTAGAGTATCAGGAAAAGGCAGCAGAGATTTTAAGAAGTCATAACATCGACGGACTTGTTGTTATCGGTGGTGACGGATCTTTTCGTGGAGCACAGAAGTTATCTGCACAGGGAATTAATACAGTAGCTCTTCCTGGAACAATTGACTTAGACATTGCATGTACAGAATATACAATCGGTTTTGATACTGCAGTAAATACAGCTATGCAGGCAATTGATAAGATTCGTGACTCATCCACATCTCATGAAAGATGTTCTATCATCGAGGTAATGGGAAGAAATGCTGGTTATATCGCATTATGGTGTGGTATTGCTTCCGGAGCTGAGGATATCTTAATTCCAGAGCGTTTCGATGGTAACAGACCAAAACTTGAAAATGAATTAATTGAAAGCATTCTTGAGAAAAAGGCACTTGGTAAGAAACATCACCTTATCATCAACGCAGAAGGTGTTGGACATTCTTATGGAATGGCTAAGAGAATCGAACAGGCAACTGGTGTAGAGACAAGAGCAAGTATCTTAGGTCATATGCAGAGAGGTGGAAACCCAACAGCAAAAGACAGAGTATATGCTTCTTACATGGGAGCTTTAGCAGTAGACCTGCTTTGCAGCGGCGCTACAAACAGAGTAGTAGGATACCGTAATGGTCAGTATATTGACTACGATATCGAAGACGCACTCGGAATGGCTAAAGACGTAGACCAGTATGAGTTTGAAATCGCTCAGATTTTAGGACGATAATATAAAGCCGAGTAGAACTTGGTAGACAGACGAAGAACCCCGTATATCCAAGAAGGAATTTTATTCTGTTGCGTTAAATCTTGGATATACGGGGTTCTTCTGCTTGTTGGCAAGCTTTAAACTGGCTTTATGTGGGCCGTCGGGTAAAAAAATTGAAAGATTTGTGGAGGCGAAGGGGGATTCAGTCTTATGGCTTTTGCTTATTCAACCACGATAGATTCTCGATAAATCTTTTCGATATCCTCCCTTGTTAATTCAAAAGGACATGTAGCTAATTTCGAAGTATTCTCCATCATCCTGTCGATGTAGAATGTGACTTCTTTTTGTGTTAAGCTGACTGTGCCAAGGATTTCAGTTAAGTAAGAGGCGAAGTCATCGAGGGTTTTGAAACCTAAGAGGGTAAGGATTTCTTCGACATCTTCTGGTTTCTGTTCTGCGTAAATGCGGAGGTAAGCAGCAAGGAAGATTCCGCAGGCTTTTCCGTGTGCTACTCCATTATGGTAAGTTACATCATAGCTTAATGCATGTGGAATGGAAGTTCCGGTCTGGGCGATTGCCATTCCTGCGATTGTAGAAGTCAGCATGAGTTTTTCTGCGAGTTCTTCGCTTAATTCTTCATCAGAACGAAGGAATGGAACGATGTCTCCCCACAGTTTTAATGCGTAGTTTGCGAACATCTGGTTATAGATGTTTGTCTGGATGTTTACGCGGCTTTCGGCTGCGTGTGCAAGGGCATCGATGCAAGTGTTGATTAAAAGATTTTTACTTGCGGACAGTAAATATTTACCGTCAATGAGGGCGATGTCTGGGAAAATCTTGTAGGAAATACTTTTCTTTGTCTGTGTGTCGTGACGGGTCAGAACGGAGACAGGAGTAACTTCTGAACCAGTACCGCAGGTTGTTGGAACGGCAGCGATTGGAAGTGTTTTTAAGTCTTTTGCTACATAGAAGCAGTCTCCGGTTTCTTCTGGGTTGGCAATTAATAAAGCGATTGCTTTCGATGCATCTAATGGAGAACCTCCGCCGATGCCGATAACGAAGTCCGCTTTGAATTCCTTACCGATTTCAGCGGCTCTTACGACTGTCTCAACAGATGGATTTTCTTCGATTTCATTGAAAATCTGATAAGGAACGGAAGCTTCCTCTAAAACAGCGATAACATCGTCAAGCGAACCATTTTTTTTGGAAGAACTATGTCCAGTGATAACGAATGCTCGTGTTCCTAAAGCAAGAAGTTCTTTTTTGTGATTCTTTACACAGTTTTTTTCTGCATAAGTATTTGTAGGGTCAAAAAAATGCATGATAAACTCCTTTCATGGTTAGACTAATCGCAAATGCGATTTTAACGGTGAAATAGTATACTGCATCATTGTCATTTGGCTGGAAATCAATAAAACAGTACACTGGTTATTTTCTGCTATAGTGTAGCATAGCAGAAAGAAAAATTGCAAATTGCAAAGCTTTTTTTCGCTTTTTTCAAGGGTTTTCTGATTTTCGGCTTGCAGTATCCCACGTTTATGTTAAGATATACTGTGAGACTTTATCTCATCATATAAAAAACAAAATATCGGAGTATAGTAATATTGGAGTTAGAAATATACAGATGATATTTTTAGAAATTAAGGAGGTACCGATGAAGAAGATACTAGCACCGTCTATTTTGTCTGCTGATTTTGCAAATCTGGGCAGAGATGTTTTAACTGCGATTGATGCCGGAGCAGAGTATGTGCATATTGATGTCATGGATGGAATGTTCGTTCCACAGATTTCTTTTGGAAATCCTGTAATTAAGGCACTTCGTCCACTCACAGATGTGATTTTTGATGCACATTTAATGATAGAAGACCCAGGTAGATATATCGAAGATTTTGCAAAGGCAGGAGCAGATATTATTACAGTACATGCAGAAGCCTGCACACATCTTGACCGAGTAGTACATCAGATTAAGGATTGCGGTAAGAAGGCAGCCGTTGCGATTAATCCTGCGACACCACTTTCTGCGATTGAGTATGTTTTACCAGAACTGGATATGGTATTAGTTATGACTGTAAATCCAGGTTTTGGAGGACAGAAGTACATTCCTTACTGTGGCGAGAAGGTTCGGGAGCTTCGTAAGATGATCACAGAGAAGAATCTTGATGTGGATATTCAGGTTGACGGTGGAGTAAAGGCTTCGAATATAGCAGAGATTGCAGAATGTGGGGCTAATATATTTGTATGTGGTTCTGCTGTATTTGAAGGGAACATTGAGAAAAATGTCAAAGAGATTTTAGAGCAGATGAATAAATAAATTGAGATAATAACGCACATTTAGTATTCTTACTATACTATCATCTTGCGCTTGTGTTCAAGTATCACAGGTAGGTTTTCGAGGAAAAGGAAGTGGCATGGTGGCAAACAGAGCATATAAATTCAGAATATATCCTTGAATTTGAATAACCAGTCACATTAAATTTGTTCTGAAGTTAAAAAGTTACAAATAATTAAGGAGTAATTTCAGTGAAAACTGAGCAAATAATTTCTAAAGAAATTGATAAAATTTTAATAGAAATTTTATAAAAAATTTAGTTAAACGAGAGGTAAATATTATGAGCGATTGTACACATGATTGTAGCAGTTGTGGCGAAAGCTGCGCACAGAGAGAGTCCAAACCAGAAGATTTTCTTGTAAAGTTAAGTAAAGGAAGTTCTGTTAAGAAGGTTATTGGTGTTGTATCCGGTAAAGGTGGAGTAGGTAAGTCTATGGTAACTTCACTTCTTGCAGCAGCTTCTATGAGAGAAGGATTTAAGACAGCTATTTTAGATGGAGATATCACAGGACCATCTATTCCAAAGGCATTTGGTCTTTCCATGAATCTTGTAGGTAACGCAGAAGGACTGATTCTGCCAGCAACAACAACTTGCGGAATCGACATTGTTTCTGTTAACTTGATGCTTGCGAATGAGACAGATCCTGTTATCTGGAGAGGGCCTGTTCTTGGCGGAGTAATCAAACAGTTCTGGGGAGAGACATTATGGCAGAACATTGACTATATGTTCATTGATATGCCTCCAGGAACTGGTGATGTACCGCTGACTATTTTCCAGTCTGTTCCGTTAGATGGTATTGTTATCGTATCTTCTCCACAGGAATTAGTTGGAATGATCGTAGAAAAAGCGGTGAACATGGCAAGAATGATGAATGTTCCAATTCTTGGTTTAGTAGAGAATATGAGTTATGTAGAGTGTCCTGACTGTGGAAAGCAGATTAAGGTATTTGGAGAAAGCCACATTGATGAGATCGCGGCAGAGTATGATGTACCTGTTCTGGCTAAGCTTCCAATGGACCCAGCACTTGCCGCAGCCTGTGATGCAGGAAAGATTGAGTACGTTGAAAATAATTATATGAAAGATGCCATTGAGGTATTGAAGAAATTATAATATGAAACGTCATGGAGGCGTAAATGGACAAAAAAAATAATCAGAATGATAATCCAAACAAAAAGAAGAATATAAAGTCTGCCATTATTCTTCTGGTCGTTTGTCTTGGAATTACCGCTCTCTTTACTTCTGTGATGAGCCGTTATAAGAATGGTTCACAGAAGAAGATTTCGTATAGTAAGTTTCTTACGATGTTGGATAAAGGAGAGATTAAAAAGGTACAGGTAGCAGACCGAAAGATTTATATCGAACCGAAGACACAGCAGAATCCGTTAATGAAAACAACATATTATACGGTTTCTATGAATGATGCACTGCTGGTTAACCGTTTAAAAGAAGCGGAGGACAATAATAAGATTAGTTCTTATGAACAGCAGGACAGCAGTGGATCGAATGCGATTCTTTCTGTTATGGTTAGTTATGTACTTCCGTTTGTGCTGATCTATGCAATGATGTATTTTGTTATGCGTGGAATCGGCAAGGGCGGCGGTATGATGGGAAGTGTAGGAAAGAGTAATGCAAAGGTATATGTTGAGAAAAAGACAGGAGTTACTTTTGCAGATGTAGCCGGTCAGGATGAGGCAAAGGAAAGTCTTACTGAGATGGTTGATTTCCTTCATAACCCTGGTAAATATATTGAAATTGGTGCCAGACTTCCAAAGGGTGCGCTGTTAGTAGGCCCTCCGGGAACTGGTAAAACTTTACTTGCAAAAGCAGTTGCGGGTGAGGCAAATGTACCGTTCTTCTCTCTGAGTGGTTCCGACTTTGTAGAAATGTTTGTTGGTGTCGGTGCATCAAGAGTTCGTGATCTGTTTAAGCAGGCTCAGTCTATGGCACCTTGTATCATTTTCATTGATGAGATTGATGCTATCGGTAAGAGCCGTGACAGCCGTTATGGTGGTGGAAATGACGAGCGTGAGCAGACATTGAATGCCCTGCTTGCAGAGATGGATGGATTCGATTCTTCGAAAGGCCTTGTTATTTTAGCAGCGACAAACCGTCCGGAAGTATTAGATAAGGCACTTCTCAGACCGGGCCGTTTTGACAGACGAGTTATCGTAGAACGCCCCGACTTAAAGGGCCGTGTGGAGACATTAAAAGTACATGCAAAGAATGTCAAGATGGACGAGACAGTTAATTTTGACGAAATTGCCCTGGCAACTTCCGGTGCCGTAGGTTCTGATCTTGCAAATATGATTAACGAGGCCGCCCTTGCAGCAGTTAAAGCTGGAAGAGAAGCAGTATCTCAGAAAGACCTGTTAGAGGCAGTAGAAGTTGTTATTGCCGGAAAAGAAAAGAAAGACCGTATTCTTGGTGAGGAAGAAAAGAAAATCGTTTCTTATCACGAAGTTGGTCATGCTATGGCAATTGCTGTGCAGAAAAATACAGAACCAGTACAGAAGATTACGATTGTTCCAAGAACAATGGGTGCACTGGGTTACACCATGCAGGTTCCTGAAGAAGAAAAATATCTGATGAGCAAAGAGCAGATGCTCAGCGAATTAGTTACACTTTTTGGTGGACGTGCGGCCGAGGAAGTTGTATTTAATTCTGTTACAACAGGAGCTTCTAATGATATCGAGCGTGCGACCCAGATTGCAAGAGCGATGGTAACACAGTACGGTATGTCTGAAAGATTTGGACTTATGGGACTGGAGTCTGTACAGAACCGTTATCTTGATGGACGTGCAGTGATGAACTGTTCCGATGCAACAGGTGCACTCATCGATGAAGAAGTAAAAGAAATGCTCAAAGTGGCTTACGATAAGGCGAAAAAGATTATTGAAGACCACAGAGAAGTTATGGACGAGATTGCAGAATTCCTGATTGAAAAAGAGACAATTACCGGTAAAGAATTCATGGAAATTTACAATAAATCTTTAAAGAAAGATGAACTGGAAAGTGTTGAAGCGAATGTTGAAGAGGATAAGGAGAAAACAGAATTATCCGAAGCAGAAACGGTATCAGAAGAATCTTCATTAAAAGATGCGGAAAGTCAGGATGCACAGAAAGTTACCGAAAAGAAAGACAGTGAGCAAACAAAACAGGAAGAGTAAATTATGTTTGATATTCAGGAAGAACTGAAAAAACTCCCGGCAAAGCCGGGGGTATATCTGATGCATAATGCACAGGATGAGATTATCTATGTCGGCAAGGCAAGAATCCTTAAGAACCGTGTGCGTCAGTATTTTCAGAGTAGTTATAATAAGAGTGTAAAAATCCAGCACATGGTTTCTCACATCGCTTATTTTGAATATATCATCACAGACTCGGAGCTTGAGGCTCTGGTTTTGGAATGTAATCTGATTAAAGAACACCGTCCACATTACAATACGATGCTGAAGGATGACAAGAGTTATCCATATATTCGTGTCACAGTGCAGGAAGATTATCCGAGAATTTTATTTTGCCGTCAGGTGAAAAGGGATAAATCGAAATATTTCGGTCCGTATACGAGTGCGGGGGCGGTGAAGGATACAATTGAACTAATGAGAAAAGTATACAAAATACGGAGCTGCAGCCGGTCATTGCCTAAAGAGATAGGGAAGGACCGGCCCTGTCTTTATTATCAGATAAATCAGTGTGATGCACCGTGTCAGAATTATATTTCTAAAGAAGAGTACCGCGCCCATGTGGATAAGGCGTTGAAGTTTTTAAATGGCGATGAGAAAGAAATCATAAACAGTCTGGAAGAAAAAATGAAAAAAGCGGCCGCAGAGCTTGAGTTTGAGCAGGCAGCCGAGTACCGTGATTTGATTGAAAATGTAAAACGGATTGGTGAGAAGCAGAAAATCAATGATACCGGTGGCGATGACAGGGATATTATTGCTATGGCAAAGGCCGGCGATGAGGCAGTTGTGGCTATTTTCTTTATCCGAAGCGGCAAGCTTCTCGGCAGAGATCATTTTCATATGACAGGAATCGGAGACAGTGAAAAGCAAGAGATTATCACGGACTTTATTAAGCAGTTCTATGTAGGGACTCCATTTATTCCAAAAGAAATTTTAACGCAGGAAGAAGTTCTTGATCAGGAAATTCTTGAAAAATGGCTTTCAGATAAGCGTGGAAGTAAAGTGATTTTTGCTATGCCGAAGCGTGGAAGTAAACATCAGATGATGGAGCTTGCAAGAAAGAATGCACAGAATGTTCTCGCACAGGACAGTGAGAAATTAAAGAGAGAAGAACGCAGAACAACTGGTGCGGTACATGAATTAGAGCAGGCATTAGGAATTGAGAACTTAAACCGTATGGAGGCGTTTGATATTTCCAATACAAATGGATATGAAAATGTTGCTTCAATGGTTGTTTTTGAAAAAGGTAAGGCTAAACGAAGCGATTATCGTAAATTTAAGATAAAAACCGTAGCCGGACCGGATGATTACCATTGTATGGAAGAGGCGTTAGAGAGAAGATTTTCCCACGGTATCAGGGAGCAGAAGGAGCGGGAAGAAAAGGGACAGGATATGGAACTTGGAAGTTTTACCCGTTTTCCGGATATTCTTATGATGGATGGAGGAAAAGGCCAGGTAAACATTGCATTACAGGTTCTCGAAAAGATGGGATTAACTATTCCGGTCTGCGGTATGGTAAAAGATGATTTCCATCGTACAAGAGCCTTATATTATAACAATGAAATCATTGAATTTCCTAAAAATTCGGAAGCATTTCGGATGATAACCCGTCTGCAGGATGAGGCGCATCGTTTTGCAATCACATATCATAAAGCACTCCGTGGAAAAGAGCAGGTACATTCGGTACTTGATGATATTAAAGGTATCGGTCCCGCACGAAGAAAAAGCCTGATGAAGCATTTTAAGGATATCGGAAAAATAAAAGAAGCTTCCGTGACAGAACTTTGTGAAGCAGATGGAATTACAGAAAATGTAGCCGAAGAAATTTACCGCTTTTTTCATGAGGATACTTCTAAAAAAAATGGGGATGTGGTATGATAAATATATCAGATGTGAGATGAATCCCACCTCGCAGCAAGAATGCCGGGGCATTCTTGAATGGTGTGGATACTGATATAATACTAACGTAGCTCTGCAAAATTATACACAGGGAGAATAGTATTGCTGCTGAGTGATTCAATACAAACCAAAGAATATGGGTTTTACGATGAAGAAGAGTAAAGAAGTAATTTTGGCTGGCAGATACTGTGGGTGAATCTTACTGTGTAGTTTGCAAGAGAAATGAACTTAATGAAAAACGGATAATTACGGAGGGAATTATGTACAAGGTAAAACTTACAGAATTTGTAAACAAGATGAATTTAAAAAGCCTGTTACCAGATATTGATACAGACAGCATTATGATTGAGCAGTCTGCGGTAAACCGTCTTGCATTGCAGCTTGCCGGATTTTTTGAACATTTTGATTCAGAAAGAATTCAGGTAATCGGTAATGTTGAGGCAGCATATATGAAGCAGCTTGCGCCGGAATCTATCCCGCCTCTTTGTGAGAAGATTTTCAGCTTTAATATTCCATGCCTTGTATTTTGCCGTGGATTAGAGCCGTCACCAGAGATGCTTGATACAGCAGAAAAGAACGGTGTTCCAATCTTTACAACAGAGATGACAACTTCAGATTTTATTGCGAACTCTGTACGCTGGCTGAGCGAGGAACTTGCTCCACGTATTTCCATTCATGGTGTTTTGGTTGACGTATACGGCGAAGGTGTTTTAATCATGGGTGAGAGTGGAATCGGAAAGAGCGAGGCGGCTCTTGAACTGATTCACCGTGGACACCGTCTTGTATCCGATGATGTTGTTGAAATACGTAAAATCAGTGATGACACCCTTCTGGGAACATCTCCAGATATTACAAGACATTTTATCGAACTTCGTGGTATCGGTATTGTTGATGTAAAGACATTGTTCGGTGTGGAAAGTGTAATGTATAACCAGACAATTGACATGGTTATCCGTTTAGAAGACTGGAACAGAGAAGCAAACTACGACAGACTTGGCCTTGATGAAGAATATATTGAGTTCCTCGGCAATAAGGTTGTCTGCTACTCTATCCCAATTCGTCCGGGTCGTAACCTTGCGGTTATCGTAGAGTCCGCAGCGATTAACTATCGTGCGAAAAAAATGGGATATAATGCAGCACAGGAACTTTATAACCGTGTAACGGGAAGTCTTTCTACGAATAAAGAAGAACAGAAAGAACAGAAAGAACAGTAATTAAGATTTGCAAAAGAGCTAAAGTGTGTTTGGAAAATCTGAAAGCAATCTAATCCTCTGATTTATGGTATATCAGATGTGAGATGACTCCCATATCGCAGCAAGAATGCCGGGGTAATCTTGAATTTGCAGAAAGTATTTTTCGGATACATGCTGATTATGATAGGTAATTTTTTGTTTAGGAATTTTTAACAAGAATCATATGTGAAACTTTTTTGCACAACAAATGTTCTGGGAGATAACAAAAATATTAGCTTTTTTTGGCACTTTATCTAAAGGGAGCGAGAAAGCTCCCTTTTATTTTGTGTTTTTTCCACATTGTACTTCCCCACGTTTTAGAGTATCATATAGTATGTATCTAAATATAGGATGCAACTATATAGTTGTTTTAAGTGTTTTAGATAGGAGATATATAGGAGATATTATGAATAAGGAATTCCTTCAGAATTTGAGAGAGCAGATTAAAGCAGGAACAGTAACAGAGCAGGAACCGATGAATAAGCACACAAGTTTTGCCATTGGAGGCCCGGCAGATGTTTTTGTTCAGCCGGCAACAAGGGAAGAAATCAGAAGTGCGGTTTATTGTGCAAAAGAAGCGGGGATTCCTTTTTTTGTTATGGGTAATGGAAGTAACCTGCTGGTATCGGACGAAGGTTTTCGAGGAATGATTATCCAGATAGGTAAGAACTTCCAGGAAATTTCTGTGAAGGATACAGTAATTGAAGTGCAGGCGGGTGCTTTGCTTAGCAGAACGGCCAGAGCTGCATGGAATGCCGGACTCACCGGTTTTGAGTTTGCGGCAGGAATCCCTGGCTCCGTAGGTGGAGCAGTTGCCATGAATGCAGGAGCATATGGCGGTGAAGTGAAAGATGTCCTTCTTGATGCGGAAGTATTGACGCAGGAGGGAGAATTTCTTACATTAACGGGAGAGGAATTAGATTTGTCTTACCGTCATAGCTGTATTTTTGAGAAAAACTACGTTATTTTGTCTGCGCGTTTTTCATTTGAAAAAGGTGAGTCTGGTAAGATTAAGGCACGAATGGATGAGCTGGCCAAAGCCAGAAGAGAGAAACAGCCTTTAGAGTTTCCAAGTGCGGGAAGTACTTTTAAGAGACCGGAAGGTTATTTCGCAGGAAAGTTAATTCAGGATGCCGGATTAAAAGGCTATACCGTAGGCGGTGCACAGGTATCCGAGAAGCATAGCGGATTTGTGGTTAACCGTGGCGGGGCGACAGCAGAAGAGGTAGCTTTTTTAATAAAACAGGTACAGAAAAAAGTAATGAAACAGTTTAATGTTATGATGCAGCCGGAAGTCCGCTTTGTCGGATTTGCGGATACAGAGGTGAGAGAGTGAGATTTGTAATAGTTTCCGGCATGTCTGGTGCAGGAAAGAGTACCGCATTAAAGGTTCTTGAGGACTTTGGTTTCTTTTGTGTGGACAATCTGCCAGTTGCATTGCTTCCGAATTTCGGAGAGATTGCTTCTGACAGACAGACTGAAGTAGACAAAGTGGCGGTAGGAGTTGATATCCGTAACGGAGAACAGCTCACCAGATTAAACAGTCAGTTAGATGTCTTGTGTGAACTTGGAATAGAATATGAGATTCTGTTTTTAGATGCAGAAGATGAGACTCTCGTCAAGCGATATAAAGAGACAAGAAGAACTCATCCGCTCGCAAAGGAGGACCGCATAGAAACGGGGATTTCCAGAGAGCGTGAGATGATTTCTTTTATCCGGGACAGGGCAGATTATATTATTGATACAACGACTCTTCTTACCAGAGAATTACGACAGGAAGTGGAGAAAATTTTTGTCGGGAATGAGGAATATGGTAATTTTATTATCACAGTACTCTCCTTCGGATTCAAATATGGAATCCCTTCAGATGCTGATTTGGTATTTGATGTGCGTTTTCTTCCGAATCCTTATTATGAGCAGGCATTGCGTCCGCTCACAGGTAATGACCGTTCCATTCAGGAATATGTCATGAAGAATGGAGACGGCCGAAAGTTTCTTGATAAACTGGAAGATTTAATGCAGTTTCTTATCCCACGTTATTTAGACGAGGGAAAGAACAGCCTTGTTATTGGCATCGGCTGTACCGGTGGCAAGCATCGTTCTGTTACGATAACGAACGGGCTTTATGCAAGACTGAAAAAGCTTCCATATACCGTTCGTATGGAACACCGGGATATTGAGAAAGATGCCCGGATAAAAGGAAAGTAATCAAGTAATTGATGTAAGGAGATAGAATATGTCATTTTCTTCTGAAGTAAAAGAAGAACTTTCTCATGTGGACGGTCACGAAAATCACTGTATGATTGCGGAACTTGCCGCAATTATTGGACTTTGCGGAAAAATCAAATGTGAAGATGGAAGATATTCTCTCATTCTTCACACGGAAAATGTATCAGTAGCCAGAAGATTTTATTCTCTGATTAAAGACGTTTTTCATTTTCAGCCGCAAGTTTCTACAACACAGCATGAATTTTTAAAAAAGAATCGCTTTTATATGATTTCCATAGAGGAATCTGGACAGACGTTAAAAATTTTAAAGACAGCACAGCTTATAAATAATCTTGGACAGATGGATGAAGAATTTTCTGTGAAAGATAATCCGGTATTGCAGCGTACCTGCTGCCGCAGAGCATTTTTGCGCGGAGCATTTCTTTCTGCCGGTTCTATCACAGACCCGGAGAAGAATTATCATTTTGAAATTGCCTGCATATCAAGTGAGAAAGCAGCGCAGATAAAAGAATTGTTTGAATTTTTTGGATTAGAGGCGAAGATTGTACTGCGAAAGAAATATTATGTAGTTTACTTAAAAGAAGGTGCTATGATTTCGGACACATTGAATATAATGGAAGCACATATTGCTCTCATGAAGTTTGAGAATGTACGCATTTTAAAAGATGTGCGTAACTCAGTAAACAGGAGAGTAAACTGCGAAGCAGCGAACATAAATAAGACCGTATCTGCAGCGAGAAAACAAATTGAAGATATTGAATATATAAAAAATACAGTTGGTTTAGAGCGATTATCCGAGAACCTTCGGGACATTGCCTATGCCAGGTTAGAGGAACCGGATGCAACATTAAAGGAACTTGGCGAAAAACTTAGTTCTCCAGTAGGAAAGTCCGGTGTGAATCACAGATTAAGAAAACTGAGTCAAATTGCTCAGGATATTAGGGAAAAAGGGCATCTGTAATATTTTTTCAGTATTTGCTTTGGCAAAGCTGAAAATACTAAGATAAATTTATTTCATTTATAGCAAAACAGGAGGTTAACATGATTTCAAGAGAGATGGAGATTAAAATCCCTTCAGGATTAGACCCAAGCACCATTGCGTTATTCATTCAGATTGCAAGCCAGTACGACAGCAGTGTATATGTGGAGGTGAAAAACAAAAAGGTGAATGCCAAGAGCATTATGGGAATGATGACTTTAGGTGTTCCAGCAGGCGGAAAGATTAATGTAATTGCAAAAGGCGATGATGAAACAGAAGCAATTGAGCATATAGGTAAGTATTTGAATAATGATTTAGCTCATTAAAAGAGACGGATTCCAAAATAAAATGATTTGCGGTCTTTCGCTTTAGAAAGACGGGCGAATCCTTGCAAAGAAATAATCCCCAGATGTGACTTTAGCCGTTGCGGTTTGAATGTTCGCTTGAATGCTCGCATCCAAACCTTGCTCCGAGGCCACATATGGGGATTATTTCTTTGCAAAGATTCTGACTTTGCCAGACCGAAAAGAGAAAATCATTTTTGTCGGGAGATTTGAGATTTTAAGTGGAAGGTAAAGAATTCGAAACAAACAGAACCCCCGAAGCCTGGCATATGTAAAAATGCGCCTTAGAGCAAACTCTTAATGCGGTTGAGCATTAAGAGTGCAGTGATAGAGTGCATTTTTACATATGCCAGGCTTCGGGGGTTCGTCTGTTTAGCCACCAACCTCACTATTGCAGAGGCCGCAGGCCGTAATACCCGTAGATTAGCCTTTCATCAAATGAAATCAGAGTCCATTTCCCATCCTTAATTCCGAATACGATTTTTCCCGTAGTTTTTCTCGTTGGGCCGTTTTTCTTTGTTTCTTTGTACCAGTTTTTCAAGTTCTCAGATATATCAATTTTCTCGATGGCTGTCTGGCTGCTTCCTCCTAAGAGGGAGGAGATAGAGTTCTTTATGGAAGTCCATAAAGAGGAGTTTCCATCGGTAATCTGGGATTTGATTTCATCATAGATGGTTTCTGGCAGGCTGTAGAAGTCGATATTTTTTGTAGTGACGGTTACAGTGCAGGAGTTATAGGTTGCGGAGACATCGGTAATTTTGTAAGATGCCTGATCGACCATCTCATCACATAGAGTAGTTACGTCAATACTGTCAACATCTACGAGTGAGCCGAGTTCGCTATCACCGATGTATGTTTTTAATTGTTGTTTTACGAGTTCTCTTACGTTTGGTTCGGACTTCAGTGGTTCCGGTAAATCGGAAGGAGCCACGTCGGAGAAGTCCATATTTTTGGCGTAAGTGAAAATCTGCCTGGTTGCTTCCCGGCAGCCTTGTTTTACGCGGGAAATGTAATAAAAGTATCCTCCGATTCCGCCTGCGATAAGGCAGCAGATAAGAATAGCTGCAACGATCGGTACAAAGCTTTTTCTCTTAGGGGCAGGTTGATTTATGTCATTACCTGATGATACCTGATTGTAAACTGCATTGCTTAAAGGGGTGTGACATTTTTTACATATCTTTTCGTTCTCATCATAATATGTGCCACAGTTTGGACAATTCATGAGCAGTCCTCCTTTTTATAATAAAATTTTGAATCGTTCAGAAACATGCAAATTTAGTTGATTTTTGTTCTGATTAGTTATTATAGAAATTATTTTTTCTTCTTTTTTCATAAAATAATCTGAAAAACATAGTTAGTATGCCTTCTTCTATATTTAAAAGTATAGGGGCTTTTTTTGTGTGTGTCAAGATAAGAGGTTTTTCGATTTTTCCCTGTATGGATAGACAAAAATTGCCGAAAAAGTTACAATAATAGCAAGTGATGATTATCAAAATCAAGTATAAAAAGATTCCGAGAGCAGATTATTGAATATAGGAGGGACAGATGTGAGAGGGAAGAAAGCAATTTTATGTATAGGCTATATTATTGTGGCAACGATTTGCATTGTAAGTATTGCGCTTTTATTTTTCAGCAGGAATAAGAATGAGAGTGAAAAATCGAAAAGAACAATCGGTGCTTTGTATATGACAATGAATAACCCGTATTTTGAAGTGATTAATGAGGAGATTAAAGCGGTTGTGGAAAGTAAGGGCGATGTGCTTGAAACAAGGGATTCGGGCATGGACGCGAAAGTGCAGGCAAAGCAGGTGGAGAAATTTATTGAAGAAAAAGTGGACTGTATTCTGATTAACGCTGTGGACTGGAAAAAAATAGGATCTTCATTAGAAAAAGCAAAAAAAGCAGGGATTCCGGTGATTGCTGTGGATACGTTGATTTATAACCGGAGTTTTGTAGATGGTACGGTTGTTTCAAATAATTATCAGGCAGGAGAACAGTGTGCGAAAGATTTAATGAAACGGAGAAAAAAAGGGAAGCTTCTTTTTTTAGTTCAGTCGGAAAATAAATCGGCAATTGACCGAATTAAAGGATTTAAGGAAACACTTGAGAAGGCTGGATGGAAGTATGAGAATGTAGGAGAACTTGAATGTCAGGGGCAGCTTGAACTTTCTCAGCCGCTGGTGGAAAAAGTTTTAAATAAAACGAAAGATATTGATGTGGTAATGGCATTAAATGATCCAAGTGCAATGGGGGCGATGGCTGCGTTAGATGCGGAGCATATGTTATCAGATGTTCTTGTATATGGGGCGGATGGTTCGCCGGAGGCTAAAACGATGATCTATGAAAATAAGATGGCGGCAACTTCAGCACAGTCACCAAGAACTACCGGAAAGAAAACTGTGGAAATGCTTTACAAAATTCTTGATGGAAAGAAAACTGAAAAGCAGTGCATTGTTCCTGTTTCCCTTATTACAAAAGACAATATAAATGATTATAGCCTGTCAGGATGGCAGTAAGAGGAAGGAGGAATATCAATGGAAAAAAGAAAGGACACGGCAGGATATCAGCACCAGTGTTTTACGATGATGGTATTGCTTAATGTGATTATTGTTCTCTTTCTTACTTTTACCATCGTATTGACACAGTACAGGGTGGCGGCGGCCCAGGAAGCACAAAAATTTATTGGAACGCTTAAGGTGATGCCGGAAAGACCGGAACAAAGAATCATTATGGTAGTATTTTCTCTCTTTTTTTTATGTGGGATTATTTATTACAAGAGAAAAAATGAGGCCGAGGGCAAAGAGAAGGTTTTACTGTGGAATGTGTTCGAGATTATCTTTCTTATTTTTGTATTGAAAGAGTTAGATATGTCTTATAATGGAGTGATTTTTCTTGTAGTAGCGGATATGCTCACCTATGTCGAGGACAGGAAAAATAAATTGATATTTTTATTTATTGCATTTTTATGTTACATGGTATGCAGTTACAATCTTGTCACAATGTTTATTCCATTAAACTCTTTTGAGACGTGGGCTGCATTTTATGACTGGAATACAGAAAGGATTTTTCTCAGTGTAAAGACGATTTGTGAGATTACAAATATGGTCTTGTTTCTAATATACATTGTCATTCTTATGATGAAGGACCGAAGAGAGAGAGAACGAATCAAGCTTTTAAATGAACAGTTGCAAAAAGCAAATGAACAGCTTCATGAGTTTGCTCAGGAAAAAGAATTAATGGGAGAGACGAAAGAGAGAAATCGTCTGGCAAGAGAAATCCATGATACGCTGGGACATATTCTAACAGGAATATCCGTTGGGATTGATGCGGTACTGGTACTTATGGATATTGCACCAGATAAAGCGAAAGAACAGCTGGAAGGAATCGGCGATACTGCAAGACGTGGGCTTCAGGATGTCCGCCGTTCAGTAAGAAAGTTAAAGCCGGATGCATTAGAGCGAATGTCACTGAACAATGCGATTCATCAGATGATAGAGGATATGTCAAAGGTCACGAACACGAAAATTTACTTTGTTTCTTATATGGAAGAACTTAAATTTGAGGCAGATGAGGAGGAAGTCATTTACCGTATTATACAGGAGAGCACGACCAACGCTATTCGCCACGGAAAGGCAACAGAAATCTGGATTCGTATTAGCGAAAAAGATGAGGAGCTGACGATTATCATCAGTGATAATGGCTGCGGCTGTGAGTCAATAAAAGAAGGATTTGGCTTAAAACATATAAGAGAAAGAGTAGAGCTTCTAAATGGTGAGGTTAACTATCAGGGAATGATTGGGTTTACGATTATTGCGAAGATACCGATTCGAAATAAGCTGACTGGAAAAAAGGATAGAGATGAGTTAAATAATCTCGCAGACAACAATGACAAAGCGAAGGATAGTCAGTGAAAATAGGAAAGAGGGTATTTTGAAATATATCAAGAAAATGTCGGCAAGATAAAAATAGAACTAAAATGAGATATTATTAAATATATCGAAAATAATAAATATAATAAAAATAAGAGGAATAGACAATGATCAAAGTATTAATAGCAGATGACCAGGAATTGATTCGGGAAAGTCTGAAAATTGTTCTTGGGGCAAATGAAGATATGGAAGTAACAGGAATAGCGGAAAACGGAGAGCAGGTACTTTCCGAAATAAAAAAGGAAAAGCCGAATGTTATATTGATGGACATTCGTATGCCAGGTATTGACGGTGTAGAATGTACTCGTCTGGTCAAGGAAAAATATCCAGATATTTATATTATCGTTCTCACAACTTTTGATGATGATGAATATATTTTTGGAGCGTTAAAGTATGGAGCAAGTGGCTATCTCTTAAAAGGAATTTCCATGAAGAATCTTGCGGAGGCAATTCGGACAGTTGTGAGTGGAAAGGCAATGATTAATCCAGAAATTACGGATAAGGTTGTAAAATTATTTAATCATATGGCACAGAGCAGCTATGCGATTCAGGTGGATAATGAACTTACAGAGGAATTGACAAAAACAGAATGGAGAGTCATTCAGAAAATAGGATGTGGAATGTCAAATAAAGAGATTGCATCGGAACTTGTACTTTCTGAAGGAACTGTCCGTAACTACTTAAGTTCCGTTCTCAGTAAGTTAGAACTCAGGGATAGAACGCAGCTTGCAATCTGGGCGGTGCAAACAGGAGCGGTAAATAGATATATTGGAGAATGAGGTAATTGATATAGTCGGATAAATAAATGAATTTGAATATCGGAGGAGACAATAATGGGAGATATAAAGTTAAAAAAAGGGACAGGAATCCTTTTTGTAATGGCAGTTTTTTTTATCAGCAGCCTGATCTATCTACATTATGGAGACCAGAATACGCTCCGGGTAGGAATTTTTTATGGAAGCAATTGGGAGGTCCCCGGGACAGTGCATTATGAGATTCTTGATCAGGCGATTAAGAAGTTTGAATCGAAATATCCAAATGTAAAGGTAGAATATGAAAAGGGCATTCTTTCAAATGATTATTCAGAGTGGCTTTCAGAACAGATTTTAAAGGGAACGGAACCAGACGTGTATCTGGTATTGGATGAGGATTTTAATACATTAGCATCGCTTGGTGCTTTGAAAAATTTAGATATGTTAGTTGGCGGCGATATAGAATTTGATTCCGATGTGTTTTATTCTTCTGTTTATAAAGCCGGACAATATGAAGGAAGT
>OHAG01000471.1_pt1 | contig 32662 bp, 31 predicted proteins | sample 1577081 | NCBI WGS metagenome assembly OHAG01 (sample SAMEA3541513, study PRJEB24748) | human gut metagenome | biome: human gut; feature: human-associated habitat; material: faeces | place: China | collected 2012
AGAAGCGGCTGTAGAGCAGGTGCAGAATGGCGTGCTCGATGCCGCCGATGTAGTTATCGACGGGCATCCAACGATCGGCAGCCTCGCGGGAGAAGGGCAGCTCGGTGTTGTGCGGGTCGGTATAGCGCAGGTAATACCAGCTGGAGCAAGTGAAGGTGTCCATGGTATCGGTCTCGCGCTTGGCCGGGCGGCCGCAGACCGGGCAGGTGGTCTCGTAGAACTCCTTGCACTCGGCGAGGGTCTCGCCGGCGCCCAGGTCCAGGTTCTCGGGCAGCGTTACCGGCAGCTGGTCCTCGGGCACGGGCACGATGCCGCAGTGCTCGCAGTGGATGGCCGGGATGGGGTTGCCCCAATAGCGCTGGCGGGAAATGAGCCAGTCGCGCAGACGGAACTCGACCTTACGACGACCGCAGCCCATGGCCTCGAGGTCAGCAACGATTGCAGCCTCGCCCTCGGAGTGCTTGCCGCCGCGCATACCGGTGTACTTGCCGGACTGGACGAGCGTGCCCTCGGCAGCATGGGCGCAATCCCAGTCGACGGTCTCGGCATGGAAGGTATCGATGGTCTCGCCGCTGGCCTCGACGGCTGCGCGGTCGTCATCGTCCAGGATGATCGGCACGATCGGCAAATCATACTTGCGTGCGAACTCAAAGTCGCGCTGGTCGCCGCAGGGAACGGCCATGACGGCGCCGGTGCCGTAGTCGGCAACAACGTAGTCGGCAACCCACACGGGGACCTTCTCGCCGTTGACCGGGTTCACCACGTAGCGGCCGGTAAAGGCACCGTGCTTCTCGAGGGTGCCCTGGGCACGTTCGACGGCGGAGATATGCTTGGAGTCCTCGACGATCTTGGTCACGGCCTCCTCGTACTCCGTACCCTCGACGAGCTCGTGCAGACGCGCGTACTCGGGAGCCAGGACAAAGAAGGAGACACCGAAGAGCGTGTCGGCTCGCGTGGTGAAGACGGTGATCTTACCCTCGTCGCCCTCGATGGGCTCGCCATCCTGGTCACACAGGGTAAAGTCGACCTCGGCGCCCTCGGAACGACCGATCCAGTTGGCCTGCATCTGCTTGACGCGCTCGGGCCAGCCGGGGAGCTTCTCCAGGTCATCGAGCAGCTCCTGAGAGTACTCGGTAATCTTGAAGTACCACTGCTCCAGGTCGCGCTTCTCGGGCTCGGTGCCGCAGCGCCAGCACTTGCCCTCGGTGACCTGTTCGTTGGCCAGAACGGTCTTGCAGGTGGGGCACCAGTTGACCGGGTTCTTCTTGCGGTAAACCAGGCCCTTTTCCCACAACTTCTCAAAGATCCACTGACCCCAACGGTAATAATCGGGGCTGCAGGTCTTGACCATGCGATCCAGATCGTAGGAGAAGCCCATGCGCTTCATCGTGGCGAGAGCCTGGTCCATGTTCTTATACGTCCAGGCGGCAGCCTGCGTGTTGTGCTTGATGGCGGCGTTCTCGGCAGGCAGGCCAAAGGCGTCAAAGCCGATGGGGTGCAGCACATCGTAGCCGCGCATGCGGGCCTGACGGGCCATGGCATCGCCGATGGTATAGTTGCGCGCGTGGCCCATGTGCAGGTCGCCCGACGGATACGGGAACATCTCGAGCACGTACTTCTTGGGCTTGCTGGCGTCGGTGTCGACGGCAAAGAGGTTGGAGTCCTCCCAGGCCTTCATCCACTTGGACTCAATGGCCTGCGCGTCGTAGGCAGGGATCTCATCCTTATGATCTGTGCAATCGCACATATCAGCTCCTTTAATCTTTAATGGGGTCGGTCGGCTTAGCTTTATTCGCTACTGCGGACAGTCCTGCGCAAGACGAAGAGCACATTAAGTGCTCTTCTTTGCGTGCGGAACTTGTAGCGAACAAAGCTAAGCCGCCCGACCCTAAGGTTAACTTGACTGATGATAGCAAATACAACAAGCGAGATGCCTGCGACTTGCAGGCATCTCGCTTTATCTAAATAACGTGGTTGATACTCAACCTTTATGTGCAGCTCTTATCCTATCGATAAGACACAGACTGCTGAGAGTCTTTCACGACAACGTCGTGGGCTCCGCCTTCGACGATGGAGGTGGAGCTGACCAGGGTCAGGCGTGCCTTTTCCTGGAGCTCGGGGATCGAGAGGGCGCCGCAGTTGCACATCGTGGACTTGACCTTGTAGAGCGTGCCGCCCACGCCGTCCTTGAGGGAACCGGCGTAGGGAACGTAGGAGTCAACGCCCTCGACGAAGCTGAGCTTCGCGGCGCCGCCCAGGTCGTAGCGCTGCCAGTTGCGGGCACGCGCAGAGCCCTCGCCCCAGTACTCCTTCATGTACTGGCCGTTGACGTTGACGCGCTCGGTCGGGCTCTCGTCAAAGCGGGCGAAGTAGCGACCCAGCATCATAAAGTCGGCACCCATGGCAAGGGCGAGCGTCATGTGGTAGTCGTAGACGATACCGCCGTCGGAGCACACGGGCACGTAGACGCCGGTCTCCTCGTAGTACTCGTCGCGAGCGCGGCAGACGTCGATCAGCGCGGTGGCCTGGCCACGGCCAATGCCCTTAGTCTCGCGGGTAATGCAGATGGAACCGCCGCCGATACCGACCTTGATGAAGTCGGCACCGCAGTCGGCCAGGAAGCGGAAGCCCTCGGCGTCGACGACGTTACCGGCACCGACCTTGACGTCCTCGCCGTAGTTGGCGCGGATCCACTCGATGGTGCGCTTCTGCCACTCGCTGAAGCCCTCGGAAGAGTCGATGCACAAGACATCGGCGCCGGCCTCGATGAGCAGCGGCACGCGCTCGGCATAGTCGCGGGTGTTGATACCGGCGCCGACCATGTAGCGCTTATCGCCGTCGAGCAGCTCGTTGGGGTTGGTCTTGTGGCTGTCGTAATCCTTGCGGAAGACGATGCCCATGAGGTGATCGTTGTCGTCAACGATGGGCAGAGCGTTGAGCTTGTTGTCCCAGATGACGTCGTTGGCAACCTTGAGGCTGATGTTCTTGTCGCCCACGATAAGCTGCTCACGCGGGGTCATGAACTCGGAGACCTTCTTCTGGTGGTCATCGCGGCTGGGGCGATAGTCACGGCTGGTGACGATGCCCAGGAGCTTGCCCTTGGGGGTGCCATCGTCGGTGACCGGCATGGTGGAGTGACCGGTCTTCTCCTTGAGCTCGATGACCTGTTCCATGGTCATGTCGGGGGTCAGCGTGGAATCGGACTGAACAAAGCCGGCCTTGTGATCCTTGACGGCCTTGACCATGGCGGCCTCGGACTCGGGGGTCTGAGAACCGTAGATGAAGGACAGGCCGCCCTCGGTAGCGAGCGCGACACCCATGTCGACGCCCGAGACGGACTGCATGATGGCGGAAACCATGGGGATGTTCAGGGTGATTGCCGGCTTCTCACCGCGCTTAAAGCGGGTTAGCGGCGTCTTAAGAGAGACGTTGTTGGGGATGCACTGCGAGGACGAATAGCCAGGGACCAGCAGATACTCCGAAAACGTGTGGGACTCACCGGGAAAGAACGTAGCCATGTTTCTCCTTTTTCCATGCGACCGGTCGGCTGCAGGCCTCGTAGGACCCAGCCCAACCTTGGGCGCCCAATACTGGGGAAGTATCTTAACGCACTTTGACTGCTACAATGCATGATTTAAGAAGAGCACACGAGGGTTTGACGCAGGCTTTGCGTTTGCCCAGCAAACACTTTAGCGGGGAGACGTGGAGCGTATGAAGTACAAGACGACGGCAAAGTTGGTCATTCAAGCGTGCGACAAAGACCTGCCGGGCGTGTTCGGTCACGGCTGCGTCTTGCTGCTGCAGGGTATTGCCCACGAACACTCGCTCAACCGTGCCGCCAAGAGCATGGGTATGGCGTATTCCAAGGCCTGGCGCATTGTGAACGAGGCCGAAGGACAGCTGGGCTGCAAGCTCATCGAGCGCGACGGCGCCCGCGGATCCACGCTTACCCCCGCCGGCGAGCGAGCCATAGCGGTCTACGAGGAGCTGCAGGCCGACATAAACCAAGTCATTGCCACCAAAGCCGACGCCCTCATCGCCAGCATCAAAGAGTAGCCAATTTGGGACGGGGCCTTTTTTAGCTACCATCCAGAGCATTCTTGACTCATAGCAAAAAATGACATTGGGTAGCTAAAAAAGCCCCGTCCCAAATTAGCTACTTGCGGAGGGCGTTGTCTAGGGTGGCTGCCGCGACCAGGGGGTTGTCGGTGCCGGCGAAGAGGCGGATGGTGCTCCCCTGCTTACCTCGCGGAGCAGAGAGGCGCGTCGTTGCGCCGCCGGCGGGCGATGTGCGAAACTCCCCCGGCAAAGCATCGAACAGCTCTCCCGCGCTACGCTCAATAAGGTCAAATTCAACTGCTGGCCCAAATCCGTGCTCCAGGATTCCCGTTGCAACAGCATGGTCAGGATGCGAGCTCAGCCCGGGATAGCGCACGTTGCGCACCATTTCGTTGGCGGCCAGATACTCGGCCAGCGCACGGGCGCGGTCGAAATGCTCCTGCATGCGGGCATCGAGCGTGTCCAGCCCCCGCTCCAGCACACCCGCCTCCTCGGTAGAAAGGTCGAGTGACAAAGCACGGCAACCCGCAAACAACGCATTCGCGCACTCGGCAGCAGCATCCACATGATGGCGCTTGAGCTGCGAACGCGCCACCGAAGCGGCAACGAGCTTGCGCGGAGCCTTGCCGGCGCACACGCGATCGAGCGCCTCGAGCGACAGCGCAGCACCCAGCCGCAGCGAATCGCAGCCAAAAGCCGACGCCACGGTGTTGTCTACAACCAGCAGCGCATGGGCCTCACGCGCCGCCCGACCCAGAGCGCGCAGATCGGGCACACGCAGACCAAACCCGCCGATGGAGTTCACAAACCACCACAGGTGCGGACCCTCGGCATCAAACGAAGCATCAAAGCCCTCGGACGCAGCGGCAAACGCCTCGGCGGACGGCGAGCCCACCAGCGCGACATCGCAGCCATCAAAGCCGCACGCAAACGCATCGGCAAAGTCGTCCGCAAAGGCCACCAAGCGGTCACCGGGACGCACAATCCCCAATTGCGACAACGCTGCTGGCACATGCGAGGCCGCGAGCAACCGCGCTTCACGCGCGCCGGTCCTCAAAGCCCAGGCCTCTTCTAGCTGCTGTACGCCCATGCGGTACCGTCCCTTCAAAACAAAAACCCACGATGCGGGTGTTCCCCGCATCGTGGGCAACGGCTGCAGTATAGCGCCGATAGGCGACTGAACGCCTAAATGTTGAGCGCGCGGTAGATCACGTAAGCCTAGACATTCATCAGCTGATGGCCGAGCTTGAGCGTCTTTAAACCGCTCTCCCCCTCCACGCCATCGAGCGTATTGAGCAACATATTAGTCGCCTCGACGCCACTGGTCAGGTAGCCGTAATGCACGGTGGGAATGCCGCCCGTCAGCGCGCGCAAAAATGCGTTGTCGCCAAAACCGCTCACGCGACGCACACCCTCGCCCATGCCGCGAACCTCTTCAAGAGCGCGCAGGGCGCCGGCCGCCATAGTATCGGTCGCGCACGCGATAAGCGAAACATCGGGATCGACGGAGAGCAGTTCGCGTGCAGCGCGATAGCCCGAGTCGAGCGTAAAGGACCCCTGGCAAATCAGGCTCGAATCAAGTGCCACGCCCGCGGCGCGCAAGCCGGCCTCAAAACCACGACGACGGTCATAACCGGCGGCACGGTCTTCCTCGGCAACTCCGATGTAGGCGATCTTGCCCTCAGCACGCTTCGCGAGTGCCTGACCCAGCTCGAAAGCGGCCTCGTAATCGTCGTGATAGACGCACGCCGCGCCCTCGACATGTTGGTCGATCAACACAATGGGCACACGGCACGACTCAATCGCCCGGCGATGCTCGCCGGTAATCATAGTTGCCACCAGCACAATGCCATCGACCGGATGGTTTTGGAATAAATCGAGGTATTCGAGCTCGCGATCGGGGACGTTATCGGTATTGGCAAGAAGCATCTGGTAGCCGCGGCGGCCAAGCACCTGCCCGATGCCCGCCGTAATGCGGCTCACCGACTCGGAATTAATCTTAGGCACGATGACGCCGATGAGCTTGGTGGAACCGGTTCGCAGCGCGCGAGCCTGGCTGGATCGCACGTATCCGGTCAGCTCAATCGCCTGCTTAATGCGCTCGGCCTTGTCCGCCGAGATATACCCACCATTGAGGTAGCGCGAGACGGCGGCGCTCGAAACGCCCGCCAGCTCGGCCACATCTTTCATCTTTACCACGAGCACCCCTGTCGTTGAAATCGCTTTCACCATGATACCCGTGCGGAGCTACATGCGTGTCGCAAGACGGGACGTCACGGTCAATTTAGCTGTCGCAGCACGGGCATCGCAGGGCTTCAACTAGAAACTTCGAAATATAAATGCCGAATCAGTCAGACTACCGATTCGGCACCCCGTTACATTTGCACACAGCGGCAGGCAAAATCCAACTCGAGAACAACTTACTCACTTTGGAAAGATGCATCGCTGTCCGCTGCCAATTCCGAAGGTAGAATTGCCGGCAGCGTCAAAGCCCCCATGGGCGAAAGTCCAGTAACGACCATCAGATAGCTCTTAGCGTGACCATACGCCATGGAAATCGCATTAGAGAGAAGATAACGGCGCGCTTCATCGTCTGAAATGTCGAACGGCATTTTTGTTGACACCGAAATAGCAACCGTCACATCAGCGCGCATTTTTTCCTTTGCATCGTCCCTATCAATCAGACTGCCACACACATACAGCTTTAAGTTTGCACGCTCGCCCGCCTTGTTCCTCAATAGATGGACGTCCTGATAGCTAACGTCAACTTTTAAATCCATATTCTGGGAGGGCTCATTCTCGATATGAAAAGTTGAGTCGACAACAAACAAATGAACAACCTGAATAGGCGCAATGAAATCCTTGCTCATGCAGCCAAACCTCCCGGAATCATCTCAAAGTTCAATCGTTTCGCCGAGCAGTCGCTGTTAAATGAAGACCATTGTTCTCGGACAGAATTATTAGACGAAGAAAACGGCGCCTCATTCGAATAACTGGAAATGACCTGAGGAATGATTTTGATACCCAACGCAAGCTCAAACTTTGCGATTGTTTTCAGCGTCATGTTGGGCTGAGAATTCAACAATTTCGAAAGCGACTGAAGACTCACGCCCATACGCTTTGCCAGCTCACTTTTACTCAAGCCCGAGCGCTGCATCTCGCGATGAACAATAAACTCAATATCTAGTGCGTGCTCATAGGCACGGGTTTCGCTCGTTTCCGTTTCCGCGTAAAAGTCTGATAAATCGACCTTAACCATTACAAGTCTCCGTTTCGTAAGCGGGCAAAAAAGCCGACGCTATGACTCCAAAAGCTGCTTTGCTATCGGGGCCAACTGTTTTGCGCGTTTAATTTCTTTGGAAATACTTCCCGAGCCTTGATGGCCCTTAAACCAAAAAAGCAAAACAATCTTGTCCACGCCTTGGCAAATCGCGTAGACCATTTCTCGATTAACCCCATCAAAACCCTTGAGTTCGTATAGTCCAATCTTAGGCTCGATACATCGAAGCTTTGACGTTCCACTGACATCCTTTAGCCCGTAGTCATAGACTTTTGAAATCTGATTGATCATTTTACGGGCGGTAAACTTCGTTTTAGGATCAGACATCATCTTCTGAAATTGAGAGTTCTCAGGGGAGGTGGTTAGTTCCCAAAAAGGTCGTCCCTCGGGATCAGCATATTCGACAAGTTCATAGTCACTAACCAAAGGCCACCCCCTCCGCCTCAGATAAAACCAAATGTGGTTAACTTATAGGTTAAGTTTAGCCAAATTCAAATACATGGCAAGCCCCAAGCCGAGTTCAAGCAATCTGCATTATTGACTCAGAGAAATGCGGGAAAGAGGCAGTAGAAACTACATTGGCACATAAGGCCCCCAGCGAAGAGCCCGAACTTTTATGGTGACCAATAACATACCTAGGAAGACGAAGGCAAGGCACGCAACCGCCCAGTCGCCGTGGCCGGTCTTAGGGAGCGCGGCGGCTTGCGTTGTTGTGGGCTTGGTCTTTTTGGTGGTCTTGGTCGCAGGCGTCTTGATGGACGCGGGCGCGGGCCTGGCGTCCGACTTGGGCGACGAATCAGGCGTGGGGGCGGAATCTTCGCTGGGCTTGTTCTCGTCGCTATGCTTTCCTTCGCTTCCGGGCTTTGTATCCCCCGCGGGATTGCCACCGGCAGGTTCATCGGTACCGGGCTGGGTCTTCCCCGCCGGCGGCAGGGCGCCCGCGGGTTCAATTACCACACGCAGCGCTACGGCCCCGCTGGCGTCCATCACGCAGGCGGTACCAAAGGCCCCGCCCGCCGGCGTCACAAACTGCGCGGACGTAAGTGAGCCACTCTCGCAGACAACATCGGCTATGGCGCCGGTCGCGTACACCCAGGAGGCGTCCATGGCAAACTGGCCATCGGAGGCGTACACACCAAAGAAGCGACAATCATCGACCGATCCGTCGCCAGCAGCAACAACGTGCGCGACACCCAGCCGGGGCCCGAGACACCCGGCTCGTCGAAGGTCTGCCCCACAATGGTAAGGCTATCCACACCCGCGGCATAAGAAGGCCCGCCTAGCAAAACGCATAGGCAGGCCAGGCGAGTCTCGAAGAAGCGCGAGACGGCCTCATGCTGGAGCTGCCGCATCACGTATAGCCAACGAAGCGCGGGCGGGACGCCACCAATGGGCAACGTCCCGCCCGCTCTGCGCAATCTCATGCGCATCCAACTTGTAGAGTAAATTCATCGCTCGCGTCGATTACGACCCCAATATTTCCCTAGGAAACACACTCGATAAATCGTTAACACCCATAGCGAAAAGCACCTTTGCGCTGGCATCGTTGCTGAGCTCGTCGCTCAACTTAAGTGCATCAAGCAGTATATTTCGTCGTAACATCTTATAGTCATCCTCAGTCAGCACTAGCTCAAGATCGCTTAAAACCCCTACTAGATTGACATCGTGAGACGGAGACACCCTGGCGCAGAATAGACGTTCGTCATGCGCACAGATATTTCGAAAATCTTTAATGTGATCGTATGCAAGTCTTAGCCTACGCGGGCTGATGCGCTTATCGACTTCATGCGTCTCGGAATAAAGATCAGAAAACGACTTGGCAATGGAATTTCTCATGCTTTCTGGCTGAAACTCATAGAACTTGAATGCCTGACCAAGCATCAAATAATTCATAAGAATCCATACCGGCGTATTGTCGTGATTATTCTCATAATGCCGAATGTAGTCCCTTTTATAATCGCTTTTCCATTTTTGAGACCTACACAGCACCTTCTCGAAATCACCAATAAGCATGTCGATCTTTTTTCGATAACCAGCATCGGCACGGTAGGATCTTCTATCCAGGTATGCCTCCGGGCTATCTTTATGGGCCATTGCGAAACGATAAGAACAGACGGTTTTAAGCACTGCTTCCGCCTTGTTAAAGTATTCAAACATGAGCAGACGCAATGAACGGTCAAATTCGAATAAACGATATATATCAGAAAACTTCGTACCTTTTACGAATAGCTCGTGGCAAGAATCTCCACGCTGGTCGAGAAACAAATCCTTGTAGCCGTTAATAACCGGATAGTATCCCTCGCGTTCCAAAACTAAACGAGTATTGTTATCGCATTCGAGTCCACGGCTTTCAAGAATAGCAATCTGCTCATCAATAGATTTAAATGGTTTATCCATTTGGGCCCCTTAAACGCGAAAACCGCCTTTCGGCGGTTCCCACGGACCAAGCCGGACGTACCGTCGCAAGGCCTCATCACAACGATTACTCTAAGCGAGAACCCGGGGTCCGTCAATCCGGTGCCACCAATCTTCCAAATCAATCCTTGAACCAGACACAAAAATGTGCCAATGGAATGCCTTTATTAAAAGAGGGACACCAAGGAGATGCCGCTAATTGTCAGCATCAGCCCGCTGCTCGCATTGTCTCTTAAACCCGGCAATCACTTTGTCGCAAGTTTCGATAATCCCTGCCGGAACCGTATTGAACTTAACGGGATCAAACTGATATGCCATGAGATTTTCGATGTGGAAGTATTCATTTGCAAATTCAAACACTGTCTCATCGACATGGGCACGATTGCGGACCTGGCTCATTTCACCAGCATTGTTGTCAGCGAGCAATCTAAACGCGCAGATTTTCTCAACGGGCGAAGGCGCTTGATCATAAACGGACAGCAGCTCCGAATTTCCAAGCTGAGCTAATAAGCCCTGATAGCTAAAATCATTTAAACCGATTTCTTCAAGTTGCTCCCTGGCTTCTTGCCACTCTTCGTCAGTAAGCTCTTGCTCATGCAGTGTCGCCACTTCCCGACAATGCATCAAACTTGACAGTACATGCCAGGCAGGCGACTTTCCGTATGCGATTTCGACTGCTCTTCTAGCGAGCGCTAGTCTATAAGGCAAGGATGCGTCGCTCGCAACGATTGCTTTAAAGCGCTGTACAACGCTGTCAAAATCATCGTCCCCAATTGGAACCAAGGATAGATTGCCTTCATCGTTGCGCACATAGAAGCAAGCCGTATCGCACAGAATAGCTTTATGGACTATACCGATCATAATGAGCGTTTCGAAGTCATGCGTTAACAGCAATGTTGTAATCCCGTTGCAGACGCCTTTGGTTTTTGACAACATCCTTTGGAGAATCGCGTATTTCTTATTTTGATCAAAAGAAGAAATCGGATCATCGAGCACAACGATACTCGGCTTCTCACTTTTAACCTGAGCGGAAAACAATGCAATTGCAAGTGAATTACGCTCACCATAGCTCAGATGTGACTTTAGATTCTCGACGTTCATCTCGAGCCCGCGAGGTTTCAGCGAAACGGTGCAGCGAGCTCCGTCGGACGAGGCAATCGATATTTCATAGGGAAATCCTGCGGACTCCAGAAAAGCGTTCATTTCGGCCATAGACGCTTTGATAGATTTCCTCAATGCGCAGCTTTGGCGACTGATGGCAATCTGGATGTCTCTAATCTTTGATGAAAGCTCGTCTAAGACAGCATTGATACTATTGATGCGCTCAACGGCGTATTGCGAATTCATCTTTTCAAGACGCTCGACATGTATTTTTAGACCTTCAAAATAGTCAGCACCTTTTTCTTCATCCTTCAGGGACGAATAATTAAGCTGCTGAATTTTCTCAAGTTTGGCCCTAAGTCCCTCCGCATCCCCTTTGATGCTGTAAAGAAAGGCTTCATTCTCAGGATTGGACTCTTCTTCAAGCTTCCCATGAAAAATCTCATCAGCCTGTACTCGGGCGCTCTCGCTAAGAAGCACATCGGCTTCCCCAAAAGTCTGAATCGTTTTTGTGAAGCTATCAATATACTTTCCGCCGTATGCGGCCTGCATTTCATTGCATATTTCCAGCTCAGACTGCTCGAGAGTCTTACCGCAGTACGGACACGCACCCCGGGAGCTGAATTTATCGCCCTTGCCACGCCACAGCAGCCATTCTTTGGCTTTGTCTCCTTGGATTAGCGGAATGAACGACTCGAACCTTGGGGAAACGTGCTCAACAAGGTTTCCGTTTAATACGATACCTTTCGCAATTGGGCTTGTCTTTGAATAAGTCTGCTTAGAAACCTTCCCGAAGCAGGACAGTAAGTTATTAACCGTAGAGAGCAAGTCGGCCACCTTGCCCTCATCTCGCAACCTTTTGACGGCTTCCGCCAACAATTCGTCTGTTGCTTTGGCCGCCTTACGATATTCGGGAGTATCGACGAAGATCTTATATCCGTTTTCGATTAGCTCCATGTCGCCTTTAAACAGCGTGCTATCGACGTAGTCTTCATTAAACACGAGGATATTTGAATCCGATGGCAAGCCTTCGACAGATGGCAGAGATTCTGAGGCATAGGGCTTCAACACTTCTAACGTCTGTCCGTCTTTGCCCGAATATAGTTGAATCGCTCTTGCCACCGAACTCTTTCCCGAGCCGTTCATTCCATGCAGTACGGTAGTTGCATTGGGTTTTAAGGTAATAGCTGCGCAGTTAATGTTGTTGGAGTAAGCAAGCTTTACGACAATTGGCTCAGACATCTGATCTCCACGGAAGAGGCGTTTATATCTACTTGATTATGCATGCGCTCAATTTACATTGTTTTGCTAGTTCTCCAAGCTTAGTAAAACTTGTCGTTCTGCTTCAGGAAAAGCGAGGGGCTCAATCATTCTCGCTGAGCTAATTCTCCCGAGCGTAGATGATGCAGCTGTTGTATCGCCAGCGCAGCTCTGCGCCGTTCCTTCTACTATTTTGTGTCTTAGCTTATTCGGAATAGCCGAAACACCTTCTTTGGTGATGGCAACGCCTGTAACTACTTTGGTTTCATCCGCGCCACGATATGCGGTTTTACTGAGAGATAGAGAGTGCCCATATCGCTTTACGATTTGAAGAACCTTCTTTTTAAATACAGCTGGGTTACTGACTGGCGTTTTGGACGAGAAGGTTAAATCGTCAACGTATAGGGAGAATTTGCATCCATGATTGCAGGCGAGATCATGTAATTCGTCAAACATGTCTTGATAGGCAAAGTAGGCAACAAGCTGCGCGCATGGACTTCCGGTCGGAATTACAGTGGAACCATCCGCTAGCGTAAGGGTTGTTAGATCGCTAAGGATAGCGGATACATCACTGCTGCATTTAAATCTATCTTTGAAGAGTCGATAAACACACTCCCGTGAACATGAGTCATAAAATGCATGCAAATCAGACTGAATAAAATAAACAGAGTGCTCATGGAATTTGCCGTTATCCACATGGCAAACACCTTTGCGTCCAGAGAATACCCAGTTTGGAATCGAAATTCTACTCAGTAAGATCTTGATTCGGCGCTGGACTTGCTTTAATTCATCACAGGGATTATAGATAGTTCGGAATCCCCCGGAGCTTTTTTCAATTTCGCTAACAGTGTAATTAATCCAGTCCTTAGCATGAGAAAGACTGGTGGACTCTATCTGGAGAAGCGCAGCGAGTTTCCGCTTGTTGCTTAGCATATATAGAGGACTCTGATCAATTTCATAGCCTCTATTTGTCATTGCTATAGGCCTCGATTACTTTAGACATCAAGGACGTGATGAACTTTTGGCTTGCGTTGTTCAGCTCTGCGTCCTCATAGTCTTCTGAAAAGCGCATCAGCGTTGAGACTCGAAGACCAAGAAGTTCTGAATAGCGTTCGAGCAGATCCATCGATACTTTTTTCTTCCCGTTTTCGATTTCGGAAAGATAGCTGCTCGAAATGCCGAGCAATTCGCTCATTTCTTTGGCATTGTAGCCATATATGCCCCGTAACCTTTTAAGCGTATTGCCCAGCATGTCCTGATCTCCTTACAGACTAAAAGGAGTAAATAATCAAATACCGGGCGGGTTACCATGGAATACTACCAACCACTCAACAAGCATTTGAGCTTGTGAAGCACTTCCAGCAAAACGCCGAGAAGCTCTAGGAGCTTAATCAGCGCACGGAAGTCAATCCGAGCCTTCTTACGCTTCTCAACCCGAATCTTCACTCGAGGTCGGCAAGCAACATGGTTGTTTCCGGAATCAGATAGATGCTGTGCCATACAGCACACCCCCTTTCTCGCCGCAATCGCAGCGTCCCAAAGAAAGGAGAGGTTCTTCCGGTAACACCCGCCCAGCTTCGTGCGCCCGCGCATCCCAGCGCGGGCGCACCGGGTGAGCGGGGGTTAAGGTAGGCCACCAAAGCGGCCCGCGGCGAGCTTGCGCTCACCCTGGAATGGGAAAAGACCTTCGTGGCCAAGCGCTTATGGTCACGACTACCTTGGTTGGTACTTTAGCACAAATATCAGCTAATAGCGAAATGATTTCACTATTAATGTTATGAAATTGCTGTACCTGAAATTACCATATGAAGAAGTGTGCCATTTTAGTATCTGACCGTTAGCCAAATGTGGGTGTTGGCCAGCAAGGGTTGGCGTAAACCAATATGAGCAAGTTAGGTTGTGCCCGATAGAAGAATCAAGAACGGGCCATTCCGTCCACTCCCCTAGTTACTCTTAATCATATCGCCATCGGAATCCGCTGCTGCACTTCCCAACTTTTCATTCAACACATCTATCGCTTCTTTAATTTCGCCTCGAATCCACTTAGTCCTCAATCGGCTCATTCGTGATTTCGGTTCGACTTCGTCCAACTGGGCGTCAATGTCTTTCAGCCATTCGATGGCTCCGCCCAGGCTTTCGTTATCTGGGTAATTTTTCATGCATAAGTGGAAAAATGACTGGAGCGATTGTTGAGAACCAGCGGTTCCTTCGTAGATTGATTTGACGACGCACTCAGCAGGCAAATCAAAAATCTTTCTTGGATGCTGGGACTTCACGGCTTCCTCAAGATATGAAGAAATCGACACACCTGTATTCGAGTCGATTTTAGATAGTTCGAACCTGGCGAGATTTAAATCCTGGGCGTACTCCTCATTTTCAATGCTAGTTGCGAGAACATCCAATATCTGACCAACTTCTTTGCCATAAAAGCCATTGAACATTGGAATTTCTTGTCGCACTGCTTTTGCGCTGCATTGTGGATCACAGCCGGCAGCACGCTTTAAAGAGTCAAGAAGTTTCTCGAGATTAGTCTCATCCCAGAATCCCAAGTTTTTAAGAACAAGTGAGATCTTAGCAATCTCGGGAAACCATCTATGCGAATACTGACCATCAGACAATAGGCCTTCAAGCTGGTTCGCAAACGATTCAACTTGATCATCTTCCATTGTGCTCATGGTATGCCATTGGTTAACGATGTCTTGGGCTTTGAGGTCTGCTGCAGAATCAGGGTTTTTAGCTAGAACAAACTCCGTGAAAGAGTCCTCAACGATTGTAGGGCTTACGTCTTCTCCTCTTGTTAAGGGGGCCAGAGCCTTAGATATAAGTAAATAGTCTTCGTATTCCAGAACCTTAGAGTCATCGATCATATTCACGGCTATTATCGACGCGTTGGGCTTCTTGGGAGTTTTTCCTGCTGATGCCTGGACCGCATAACCGATAAATGATGAGAGTGCCCGCGCTCTTCCGCTTGAATCGAATAATGTATCAACAAGAATTGATGTTCCTAAAACACAATTTATTGCCGGAATCGATCTTGCTATAGCCCTCACATTGATGATGGACCCTTTAATTCCATCGAGAATCGCATTCTCAATGTCAAAGTCAATCTGTTGGGGAAATTGTATCTTGGGCTGAATTGCGACCTTATATAGCTCCTGAGAATCTGGCTCGAACGCAATTTGGCGCACAACAGCTTTTTCGACAGAACAGTCTTTCTCGAATGACAATTGCTCATTTCTAACGAGCATCACATGCCAGCCATGGTTTTCGACCATATTGTTGACAAACCCAAGAAAAGACCGATCATCTTGGGCAAAGCTACTGCGCTCACAGTCGTCAAAAACTACGAGGACTTTCTTCATGTCAATTAAAGACAGCAGAAGGTCGGGTTTAATGGACACCTGAATTCCGAGCTCAGCAAGTTTTTTGCTAAGCAATGAGCTGCCAGCCGAAAGTAGATTATTCTTAACAACGTTAAAAGCAGCATCAAAACGATCTGCAGGGTTTTCGCAAAAATGAAATACAGAGGCCAAAACCCTACTTATAATTTCATCATAATCGGAAACACCGAATAGCGAAACGCGGCATGTTTTAATGTCTATTTCATCTAGCGCGGCTTTAAGAACGTGCTCGCAATAATATGTCTTGCCCGAACCCCATTCGCCATATAGAACTAACGCTTGGAGAGTATTGGCATCGCATTCCATGTAGCTCTTAATCGACTTAGTTACTTCTTCCGCTCGCATCGCTGTGAACTCCAATCGTCCAGTTATTTACCTTGTAACACTAAATTGTTAGCGTCGGAATAATTAAGCCAAATATAGTCGGCTGAAATTGTCCAATCCCGGCCGACTCATTTTAGCCAACACGCCCGCATCTATAGCTTTCCTGCCGCTTTCCTAGATACCCTCGGGCTGGACCCCCCTACCTTTACCGCCTGGGGGACGGCCTGCACCGAGTATGTGTCGAGCCCCCTGCCGTGGCAGCTCGGTCCCCGCATCACGAAAACCGACGCATTGTCGAACAGCCTGTTGAAGACGCGCAAAAGCGTGCTTGGGCATGTGCGCTAACACAGGCTTCGCGTTTAGCGACAGACCGGGGCGTCCGGCCTGCTCGTGATCGACGAGTGGCTGCTCGAGAGGCCGGACGAGCTGTTCAGGGGGATGCTGCTGGAGCTTTTCGAGCTGCGCTACGGGAGGGCATCGACCGTCCTGTGCACGCAGTTCAGAAAGAAGGACTGGCACCCGAGGCTCGGCGGCGTGCACGCGGACGCGATCATGGACCGTATCGTCCACAACGCCGTCTGGCTCGAGATGGGCGACGTGAACATGCGGCAGGCAACGGCGGGAAAGGTGCGGTAGTCTGAGACGGGTGCACCGCCGGTGCCCGTGGCGACGCCGGCGGTGCTCATCCGCGATAGCCGCGGTGCTGATTCGCAATATTCAGCGGTGCTCATGCGGGCAAATACTAAACAAGCCAGGCCCATGTATGCGTAATAACAATCGATACGCTAGTTGAAAAATAATATCCCTATTCTAACAACTGTCCCTAGAGACGAATCGCCTAAATCTTCCCCGTATCGGCAAGGCGCCAATACTGCTTGCCCAGAGCCGTCAGTTCGCACGACTTAGATTCCATAGCGGCAAAGTACATATGCTCGGCTCCCACAGGACGGACAAGGCCTATACCTTCCAACTGCTGAAGGATCTTGAACTTCGCCGTATTAACCTTGGTCGCGTAAGGTTTAACAATTTGATGTTCTTCCCAATCGGGACTATTGGTGGGCTCAAAAGACGGATCCAAGGACAGCTGAGCACCGGGCGCATCAAACAAAGACGGCAGCTGCCGCAAGACACTATCCGCAACCTGCGAAACGACTTTTCTTAGCGAAATAAACGAGTTGACATTAGTCCTAAACACAGGCCGCTGATCCCATGGCCCGAGAGCCTTATCAATATACGCGTAGACCCCACCGGGAGTAACATGCCCCATCACGTCTGCTGCACCGCCATTTAGCGCATCCACAAGAAGCGATGTGAATGTCCCGCGCCCGTTAAGCTCCTCCGCGCATTCGTTAGAACAGCATGCGCTCAGAATTGTTAGACCTTCAACGAGCATTGAGGAAGTCTCACCCAGGACGCCAGGAGCCCCCATACATCCAGAATTACAGCTATCGAGAAGAATTACGCGATTCTTGGCCTTAGAGCTATTTGCTATTGCCAGGATTTCATCGAGAGAAAGCCGACCCTCAGGATCGCCCCGTCCCGATAAGATGAAACCACTTTTAGTTGCATCGCATCTTCCACCGTGCCCCGCAAAATACAGCAATGCAATCTCGGGCTCCCCGGAAAAGCAGTCCTCGATCATCTGCTTCAATACGAAAGGAGACTCAACATTTGTCTCAAGATGAATGGAGAAATTGGGAGAGCCATCGCCGTTCTTCTCTAATACTTCCGCCACCGCTTTAGCATCGGCAACACAGCCATAAAGCGGAGTTGATGCATATTCATCAATACCGACAACAAGCGCCTTGCGATCCTGCATTACATCAACTCCAAAACGGTGGCAATAAAAACTCAAATAAAGAAAACAGACAAACCAAGAACAGGCACACCGAAACAGCCACAATCAGCAGAATCATCGATGCCTTTAGGCACTTTCTCATGTACTCGTTCTTGCGATTAAGTGATTCAAAGTGGGACTGCACCGCCCTTGCCTTACCTTCGGCAACTTCCATCGGAGAGGCGAAAGGCGCACCACGTTCAATCTCGCCCGCAACGAAATCATTCAAATCCATCGGTGACGCAAGAACGCTCATCTTGAGTCTGACTTGACTAAGCAACGACAGCAGAAATGAAGCGCCCAAAAGCAGCATAACGACAACATAGCCGCTCGCCAGCAGAAAAAAAGACGCGGCATCCCCGTTGTCGTTGTAGCTATATCTCTCAAATAACAGCGGGGCCACCGTCAATAAAGCGACGGAAATAATGGAAACGCAGCTTAACAAACAGTTAGACAAACGCTCATACGAATCACAGCGACTCAGCTCTGTCTGATAAGACAACTCGGTCATCCATGAAAGATATTCAGCAGAATAGTCAACCGCATCGAAACCCGGAGCCACGCTCTCTTTTTGCTTTCGGCTGCGTTTACCCATTTAATCCTTCTTTTGCGGACGAGGCGAAGGGGATCCAGGGCGGGGAGATCCGGGGCAAGGGAACTCTGGCCTCTTTTCGGTATTGCCACGAACTACCCTGATTGGCGGATTAGGGTGACTAGTCGGCTGCTGCTTTTCGGGCAACGGCTTCGAGGAATTCGCGTCTGAATTTCGCTTGTTAAAAAACATCGTTCTCCTAGAGTGCATACTGGCGGACAGCGTCGACAATACCGTCCCTTGTCCAACCAACCATAATGTCAGCATTGGAAGACACTTCATCAGGGACACGCAACTGACCCCATGGCCTAACCCCAATAATCGGCTTGTTGTACCTCAAAGCAGTTTCGATCTCAAAGTCGATCCACTCGCTGTAGGCGACATACATTCCAGAGAGAACAATTACGCAGCTACAGCATGAAATCCGATTTGCGATCCTCTGCTTAAGCTCAGCTCTGCTCTCAGCGTCAATCGGATTCTCGATAGGAACGGAATAGTCCGACCACTTAAAGTAGCCGGCTGAATCAAGCCAGCTCTTTATCGTCCTATAGTCATCGCTGTAATCCCACGAATGACTAATAAGAATGTGATAATCACGAAGACTCATATAACGCTCTCCTCTTTCAAAGCGCGGCCTAATAGTTTGTACGATTAATCGCCATGGCGATCATCGTCAATCAGTTAGTCAGAGTTAAGAAACAACTCCCTTTAAATATTCAAACGCCGTCTGCGACCCGCAGATAAAGCTGCAAGCAAATATATACTGAAGAGGCTGTCCATTCCACTCCGAAGAGAGCCCTCCCGCCTCTTCCAAGATAAGAGCGGCAGCGGCATAATCCCAAGGCTTCAGCCTTTTTTCGAAATAGCCATTAGACCTTCCGCAGGCTATATAGCAGATTGCCAGCGCAGAAGAACACATGCGACGCAAATCCAGGCAGTCGCAAAATACTTTTTCGGCGATACCGAAAATCTCATGAGCGCCGTCTTTATGCGTTGAACCAGCGCCAAACTCAATAAGGCAATTAGTAAGCTCACGGTCGGATGCTTGAATTTTGTTACCATTCAAAAAAGCCCCTAAGCCCTTTTGAGCAGTAAATAATTCATCGCTATAGGGATTGTAAACAATGCCAAAAACAGGCTTTTCATCACGGACAAGTGCTAACGAGATAGTGCTTGCACGATAATCAAAAACAAGATTTGTAGTACCGTCAACAGGATCAAGAATCCAACGAGTAGGCTTCACCTCGCCAGGGTCTTCCTCCTCGCTCATAAAACCTATTTCAGGCGTTAACTCAGCAAGTGCAGACTTAACATACGAGCTAATCTTTAGATCGACTTGCGTAACAAAGTCAGCGTCTCCCTTCATTGAGGACTGAGACCTCAGATCGTTATCAAAGAAAAGTGGTTTGACAGACTTAACAACATCAATAATCGCTTGATAGTCCATTTTTACCCCTCCGCCGGCAACGTACAAAACAATTCAGGACATTCGCGCTTGAGGAAACGATTCATAAGATCCTCGCTCTCAAAGAAGTAAATCTCGCCAGACTTGCAGGCTATGTTTATATTGTTTCTGCCAACAGCATCTTGAAATGTTCCATCCATAAACGCCTCCGAGCCATCGGAAATTGCAAATTCATGGACGCCACGACGATGTCCCGCAGTCACAGATTTACCGCCAAACGCTCCGTTGTCCCGTCTATATGCCTCATAGACACCGCACAGCCTTCCGTCTTGGCAAGAGTATTCGCCTTGCCATTCCGTCTTGCTCCTTCCGTTGCGAGGGATATTATTTCCGCTAGCGTCAAGACTCGCCTTATGGTTGACTCCATCGACATGAACCATCGTAGCCGACTGCTTACTGCAGCTAAAAACTGCGGTCCCGACTCGAATATACGTATCATCATTCGGCGAAAGATAAACTTGACGATAGGTCCGTCCAAACTCAATACCAAAACAGCCCTGTGCGGACAACGCTCGCACCCAACCAGATGCCGAATTTGCGCGCCTATTGCCCTCGATAAAGGTAGACAGCGTCGATCTTAAAGAACTGATATCTGTAACTTGGCAAATGGTGTTTCCATTAAAGCGATCCAAGAAACCAAGCTGGTTCTTTTCCGAAGTCTTCAAAGTCTCCTTTTCGGAAGAAGACAACGACGAGATGCGTTTTAGCTCTGGCAGCTCAATAATAATGATCTTAGTGTTGTTGCTTCGAGCGTGTTCCAGTGCGTACACAAGCTCATATTCAGTCCAACTACCGGTAAATTCGCCAATCTTATTCTTGGGACCGTATTCACTACCCATAAGAAGGATAAAGAAATCAGAGTCGTCTATAAGCCGCTCGATATCATTTATCCCATCCTTTGATTGGATTACGAAATGCTCAGTTGCCACTGGAAATACGTCCAAATCAAGAAGAACATCGAGTGTCGCTCTGCGCTCCTCTTTAAGAGAAGATACGGAGGATACAAATGCGGTGTACATCTTCCTTTGCATTTCTGCTCCAATCTAATTTGCAGATATATCTCCAAAGGGCGACGGACAAATGGCCTTCATCCAGCCCATTCAGTTTGATATAAACGTAGATAGAGAGATGTTGGATGGCGTAGGCCAAAGCAGGAAACCTAACCCCAGAACATGAAACGCCATCGCGGCACGGAAATAGATATCAATCTGCAGCAATCAGCGAGATGACCTAAGCGCCATCTCGCAAAAATTATTAGTATGTAGAAATGCTTCATCGTATAGCGGCATGACAACCCCCAGCAATCAGTTAACCTCATAGAAAGGTCAACGTGCGGACATAAAACGTCATACTCCAGACACTGAACGTCTGAGTAGATATTACCCCCATGCGCGTGCAGCAGAACCATTGTTTATTAGTTTTTCGTCAGACGGTGGTAACGCACAATTTCTTACGCAAATTGGCAACCGCACAGCGGAACACGGCCCGCGCCCCGCCATATGATTTCCAGCGGCTAAACAACTAATCATTGACGAAGGAGGCACGGGCCGCGTCTGCGAACATCGCAACGGTAGACGAGGGGCCGCTCGACGCGCTGCTCGACGAGGAGGCGTCCGAGCTTGTCAGGGCCGAACGCGCTACGAGAGGACGGTGGGCCAGGAGACCTACCGCAGCGGCCAGTACGCGAGATGGCTCGTCACCGGGGCTGGGAAAGTCGATCTCAGCGCGCCGAAGCTCTGCGGGGCGGCCGCGGGGACGATGCTCGACAGGTTCGCCGAGATGCTTGCCTACACGGAATTCCCGCCCGCGCACTGGCGCCGGATCAGGACGAACAACGGGATCGAGCGCATCAATCGCGAGATCAGGAGGAGGACGAGGGTCGTCGGGACTTTCCCGGACGGCAACTCGGCCCTCATGCTAGTGACGGCGAAGCTGAAGTACATAGTGGAGCACGAGCGGGGCAAGAGGAGGTACCTGGACATGTCGAAGCTGGAGGAGATGGACGAGCTGAGGGGAAAGGCGGAGGGCTAGAAGAGGACGGGGCCGAGGACGGCTAAATCAATTTGCGAAAAATCTTGACGGTACCTTTCCTTAAACGTCAGTCTTTAAATGACAGGCTTATTTAAGGCCATTTATATCCAGCATGCCGCCATAAAAGAAAGAACGCCAGGGTGAAAGCCCACCCCGGCGCCCATAAAAAAACATCCAATGATGATGTAAAGCTTATCCACTAATAAAATCTGACATGGGACAACATCTAAGGCAAATGCCACATTCGCGACATTTGTCACCATCAACAATAGGAACAACATACCCATATTTGTCGCATGTAGGTTCAATGGCGTTGAACGGGCACGCCGTTCCACAACACAAACAACCGCAGCAGAGAGAGCTTTCTATTACTACCTCCACAGTCTGCTTATATTCCATTATCCCTTCCTCACGATTCTCTTAATTGAACCATAAAGACCAGAAGGCAGCATCTGTTTTGCAAGACGTTTAACAGTCAACCTTGGCTTAAGGGTAGTATCAAACAACGCCTCAAGATCTCCATAAGACCTATGGTTGGCAATCGCGCAAAGCAGATCGTCCCTCGATGTTGGCCTAACTGTCGGGCTATTCAAATTATGGTTTTCCCTAGAGGCAAGCTGTATATTGGAAACAATATATTTGCATTCCCTAGAAGAATACTGCTTGAAAAACTGCACCCCCTTCAAGCTGTTAACCAAGAGCAGGGAAACACCATTCGGGTCGTAAAAATCAGGATGAGCAGACTCAATACCCCAATAATCTCCTATCGTAAAGTCAGTTACACGCTCGCGCTTGGAAAACGGGCATTTATAGCATGACTCTCTGTACGTCTCTCCCCTGAGAAAGGCTGCATAATATGGATCATTATCGCCCGGCTCACATACCTCTATTTTTTTACCGTTCCTGTAGTAGTAGTAGTAGTAGTAGAGACCCCAGCCTTTTTTCTTCGTACGAAAACGAAATGAATGGATTCCGTCATCCGCTTTTTGCTTACGCGCCAACCAGAGCTGATGAGCCCGAAATAGCTCATTATTAGGGGCACCATGACAGATAAGGTCGCAGAGCAGCAATCGCTTAAGAAAAGAATCTGAATGCAACTTCAACTGAACGTACGCCAACACGGCAGCGCACTGACACGGAAGCCCGACAAACATAACAAGCCGGTCTGATTTCAAGCACTCAACCACGGAATCAAATATGCAAGAGATGTCACTTTGAACATAGGCGCTGCCCTGCAAACTAGCAAGCTCCTGAAGCGTTTCTGCCTTTTCATGAGCGACAAATCCTCCATCCTGCATTTTTGCCCCAAAGACGATACCGCCCATTGCAATAATCGGTCGAGCCAGGACAGAGAAAGCTCCTCCAGAAGCGGCGCGCTGAAGTGATACTTCATCCCGATCTTTAATAGCATAAACAGCAAGGGGCTCATGAAATTCCATTAACTACCTCCTAGATACTTTCAAAAAGACTGCCGATAAGAGCGTAGAGATTCTAGATCTGTACAACATAAAAGTACCGAATATAGAGAATACGAGGCTCAAAGCATTTAAATCAAATGACCCAGAGAAATAAGCTGCAGAACAGACAATCAAAAGCACTGCTGGAAGAAGGAACGAACGAAGCTCAACAGAAATCCCAATTCTCTTTTCAAGAATTGCGCATCGAATGACAATGTTCAATATGAAAGAAATTAAAACCGATAAATTTGCGCCAAAGCAGCCAAAATATTCAGTTAAGGGATATACGAGAATGCCATTCGCAATACATGAAATGACCATCGATACGCCAATAGTCTTTGTATCCTTGATGACATAAAAAATGTTTCCAATGAATGTAGAGACCGCACTCACAACCGCAACCCAAAGAAACGAAGGCACGACAGAATATGCAGCTGAATATGACGAACCCACAAGGATAGGAAATGCGAGAGAGATCACCGGAAGAAGAACAGCTGTACTCGACAAAAGAAATCCGGTGTATTGTGAAATTGCACGAGAATAAAATGAAGCGGGCTTAATTTCACTCGTAAAAGCGACATCCTGCCAGGCAAGTGTAAAACAAGTCGTCGCCAATGCAACCGTCGATCCAAATTTTGAACCTATCGCAAAGACGCCATTTGCCGAAAGTGAAAGCACCGTCGATACTGCAACGCGACTCAAACTTGTAAGAAACCAGTAAGCAACAGAGTTAATACCCAACGGGGCAGAATAAATGAACAAATCACGCACTTGGTTTGAATCTGGTTTATGAATATGATTCCACATTTCCATACGGCAAAATAGATACACGCATTGAATCGTAAAACCCGCTGCGTACGAAATATATAAAGATTCATAACCCAAATGAAGGAGCAGAATCAAAAATAGGTTCAGGCCCACATTGAGCAAAGTGCAAAGAACACCCGAAATGGCAAAATCAACATTATTCCCCTTGCCTCTGGCAATACCGGAAAACATTGACTGGCAGTTAGTTGTCACTCCATAAATCAAAATCAAACCGAGCGACGGGATATCAATGAACAGAGAGAGGCCGAGGGCAATTAATATGTATAAGATGGTAGAAACAGCAAAAATAACCCAACCAGATGCAATTACTTTCCAGGGCGCCTCGCCCTCTAGATCGTCACGCATCATACGCATGACACTTGACCAGATATCACAGTACAAAAACGAGGTCAGTAGAGTGGCGTATGTAATCGACAAGTCATAGTAGCCATAGTCCTGAGTCGGAAGCACATTTGTGTAGAGAGGAATTAGCAATAGGGTAATTATTTTACTCATCGAGCTACCCACAAAAAAGATACCGGTCGATTTTGCAAACGAAAGGAATCCAGAACTCTTGCTATTAACTAAGGTATCTCCCAAATCTACAACGCCTCCTCAAGGAATGCGACGCTCTTTTTCCGCATCTCATCCAATTTCTCGGTAGCATACTCGAAGTCAATTTGGCGCTCATACATGGCAATGTCCTGTTGTGAAGCCAACATCCGATCCTCCGTGCCAGTCAGCGCAAGAACACTCGCAATGCGAGTGCTAAAGCGTTCAGGTGCAATGGCGGTAAACGGAACTCCAAAATTCAAAGAATACGCTGTCGCATGAAAAGAGTCAGTAATCACATATGAAGCATTGAGAAATAGACCAACAAACTCCTCAACAGACGGGGCGATGAGTGTCTTGGCAGATTTCATGACATCATAAATGCCGTATGAGATTTTAACTACATTCAAACCATACTTCTTTGCGACCGCCTCGACGTAGTCAACGAATGCCTTGCTCTTGTTAAGTTGATATACAAGTAAATAAGGGCCATCAATTCCCTCAGGCATCTTGGCAATGGATTCCCAATCATGCTTATTAAGCATGAGGGTTGGGTCCAAGACCAGCTGCGCATCGCTGAATCCTAAATCATTTAAAATCCCAATTCCAGATGATTCACGCATGGAAATAGCCTTGTATTGCGACAAAGCCTCCTTCATCAAAGGCTTCTCCCAATCATCAACTTCATTTCTTCCGATGCTTGCGGCAAAAGAAATACGCGGTTTCCCCTCCGGTGCAAACGTAAGATAGAAAGGCTTTTCGAAGCCATTGTTCCAAACACTATTCCAAACCTGATCAGAACCGGTGCAATATACATCCGCTACAGGGGGATAAAGTTCGAGCTCATCGGCAGAGCGATACATACGCTTAGAAAGGTGAAGATACTTAGACCTAAAATCATCAAACGGTTTCCTTTGACGCTTAACGATCGCACCCATAGGAACAGAGAGCAAACGCTTCAACCAAGGAGCCCTATCCCAAACACCTTGAAACTTCTGCATTCTTCTACCCATAAATGCTTTCTCAACTGCATACTCAGGCAGATTATCTGCTCGATAGTAATCAATAACCTCAACTTCCCATCCGAGCGATTCAAATATTTTTTGAGTCGCAAAGGTTTGCAAGCAGGACCCGTAATTTGAAACGGTGTGCAGGGTAATCAAAGCAACTTTTGACATAAATTATCCTTTCTTAGCAAGATAAACAGCTTTGTAAACAGGCCTCGCAAAACAATATGTAATAGCCTGTATTTTTTTGTAGCCAGGAATATCCTCATTCCGGATAACGCTTCCGAGAAAACGTTTTGGCTCCTTTAGAACAACATTTGCGATTTCATTCGGCATTTCGAGGTCTCTTACGGCAAACGCATTGTAAACAGCGACCTGAGAAAAAAAGCATGAAGTCTCAGCGACATTAATCAAAGCAGGCACATGCCTGCGGATATATTCGAGCTGTTCATGGGATGCCTCGATTGGAAACACGTTAACACGAGAACTTCTCGATATACTTCCTTCTCTATGCCGATAGTAATATAACGGCCTATCCTCATAATAAGAACAATTTGATCTTAAAATTAAGCGATAGCACATGAATTGATCTTCGGAGTTCTTGCCTTCCGGAAACGCCAGGCCTTTAAATAAGCTGGCAAGAAATAACTTTCCGTGCATTGACATATCAAAGGAACGGTACGAGTTTAGAGCTCGAGCAGCCTCAATCGGCCCAAGGCGTTTACTCGTAAAAGCCGGACGTTTTTCATGGCTAGACTGTCCACCGCAATCGATATATCGCCCAGAAATGGAAATATCGGCATTAAACTCATTGGCATTTGAATACATAACAGATAAATAGTCGGAATCAATGTAGTCATCTGAATCAACAAAAGCGATATACATACCATTCGCCGCAGCAACTCCAGTATTGCGCGCGCCAGCAAGACCCCTATTCGCTTGGTCAATAATCCGAATACGCGAATCCTTTTTCGCATAATCAGCAAGAATCTCTCGCGATCTGTCCGTAGAACCATCGTTCACCGCTACTACTTCAAAATCGGCATAGCTTTGCGCAAGAACACTATCTAAACAATCAGGCAAATAATCCTCAACGTTATAGACAGGGATTATCAAACTTATATTAGGAGATCTCATAAGGAGCCTTTCATTAATATGGAGTGATATGGGACGACGTTATTGCCATTCCACATCCCGATTGTGATAGCGATATACACGATATATAGAACAACAATCACCAACTGAATCAGGAACTTCAATTTGATATTCGATATCGAATCGATTGCCAGAGGCAAAAGAATTACAGAAGGCAGAGAAAAAACCCAGCGCAAACGCTGAGAAAGCGGAATCAGACCGGATAAGATTGCAATTGATGTCGCAACAAGCTGGCACCAGAGAAGAATACGATAGCGTTCGGAATAAGCACCGCCATACAGCTTAGGTACAATCGCGGAAAATAATAGGACCACGACATTCAACGCGATAACGACATTCCCACTTTCGCCCGTATCAAAGATGGATCCGATATAGCCAGCGTATTGAGTTTTGGCAATGATGGTATTAACGAAAGATGCAATGGGGACCTTAAGAAGTAAAAATCCCGACACCAAAACCAAACAAATGCATGGAGTAATTTTAAGACGCGGAAAATAGTATGCAGCGATAAATACAAGCGAACTTGAGTGAAACGTGCTCGCTATCGCAACGCAGACCGCAAATTTAACCGGATCTCTCTCCTCTATATAACGAAGCGAAAACAACAAAATGGAAACCGCAAGCATCTGCCTCATGGCGTTCATGTAGATAAACAAATAAGACATCCCAAATAGGAGGAAGACGGAGAATGCGGGATGAGAAGATTCACGCATAATGGCAGCATATGTCAACGCGAAAAATGCTACAGAACATACCAGGAATACGGGCAGAGGGTTATCTGTAAAACGAGCGACAAGGTAATTGAGGGCGTAATAGCCGATTTCCATTTCCTGGAACCCCAAACCCGAACGCACACGATAGAAGTAAGGCACGTAAGTATAAAAATAATCTTGCCCAACACCATAACGAAAGCCAGTAAGAATAATGAAAACAAGTGCGGAGGCGACAACGCCCCAGCGCGAATAATCTCGTCCGTCGCGGGCAGAGATTGCAGACCGGGATGTCGCCGCCACTGAGTTCAAAGGTCTCTGAGCTAGTAGCATAAAACCAACCGCAAGCAGAAGGCTAATCCAGTATGGAGCCAATAGACTCAAACCTCCCTGTAGCAGCAGCCAAATAAAAATCCGTCATCTTTTTCGTGTTATCCCTAAAATCAAAACCGTGAATAGCGGCGCAATCTGCATAGGCTCTACGATTGATGCACGATGATGCGCCAACGATTTGTTGTGCCCAGGCAACGGGACCAGCATTCAAATCTAAAAACTCTGTAATATCAGAAATGACAACTTCTTTCGTAATCTCAGAGGAAAAATAGCTCGGTAAACCGCTGCATTGCGCCTCAATTCCCACCAAGGGAAGACCCTCGAACAGGGAGGGCAAAACAAATGCATCCATAGCTGAATAGTAGGCCTGGGGCTCATCAGTAACAGATTGGAAGATAACCTTGCCATTCAGCCCTTTACTAGAAACGAGATTTCGTATCGAGCCCTCAAGTTCGCCAGTACCCACCAGCAATAGACAGCTATCTGGTTTCAACCGAACAATCTCTTCAAAAATCTCAATCAAAAACTGATGATTTTTCTGCAAATTAAAGCGACCCATATGACCAACCAACAATTGTCCCGGAACAATCCCCAAGCTGCGCCTAATACGATCGCGATCATCTTGATTAAATGAAAACCGCTCAGAATCAATTGCATTCTTAGCTAAATAGAATTGTCTATCGCCAAAAAGATATTTGCCCGCTTCTGTAGAACACGCAAGGCGAATATTCGCGTGAATTCCAGCAGTCTTAAAGAGCAGTTTTTTTGTATACCCCTTTGGTGTTCGAAGATAGGAAGCTCCGTGGCTATGTGCTATGCGGGCACGTACGCCAGCATTCTCGGCAGCAAACAGATAAAGACCCGCAAGACTCGCGGCATGGCCATGAACCACATCCCATTTGTTTCCAGAGTATAACCTCTTTAGCTCGTGCCAATAAGAGATAACATTCTTATTATCCAAAACAGGCAAACGATAAATACGGCCTCCAAGCTCCTCTATCTCATCATCGAAGAACCCTCGTGAATTGTGATGGACTAGAAAGTCAAAATGCACAGTATCGCGATCAATAATTCGATACATATTCATGATGTAGTTTTCAATACCGCCAGAATTCATATCTGGAACAGCATGAAGGACTTTAATCATCGCTCCTCCTGAGCATATTCGTATATACAAACCCACGCAGGCAATTGGGCATCAGGCAAACAATCAGTTGGGGCAAAAAGGAAATCAGGAAATCTGCTACCGTAAAATAACCAATACGCAACTGAGCAGATTTGAACTTCCAAACATGAGCCAAATAACCCAGGCCTCCGCGCCTCTCATAAAAATCAGGACTAACTCTCATGGCCACAAGCGTTTCGTGAAGATTCTCAGCTCGGCAACCAGCTGCAAGCATTCGATTAAATAAATCCCAATCTTCGAAATACAGATACTCGGAACTGTAATTGCCCGCTTTCAACACCTTTGATCGTTTGAATGTCATTGGCGGATGACGAAATGGATTTCTACGCTTTGAACAAGCAATAATATTGTTGAGACCTTCGGGGAGATCCGTTCGTGCAATCGGCTTGTCAGGAGACTCGACGAATTCAATTACTTGGCTCCCAACCATATCAAGACCATCTTGAATCGCCTTTAGTTGTTTCTCCATACGATCAGAACGTGCAATATCGTCTGTATCCATACGTGCAACAATATCGTTAGCACAAGCAAGCATTCCCCTGTGTAACGCATAGCCAAGACCGTGGTTTTCCTCGTAGGCAATAAAACTAAAGATGCCAGGATAACGGCGGTCATACTCAGCCAGAACTGAATCGAGTTCTTTTGTTAACGGTCCATCCTTAACCATAACGATTTCCGCTGGTGGAATCGTCTGGTTAATAATGCTGTCCAAAGAAGCACGAAGATACGCAGGGTTCTCCTTAAGATAAATGCTCATGAGAACGCTATAAGCCTGAGAAGCCATTTATCGCCCCGTCCTCTTCTTGCCGAACATGGCACCGAAGGTGCCGGTGAAGCACTTCAGGTCCATGCATAAACAGCGATTACGTACGTAATGAAGCTCAATCTTCTGTCGCAAGCCGCTCTCAAATGTCGCGGCGTTGCGATCGGTGGCCTGCCACAGGCCCGTGATGCCGGGCTGGACAGAGAGCAGCTCTGCCTTCTCCTCGTCGGAAAAGTGCTGCTCGAGCTCATCCCTTGTAATGGGACGAGGTCCAATGACGGAAAGGTCGCCGTTCAGCACGTTCAAGAACTGCGGCATCTCGTCGATTGAGCACTTACGGATGAATTGGCCGACTTTGGTAATGCGGGGGTCATCGTCGACCTTACGCTCGACTTCCCACTGATGCAGTTGCTCAGGGCTCAGATACTTCTGCACGTTGCCGGCATCGGCGACCATGCTGCGAAGCTTAAGGATCTTGATAGTCTTACCACCCTTGCCAATGCGCTCTTGTGCATACATAGGGCTACCGGACGATTCAAGCCTAATGAGTGCACACACCGCAGCAACAGGAATTAGCAGCAGAACACTCATCAAAAGACTGAACACAAGGTCAAACAGCCTCTTAACAATGCGATACCCAAGCGTGCCGCTCGGCTTTATCTGATCGAAAAGCAGTGCGTCCCCCATAGATGCACGGCTCTCTGTCATTTCTTTATTAGCAGTCACGATAAAACTTACATCCCTGTCCCCAGGAACCCCTCCCCATCCACGAATTCAAAAAACGAATGAATTGCCGGTGCAACGTCTCCCCTACGTTTTGATGGGAACGTCGAGCGGAAGCACTTCCCTAAAGCTGGAATCGCCTTCGCCTACGTCCACCAAGCACCAGCGTTTACGACGGTCGATCTTGTGCACACGGGCCTCTTGCCCCACCAAGGGCCCCTGTTCTATGTGCAGCACACCGTCTTCTATGCGCGCCACGCTGTTGCGCACCACGTCGTCGTCGTCGAGCACGCTGCGGTACCAGTCCTGTGCATCGTCCGGCATGGGCGCATAGGCCCGCTCCCTGCTGCCAGCAATGCGGCAGCCAAAACTCAACTGGGCCAAAGCCCTATCGAGCGCAGCGGCATCGTGCGTGGCGACGAAGAAGTATTCCTTGTACATGGGTTTGGTTTGGAGCGACCATGCGCCGTCCCGCTTAAACCAGAACTCCTTTTGCATCACAAAAGCGTTCTGCATCAGCTCGTGTGGGATAATACGGCGCACCTTTTCGCAGGTCTCGCGCTCTTTGCCGTTGGGGGTGTGGACCAGATACCAGCGGACGCGGCCGTGCTGGCTGTTGGTGGTGGCGCCGTTAAATGCGCCCGGCAGCTTCTCTTGGCGCCGTGCCGTCTGTTCCATGTTCTCGCCCCCTCTTTTGGATTTGCGATGCACGCAAATGCAAGGGCGTTTAGAACAGGCTTCTCGCTCGCAGCTAGGCGCAGTCGCAAAAGTACAGGTTTTTGTTTCTTTCGACGTTGCTCATTATACGAGCAAACTGCTCACGTTTTCCCAGATTACACAAATTGCAGCGCGAACGGACACATCTCCATACGCCTCTACAAAAACCTGTACCTTTTTGCACAACAAAAAAAGCCTCCCTAACCAGCGGCTTTTCTTCTATAGATAACAAAAAAGGCGACCGCCCGCGAGGACGATCGCCTTTGTTAATTCTTGTATGGTTTGTGCTAGGCGCGAGTCTTGATCTCCTCAGTCACCTTCGCAACGAACTCGTCAACGCTCATCGGGACGGTCTCGTTGGAGCGATCGCGGACGGAAATGTTGCCGGCCTCGACCTCCTTCTCGCCCAGGATAAGCATGTAGGGCACGCGGTCGATGCTGCGGGCCTCGCGGATCTTGTAGCCGATCTTCTCGTCGCGGTCGTCGCAGACCACGCGAATGCCGGCCTCCTCCAGCTTGGCGCACACCTCGTGGGCGTAGTCGCGGCTCTTCTCAGAGACGGGAAGCGCCTTGACCTGCACGGGGGCGAGCCAGGTGGGGAACTTGCCCGCAAAGTGCTCGATCAGAATACCAATGAAGCGCTCGATGGAGCCAAAGCACACGCGGTGCAGCATGATGGGGCGCTTCTTGGTGCCGTCGGCGTCCACGTACTCCAGGTCAAAGTTGAGCGGCATCTGGAAGTCAAGCTGCACGGTACCGCACTGCCAGGTACGGCCGAGCGAGTCCTCCAAGTGGAAGTCGATCTTGGGGCCGTAGAAGGCGCCGTCACCCTCGTTGACCTCGTAGTCCATGCCCAGCTTCTCCAGAGCAGTGCGCAGGCCCTCCTCGGCGCGAGCCCAGTCCTCGTCCGAACCCATGGAGTCCTCGGGGCGGGTGGAAAGCTCAACGTGGTACTTAAAGCCAAACTTTTGGTACACGGAGTCGATGAGGTTAACCACGCCCACGATCTCGTCGGTCAGCTGGTCGGGACGCACAAACAGGTGGGCGTCGTCCTGGTTAAAGCAGCGCACGCGGAACAGGCCGTGCAGGGCGCCGCGCAGCTCGTGGCGGTGCACCAGGCCAATCTCGCCGGCGCGGATGGGCAGCTCGCGGTAGGAGTGCGGCTTGGAGGCGTACACCAGCACGCCGCCCGGGCAGTTCATGGGCTTAATGCAGTACTCCTCGTCGTCGATGACGGTGGAGTACATGTTGTCCTTGTAGTGGTCCCAGTGGCCCGAGGTCTTCCACAGCTGCTTGTTCATGATGAGCGGCGTGGAGATCTCCACGTAGCCGGCCTTGTGGTGAATCTCGCGCCAGTAGTCCAGCAGCGTGTTCTTAAGGATCATGCCGTTGGGCAGGAAGAACGGGAAGCCGGGGGCCTCGTCGCGCATCATAAAGAGGTCCATCTCGCGGCCGATCTTGCGGTGGTCGCGCTTCTTGGCCTCCTC